>TARA_R100000697_G_scaffold9200_6_pt1 | contig 15271 bp, 13 predicted proteins | sample TARA_R100000697 | Tara Oceans TARA_R100000697 (sample SAMEA2622788) | marine metagenome | biome: marine biome (ENVO:00000447); feature: surface water layer (ENVO:00002042); material: "saline water (ENVO:00002010), including plankton (ENVO:xxxxxxxx)" | depth 5 m
GGCTCCTCTTGTATGGGCCCCCTGTCGGCAGCCTCCTGTATCCTCTCTTGGATCTCGTCCATCTGTCTCTCGTACTCGCCGACCGGTGGATGTGCGGAGTCCGCGAAGTCAGTGTGGGTGGGTAGAACCTCCTCTGCGACATTGACCCACTCAGGCTTGAAGAGTCGATCGATCTCCGGTCTGGTTCTGACGTTCATCATAGCCGCCTTGAATGGTGCGCCAGTCTTCTCGCACAACCACTCGAGGTATGCAGCATGCCCATTCCTGTTGAAGTATCGAACTCTCTCTATGTCACTTGGCCACATCTCTATCCCTCAACTATGCATCAGCGTGTCCTTGGCTATAACGTGTACCGTCTTTGGAAGTATCTTCAAGGTGGATCGCAAGGGGCCCTTGTCCTCGGGTATGGGCAAAGGGGCCTCTACGATGAAGTAGTCGTCCATCACGATGTCGATTGACTCCCTCGTTGCACCTGCACCCTGCTTGGTGAAGGACAGTCGTATCATATCGGCATCGGTGGTGTCGCTGGTGTCGTCGTCGTAGTGGTCCACTGCCCTTCTCATCTTGTGGTAGAAAACCGGGTCGTCAACGATGATCTCCATCTCCAAGTCATACTCAGTCTTGCCCTCGACTGCCAGAGATGGGTTGCGTGTCCCAGCAAAGGGGACTTGGTCCGTCTCGGAGTCAGCGACGTTCGCGCCATTGACGGTGTAGTACTGCTGGACGCCAGTGGTGCCATTGAGGTTGAAACTGACGACTTGACCGACCTGTACTCCTGCCACTGTAATAATCCCATTGTAGAACATGAAGGGCTTCTGGGTCCTCTTGGCGATGCCTGACTCCTTCCTCTTCACCTCGGTGTTGGCAGTGTCCTCGAAGAGCCTGTGCGTGTCGTACCTGTCACCCTTGGTACCCGTTTCGAGTCTCCCAGTGTCCGTGTAGACAAGTGCCGAGTCGAAGTCGACGGTCAGCCTCAGTGCTGCGTCGGTGTCCGCTGTGAGGTTGAAACTCGTCACCTTGCACCCACGAAAGACTCGTGTGAGTTGCTTGGAGTCGCTGTTCGACCCATCGGTCGTCCCCTCGTTGCTGTCAGTGTCCCTCCTCCTTATGCTGACCTCCATGGCGAACGATGGGATATTCGTACGTGAGAATAGTATGCGCTCGACTGGGTTCGTTATCAGCCCGTAGTTGGTGTTCGTGGTGGTCATGTGGGGGCTGCCCCTTGTGCTGTCAGCCTCATACTTCAGGAACTTGATGCTGGTGTTATCGGCGTGGGAGAAGTTCAGTGGGTCATCGACCCATATCCTACCTGACCCGGAGGAGTCTGATATAGCCACGATCCTGCGTATCTCTTGCTTGACAGCCTTGCTCAATATTGAATTCGCTCCATTGGTGGGCCATGTCCCGTCACTCGCGGTCTCCCTGTAGGTCTTTATGTCGGTGGTGTTGGTGTCAGCGATTATGACGTAATCACCAGCACCGACTGCTGCTGGGCTTGCACCGTTTATCGTAGGGGCAGATGAGCCACCATCGTACGTGAATGAGGAGTCGCCTTGTGAAATGACGGCATCGGTCAGGAACGTAGCCCCTCCTGTCTGGAGCGTCCCACCAGTGGCGGAGGTCGCCTCATGTCCGAGACAGTAGTACATCCATCTGGCATTGTGCATGTTGGACTCGAAACTACCACCTGTGTTGAGGAACCTACCCGGAACCTGAACGGCCACGTCACGGCCTAGGCCAACGACGTGATACCTCTTGAGATCGACCCTCGTCTCAGGTAGTGATATCGTGTTGACGAGTCCTACGAACTGGTCCGTCAGTACTCGCTCTGCGCTGCTGGAGGCGGTCGCATTGTAGGTCATCGACACGTCCATCGACGGTGTTGCGAACGGTAGGATCTCCATGACATCATTCGTCTTTGATTCCTTTGCGCTACTATGATCCACCTTCAATGCGGGTGTGATGGTCAATTCTGTCGCGCTGCTTACTACGGCATGCTTGATGATGGTGTAGGAACGACCAGAGACGGAGAAGTCATCATCAGTGCTAAACTCAGGGCTAGTGCTCTTGATGCTGAAGACTACCTTGGAGCCCACGAGCATACCTATGGGGAACGCGAGTATTCCATTATTGACTGGGGTAGATGCTGCACCACCGCTGAAGGTGATGATGCTGGTGTCCTTGACGAGGTCGCGGTTCCCCGCCTTGGCGATGAACTTGAATGATCCTGCGTAGTCGTGTGGTAGCACCACACCCGTCTCATGACCGAATGTGACTTCGGTCAAATCTCCCTTATACACTGTCGATGGCATGCCTACACCTATGGGATGAGTTCTGCGAAGATAACAACTTCGACTTGAAACGTAGTTCTGAAGAGTAATTTGGTCCTATCGGAGAGATCCGTACGGGTCTTGTACACGAGCCTGTCCATGTTCGTGCCGTCCCCCTTCCTCTTGGTATGAATGATTCTACGGATCTCATTCTCCATCAACTGCTGTTGTTTGCGGCTTCTCATGGTTCTCGCATCGAGTGTGATGTTTATCCTAGTGGTGACGAAGTCGTAGAGGAGTTCGGGCGTCTCTTCATTATGCGCTGTCTCGAAGACGATGACGTAGTCCCTGTTTCGCATGTCGAGGCGCTTACCGGTCTCCGGGCTGACATCAGCGACGTCGATGATCACGGGCTTGATGCCATCCGTGTTGCCCCTGTTCCAGTTCTCGGTGAGGACGTCGATGACGAGATTTATTCCCTCACTGAATGTTGCGACCACGCTTCCTCACCACCGTTCTCTCGAATGCCCGTATGGCACTGTTGTTCTCCACCTTTCTCAAGTACGACTGGGTGTCAGGGACTATCGCCCCTCCCTTGAGATCGAGGTCGTAGTTGTCATAGAGTGTGTTCTCACTCACCATTCGGGATTCCACCCTAGAGAGCGTACCCTCGTCCAAATCCTCCCCATCCGCTATGTCAGAGAGGTCCCTCTCCTCCTGCTCTATCCTCTCCCTCTGGGATTGGGGGCTCTGTGAGAATGCGTCACGTAGTTGGTTCTGCAGTTCGTCGTTGGCCTTGAAGTGATCAGTGACTTGCTTGAGCAGCAGTTTCGTCTCGAACGATGGTCTACTCAAAGGAGACCACCTCGATGTACCGTGGTAGCGCCCTGTCGATGTCCTGACGGTAGAGTTGGATCTTGGATGCGAGGTCAACGTTCTGTGACCCCTCGGGTATGAGGACGCTCCTGTCATCGCTGAGGAGCAACTCGATGGCCACCATCTTGGTGCAGATGTCCTCGATGGCCTTCTCCAAGTACCTCTCTCCGTAGACATAGGCCACCTTGACGGCGTTGTACTCGAAGAACGGGTATGAGTTGTTGAAGTAGATGATGCCCAGATCGTGGTCGAGCCAGTAGTCACGGAGCCTTGCCCTGTCACCGCTGGAACTCCCACCCTGTAGGTCAACCACGAATAGGTTCTGGGTCACAGTGAGTCCATTCAAGTCATCCACCGATGAGCCTACGACAGAGGCGCAACCAGTGAACGTGGTGCTCGTCTTGCCCGTGTACCTGATGGCGGTGTCCCCAACTGACAGCACCCCAGCAGCCGCGAAGCCTGATGTGGAGTCAACGGTCAGGACAGTCGTGGTGGCATTGCTGACGACTGCTGTATTGGTCGTCACTTGGTTCAACTCTATGTTGCTGTCCGTGACCACGATGCTGCATGACTCACCAGCCTGTGTGGATCTCATGCTTGTTATCTTGACTTGGCCGCTACCATAGTCCGCGTTTGCGGTTGCTAGAAACTCGTTATGTACTCCTACATTGGAAGTACTACCCTCGAGGGTGAAGGTTGGTGAAAACTCAACGGCTGCCTTGCTGACCCTGTCCTCCTTGTTGATGAGGTCAGCGAGGTTCTGTGCTGTGGTTATCTTGTCGAAGTCTGCCCTCCATTGTGTGCTTGACGTCCCTGTCGTGAGCGTAGCGGCGCTCCCATTGCCGGGAGACAGGACGATGGAGCCTGACAGTGATCGTGGGTCGTCCGGTATCTTGATGCGAGCCTCGGATGCACCTATCTCCCTGTAGTCATCACCCTGCCACAACTCGATGCGTAGCATCTGTTGGACATTGCGGAAGAGGAGTGGTGTGGTACCGACATAGTCGGTGTAGTATCGTCGCCTGTATGGCTTGTAGGTGTCGAAGTTGATGTACTCCGCAGCGACGAGGTTCGGTCTCCATGAGTTGTGCGTTATGTTGTCTATCCTGTCTTGCACACGGAGGATGAGTTGCTTGACCTTGTCGAATGTGACGCCCCTCGTCCTACCGTTGGTGAACGACGCCGTGTTCTGTACGAAGGTGTTGTCTGCGCTCTGGTAGTCCGCTGCCGTTATTGATGATGCGAAGCCAAGTCTCACACCGTTGATCGTCGATGTGATGGCCGTGATGGTGCGCTCCAGACCAAGGGGATCGGCATCGCTGTAGATGAGTATCGTGTCTCCCACAGCGAACCCGATGTTGCGATAGTTCGCACCAGTCACGAAGACCCCAGTGCTCTCTGAATCTGCGCTCACTGCCACAGCGTCCTGTGGGCCGATCTCGAGGAGGTCGGCGACCTTCTGTGGTGTGGTGTAGACGAGGGCCTCTGGGTCAAGGGGTCTAGTCTCTGGCTCACCGGGACTGAAAACTTGTGGCATCTACAGTCTGGCCTCCTCACTCCGTGTCGCTAGGTTGTACTCCATTGGTCTTTCGCATGCACCGCATGTTTCCCTCCACATGAAGTGTAGGAATCCACAGTGCTTGCAGCGCGTACCAGCGCCTATGTTGAGCACGTCGCCTACGTTCTTGTTCCGTTTGCGCTGCTCGGATGTGACACCGGCGAGGGGTTTGTCCTCTGAGAGAACATTCCCCTCCCCGATGCTTGTTGCGTATCTCACGTTCTGCTTCTGTGCCACTGAGAGATCATCGATATCAAGCGTTCTTAACTCGAACCCCATGCATATCCCTCACTCTCATGGTTTCTGATAGACGATTAGGAAGACATTACCAAGGACCATGATCGGTTCTACTGATACTATCTTAGCACCGTCGTAATCAGTTAGGGCCTCTATAGCAGTGGTCATGCTGGTGCTTAGAGCACCGTCATTGCCTGCTCCGCTAAATTGCTTAGGCGTGAACGGTCCTAGTACTTGTAGTGCCTTAACCATCGGGTTCACCTACCGAATCAACTTCGTTGACCCATAGCGAACCATGTGCCGTCTTGACCGTTGACGTTCTGTATGACCAAGGTAGTTCCGTTGATCAGTGCGAACACTCCATCGACTCCTGCACCACTTCCGGGGGTGCTGCTACCGGCGTTAGCGCCAGCGGCAACGATTGTGGCAAGTTGACTTGAGAGGTCTATGTTTCCTCCTGCGTCACTTCCACCGTTGGTGAAGGTGCCGGTCACCATGAGTAGGTTGCCGACTGTTGTTGGTCTTGTGTCTATTGTACTTTCAAATGCCATGTATTAATCACTCTCCTGTTTCCTGTTGTTCCTCAACTGGAGGCTCCTCATCTAATACTTCCGGCTCTGGTGCCGGGGGGTTCAGATGCTGGTCCACGAGTTGAAGCAATTTCGTTTTTGTTCTGTATGACGATGCGGCGAACTCGACACCCTGAGATCCGAGCCACGCGCTGATGTCAGCACGTCGCCACGAATCGTCAGGTATGCCGTCGTTCCCCTCATCGACCGTTGGGGCCTCGTCACCTTCAAGGGTGAAGTAGGGAGCCACCAGTCTTGTTCGCCACTGATCAACCCATTCTTGTGAGACTTCCCTAACCTCTCCCCTTGTCCAATCAGGCGTGTAAGCGTCGGGGCTTCGCCTGTAGAACGAGGGTCCATTGTATCGCACAGAGGGCACTTACCCACCTCAGTTGTACAGTATCATCACTGTGGTCACGTTTGCCGAGCCGCTTAGGTACTGCAAGGTTGCTGTTAGTCCTGTGAAGGATGCTCCAACTGCTACTGCTGATGTACCGGCATCGGTGCACATAACGCTCAGGATCGCTGATGCTCCGCCACCGAGGATGATTGTCTCACCATCTGCGCCGCCTGTCACGTTGATTAGTGCCAACTTTGGTGCTGGGTCGTACCCGTTTGCTCCATCCGAGTTAGATGCGTTGAACGTACCGGGACCCCCACCGGGGTACGATACGTCTGCTGCTCCATCAAGGTGTTCGGTAGTGTCCATGGAACCCGCTCTGAGTTCCCATGCCCCTACTAGGGTTGCTGTTGCTGTTCCGCTTAATGTTAGTTCTTCTGCCATATCTTTTCACCTTACCTATTTGTTATCTCCAATTCAGGACAGGTCCCTCACGCTACCATGTGCTCCGAAGAAAGTGGTCCATATCTCACCCATGGTTCGGTATAGCCCTTCCTGACCTAGTCTGTTGATGGCGAATGGGTCGCCAGTCTCGATACCACTCTCGTAGTACTGAGTTGGGATTGCTGTGCTGAAGTACACGTAGTCAGTGTCGAGGAAGTACATCCTGCTGATACCGTCTTTCACAACGTCCTTGGATGGTATGATCGGGACACCGTTGTAAGTTGCCACGATGAAACCAGCCTCGATACCGGGAACACCCTTCACACCGTTGTAGGTGGGGGTCACTCTCTTCTCTTCCATGAACCTCTGCTGGGACTGTAGCAGTTGCTGTAGTCTCATTAAGGTGTCATATCCAGTCAGGATGACCTTCGGGTTTCCACCGCGCTCCCAGATGTTCTGGAAGAGCGTGTCCAGTTGGTCTAGGCTGAGGGCCCTGTTCGTCGAACTTGCGTTCGCGTTGTCCTCAGCGAAGGACCATGTGTTGGCGCTTCTGTCTATGGAGTAGATGTCCTCGTCTCCAGCGTCGTAATGGGTGCCTGATGCCATCTGGTTGTTGCCAGTTGTGATTCTGTCCAACGACTCGAAGTTGTTGGCAGCGACGGTCGTGACGTCCGTGAGGAGCATCTTGTTGACCATCTCAGCGTGGTGCTTGCCCATCTCTTCCTTCAGTACGGATCGGATGTCTCCGAGACCGTCGTCCTTGTCAGCAAGGAAGATCGCAGTCTCCGACATGTCGAAGGTGTGTGCGATCGTCTTTGGCTTTGCAGCGATGTGCTGGAAGGTTGGTCTCACAGTCTCAGGCAGTGTTGCGTTCTCAGCAACTCCGCCGTGGAGTGCACCGCCGTTAGGCTTCTCTGTGATGACTCTCCAGCCGCTCCTGTCCCAAGGTCTCTTGGGTAGGATGCTGAAGGCGTTGAACTCTTGGTTCAACTGCGACCAGACCTTGCACCCGTAGATTGCTTGGTAGGTACCAGCAGTCGTGGACAGCATAGGGCTGTCAGCCTTGAGCAACTCGCTACCGGAGTAGGAGTATCCCATTGCGTTTCCAGCGCCGTAGTAGTAGCGCTCCATGTCTGTTATTGTTCGTACGTAGTCTCTTGCCATTCATAATCACCTCTGTGTTTTACTTAGGCCCTCCTGAAGGCCTTGTTTGCGAGGTTGTGCACCTCGTCCCACGACATTGACGCTAGGTCAGCGGTGGAGGGAACATCTACTGATGGCACGGACTCGGACTTGGCGATGGTCTCGCCAGTCTCTGCTGGGTTGCTGATTGCCTCGACTCTCTCCGCTAGGGAGGCGATCGACTTCTGGATATCATCGAGAGGTCCTCGTGCATCGAACTCGAGAGCAGCGGCTTTTGCGATCTCCTCGGAGCGCTCTTGCTCGTAGCGGGATGCGAACTGTCCCTCTAGGGATTTCTTCATCTCTGCCTCTAGCATGGCTGCTTTGTAGACTTCGTAGGCTGCTTCCACGTCAGTCGCGGATACGTCCTCTGGGTTAAGGTAGTCGGACTTCTCTAAAGTGGATTTCTTGCCTTTTCCACCAGTGCCGAAGTTGGCTTTGGGTACTTCTGGCTTTCCGTCTACGGTCTCCCTACCGGGTGCTTGCCCACCGAAGTAGGAGCCACCGTCTCCGATGTCGCTGGGGTGGGAACCGAGGTTCGCCTTTGCCACGTCATCGAAGTGGGTTCGAGCACCCTCTACATCCACACCAGCGGATTTCAGGGTGCTCTCCATCCAGTCCAAGTACTCGGACGAGATGACGTCAGAGTACTCGTCGGACTTTTCTACGTCCTCAGATTTCTTCTCGTCATCTTTGCCGTGTTCCATCATCTTGTCTTTCTCGTCCTTCATATCTTTCTTGTCGTCTTTCATGGCTTCTTTGAGTTGAGGAGGCATCCCCTTCTCAAAGGCATCCAGTCGACCTTCCAGACGCGAGAGGACGTCAGTCATTTGCGTCATTACGTCATTTTCTTCTGTCATTTTTGTCACCTTTTGTTTTTCTTTGTCTTCTTTTAAAATCTTGAACGTCGCCTCTGGATTGATGCCTCGCTCGCAGATTGTAATCTCATGCAGTTCCAACTTGCTGATCTCTTGGTAGTCTCCGTGCTCGGGGTCAGACTTCCTCACTCTCTTGAATGCCTGACCACCGATGCTGAATCCCCTGAGTGCTCCTTTGCGGATTTCAGCAGCGACTTCCTTTGCTTTCTCAATGTCGTCTCGTAGTGATACAACCACAAACATGCCGACATCGTCAACTTCGCTTTTCCAGAACCTCCCTTCGTTATCAGTGTATGATGGTATTACTTCCCCGACTTGTATGTTTGAGTGCGCTAGTTGCACGTTTCTGAATTTCGGGTCCTCCATGTATTTCTTGAATGCGTCTTTGAGTGCTTGCTTGGTTATCTTGTCGCCTTGTTTGTCCACCACTTCGACACTGGCATAGCCAGCGACGACGAGGTCACCACCCTTGAGCAATCGGAGACTTGACTCCCCTGTTGCACGTAGTGGTTGTGACAACACAGTATCACAGTTCGTTCTGTCATACTACATATATGAAGCGGCAACGTATTATTCCTGCTTCGTATTAATCTCTTCCTCGGAATCGCTTGACTGCGAGCGTTTCTTCCTCTGTCTGAGGGCCTTTGCCTTGGGATACTCCTCCTCGGGGTCCTCCTCCGGTCTCTCCTTCATGTCCCAGTCGGGCAACGACATCTCTGACGTGAGTCTCGTCGGTCCCCTTGGGCTCTGTATTCCACTGCCCAAGTCGATGCCCAAGCCCTTGGCACCAGTCGTGTTGAACATCTGCTCCTTCTCGAGGACGTCGAGTGCCCGCTCGAGCACCTCCAGTGCCTTCTTCATCTTCGGCTTGAGTAGGATGTTCTTGTCCTCTGGTTTCAGGATGCCAGCACTCTCACCCTCGATGACCTTCCTGCGGTGCTCCTGCTGCTCTTCGCTTGGTGCAACCTCGCTCTCTGCCTCCTTCTGCCTCTCTATCTTGCCCTTCAGCATCATGCTGGCGACCTCGCCCCAGAATGGCTTGAGGCTCTCGGATAGTTCTATGCTGTAAGTATCCATTCCCATATCGGACAATGGTGTGGTCGGTGAGTGCACCCAATATCCTAGGCTGCTCTTCTCCAAACTGTATGTGACCATGCTCTCGTTGGGTAGTGTGACAAGCAGGGTGTTGTCCATGATGTCGATGCCATGTGGGAGATGCACTGGTGGGTATGCCTTGGCGAGTATGGAGAGCGTCTCCATTGAGACACTGGACTCGCCTTGTCCCTCGCCGACCAACTTTGACGGGTTGATCGTGAATATGTCACGTCCTCCCTTGCTCTCCCTCTTGATGCCGGAGAACCTGACCTTGACGATATCACCCTCCTCGAACGGCTTCGGGCTCGAGACCGTACCAGCGTCGAGGTAGACCTTGCCGTCATGCTCGACGGCCCTGTCATTGAGGCCCTCTCCGTCTATCAGTGGTCCTGCACCGAGCCTGTACGTGTAGGGGCCGTTGCCCCTGCGATCGAGAACGATGAGGTTGATGTCCCTGTTCGGTCTCAGCACCACCCACTTGGGATGTCTTCTCTCACCGCGCATGTAGGTGCTCTTGCCATCCCTGAGCAGGATGGTCCTGTGCTCTGCCTGTAGTGTCTTGACGGCATCCTGCAGTCCCTCCTCGTCCGTGAACCTCGTGTCGTGCGGACCTACGATGATGACTTGCTCGTGACTGTCGTACTGTCCTCTGAGAACCTTGAAGCGCTCCCTGACGTTCATGTCCATGATGTCGGTGCCGTCGTAGTGCATGATGTCCATGATGTGAAGCGTCTCCTTGCCGAGGATGGCATCAAGTGTACAGTCCTTCTCACCTAGGTTCTTGACTCCCTTCTTGGCCCAGTCTGGAATGGCTCTCTGTCCCCCGTCCTCGTCGAAGGCCTTGACCCTCCCGTTCTTCTTGGTCAGGACTATCCTGTCGCCGTCGTACCACTTGGAGACGACCCAACTACCGGTGAACCCCCTCAACTCCTCCAAGTCCCTCATCCTGAATATTCTGTGCATGGGTCTGATGGGCGGCACCCACTCGGGTGAGGCGTCTGCCTTGACGATCAGGTCCGGGTTGAGCATGAACGTGGCATAGAGTCCGGCGTCTTGAATCGACTTGCCGATCATGGGTGTCTGAGACAGGGGTACTCCCATCGCATCTCCCCTGTTGGCCGGTGGATCGAACTCGGTCATACCATAGGTATCAGTGTTCATGCCGTTAAAGAGGTACCTCTGAGCGACGTCTGGGCCGAGGGCTGCGCTGATCATGTCATTGGGAACTGACACCAGTGCTTGCTCGAAGGTCTGGGTGCCGATCTGGGGCGACCCCTCGTCGAACTCGAAACCGTGTGTTGGCCTCACTCTCCATCCGTTCTGCCTCTTGGCGCTCGCACTGGTGAAGTAGTGCATGGCATTGGCTCCATCCGAGTTGAAGTCGGTGATTGGTTGTGCACCGAAGTCTAGGCGCTCGGTGGAGAACGTGCTGTCCTCATTGGCGCCTGTGTCGCTCTCGGGGTCGTAGACGACCAAGTCACGTAGGTTGTGGAGCGTCTGGTTGTGCCTGTGGCTGGCGCTCATTCCCTCACGTGCCTGACCTCTGGTCGTATCGCTCAACACTCCACCCCTGTACCTCTCGCTCTCCCCCATCCTTGTGAATGGAGTGGTGGTCACACTCCCATCGTCCGTCTTGGTGGTGTCGAGTGGTGCTTGGATGCGTCGTATCCCGAAGGCGGAGTGCTGCTCCTTCCTGTCCTTGTTGAAGATCCCTTGAATGGCCTCGCTGTGACCGTGGAGTTGCCTACCGTACCCCAATCCACCCCTCTGTTCGGATATCATCTCGCTGATTCCCTCGAGTGCCTGTTCAGGGTTGTTGGTGTCCACCTCTATGCCCATCCTCTCCGCGAGCCTCGATATGGTGGAGGTAGCCCTATCGACGTTGTTGTCCTCGAGGTACCTCAATGCCCTGCTGTAGAGGGCGTCGAAGGAGCGTATCCTGTTCTCCTGCTCGATGAGTGGGTCCAGTTCCATCAATCTCGACTCTAGTTGCTGCAGTTGTTGAGCAACGCTCTGATCACCCTCGCGCATCCTTTTCTCTAGTCTTGACCTAATGCTCTTGAGGTTTCGCTGCTCGGCCACGAGCGGTGAGTCGGCACTACCAGCACCATGCCCGTACTGCTGCTTGATGTGGTCGTCGAGGTGGTCGTCATACACTCCTGAGTCGAAACCCATGAGGTCACCATGATCCTTTATCAGATTGTGATTCGACTGCACGATCTGGACCCTATCCTGTGGTATGCTCTCGATATATGATCGCACGTGTTGGATGTGGGCGTCGTCCAAGGGGAACCCTAGTTGCTCTGCCAACTCGCTTGGGTTGGAGCGGGAGGTGACTGGTATGCCACCACCTTGTGTGAGGCGCTCCCTCAGTTGGCTGTAGATGGGCTCGGCTGTCTGCATCTGCTTGGATATCATGTAGTCAGCGGTCATCGGCCTGACACCAACACCCTCCCAATAATCAGGTGGTAGGACATGCAACGACTTGTTGGCATCGTGGAAGAGCCTCCTGATGTTGGCATCGAACGCCGGGTTGTCAGGGTCGAGGGCCTCTGGTGGTAGGAGTGTGGCGAGGTGACGTGCTGCGTCCACTATCGACTTGAGTTCGTATTGGTGCTTGAGGTTCATCTGATCTATTCGACTCGCTGCCTTTCTCCTGTCACCTGTGGCATCGGTGGTAGAGAATGCCTGCTCGAGTTGCCTGATGTTGTCCTCGTTGAAGTCGATGCGTGAGTTCCTTGCTGGGAACCTGTCATGGATACCACCAAGCAGCGAGGCTAGTCTCATGTGCTCGATCTTGTTCCTCCTCTGCTCCCCCGACATGAGTCTGTAGTCGTCTAGGTTCATTTCTCTGCGAACGGACCCACCACCTGCGAACAAGTCCCCTACCTCACGATCCAACTCCCTATCGTAGTCGGTGATGTCCTTCGGTAGCATCATGATTCCCTTGCCGTATGGTATGTTCTTCCTGTTGCCCTCCGTCGCAGAGTCGATGAGTAGATTGTTGAGTTGGTCGATGGTCTGCTGCTTGCCATACCTCGATCCGACCTCGGACTGCTTCATACCGTGCAGGAGTCTGGCCACGGAGGGGAAAGTGACGGAGGAGAGGGCGTGGTTGAAGAGTGACGTCCCTAGGAAGTTGGAGTGGTGTTGTAGTGCGTGGGGGCCGAGGTCCGACTCGGCGGAGGGTCGCATCAGATGACCGAAGAGACCCATGTTCCTCGGATTCGGGATGATGGCCTCCTTGTTCCTGTCCACGGTCGAGATGATGCTGTCATCCCCCTCCGAGTGGTGGTCGTGAAGTTTCTCGGTGAGTATGTGCTGGTCTATGGCATGCCCACCCTCGTGATACATGCTTGCGAAGTCACCTGCGAAGTGCTTGTCACCAAGCACGGATATGGCCTCTTGGATCTCCGTTGGTAGGCTCTCGATGTCCTTGAATGGGACGTTTGTCCCGAACAAGGAGAGGACGTCCTGTATCTCCCTGCGTCTGCTGGGTAGAAGTTTGAACTCCTTCTCCTTGTTGAGGAGGGATTGTAGGTGGGCATTGTCTATCAATGGGCCTGAGTGGTTCGGGTAGCCATGGTCGCCGGTTGGTATCTCGTTCCCTTTACTGTCGAAGCCAAGCACGTGTAGGAGGTTGTCCCTCTTCACCACGTTCCCCTTCTTCTTGCTGGCGGTGAGTGTCTCCATCTCATCTACCATGTCACCCTTGATGCCAGCCAGTTGGGATGCAGATAGGTCGGGTAGGTGCATGAATCGCTCCACGTAGTTATCGTCATCCATTTTGATGCCAAAGGCCTCGTGGAGATTGGCCATGGCCTTGTTCATGAGTTTGCCGTGACCCTCGACTTCCCTGTCGATTCGTCTCTGCTGCTCTACTGTGCACTCGTAGTATCTCCTACCGAATTTATCCATGCAGCGCTTGTCCTTCTCAGCCATCTCCGCCTTCTCCGCCTCTATCCTGTCAAAAGTGACCTTACCATCGACTAAGTACGCATGCTCGAGAACGGAGTAGAGTGCCCTATCATCGACACCTGCTCCTACATCGTATGACTGCGACCACGCGGGTGCGACGTTGTGCGGACCTGCCTTCGGTCCCCTCCTGACGTGGCTGAGCGCGTTCGCCGATGCCATCCTCATGTTTCTCTTCAAGCGTCCCATGGGAAGTCGTGTGCCGTCGTCGAACTTCACATGCTGCTCCTTGGAGTCGCTACCGTGCTCGTTCAAGTGAGACATGACCTTGGAGCGCTCCTCTGGTGAGAGCCACTGGAGACCGAGCATGAACGACAACTGGTTCAGGTAGGAGGGGTGCTTGGTGATGGATGAGGTTCCCATCCTCTCTCGTATGGCCTCTGCCTCTGGTCTCTCTGATAGGTATTCGAGGATCTTCTTGTCATCCTCGGACAACTCACCTGACTCGTCGAACTCGGGGCCTGATGTGTCCATCCACCCCTTTGCCCTGTCACTGAAGTGCTGTTGCCTGATCTCACTGCTGTCCTGACCCGCTGCGTTGTCCCGGCTCCATCTCCTGAAGTCCCTCTCGTAGATGTCGTCCTCGTGGCTGAGTATGGATTGGTCGACGGAGTCACCGAGTGGTCCGAGGAGAGGGTATGAGTAGGTGCCCTCCTTGTTCTCAGTGACGTGGGGATTGTTCGTCCCACCCATCCAGTCCTCGATGAGTCTCTCTGCCCTCTTGACCTCCTTGGATCGGGAGTTGCCCTCCTCGTCGGGTAGGAACCTCCTTGCTAGGAAGTCTATCTTCCGCGGGACCCCACTTGTCATGGACCTCTTCTCTAGGGGGTCGTGGATGGCTGACAGGATGTGCTCATCAGCCCTGCTGTGGTGTCGTGTAGGATCTGCTATTGCACTCACTGGCATGCCGTGTGACACCGATGGGTCGTTCCTCTTTATGCGACCAGCGAAGTGGTTCGTGCGTGGGAGGTGACCCTTGTGCTGTTCCCTCCTCTCTTCCCTCAGTTTCCTCTTGTACTCCGAACTGGGAACAAATCTCTCCCGTCCCTCCTGCTTGACGAGGCTGTCGCACATCATCTCACGCCACGTGAGATCGTAGTCGAACCCATGGGCCCTCAAGTTGGACTTGGCGAATATGTACTCCCGCATGGAGGAGTCGATGTCCACGTCATTGTCGACTGACTCTATGAGGGCGTCACGTGCCCTTATGAAAATGTCAGCAGCGTCCTCATACACACGCTACCACCTATTGCATCGGTCTGTAATCATTGCACCCTTCTATCGGATGGGGTAGTGTTCCGGGTAGTGCACATATCCTGTCACCCTCCATGGGGTTGACACCGCAAGCGCCACAGGGAGCCATTCTTGCTTTTCTGAAAACAAGGACGTCAATCATATCTCACGCCTCTGGTGCTCTCGTTTCCCCACCACTGGTTATCTCGTGGGTGACCACAGCCCTGTCGTGTGTGTTGGTGATTGGACCAAGTGCCTCTAGGCTGTAGTTCTCCCTTCTAGCACCCTTGTTTGCGACGTCGTCTGATTCAAGGAGCGATTGATTCGTCGTGTAGTAGGCGTTGTATGTCTGTCCGCCTGACTCGGCCATGAACTGAACGCCTCCGGGCTTCGTGTCGAAGGACTGCTCCTTGTGGTGGGGGCCCTTCTGCACGTTGCCGTACTTCATCATGCCTCCACAACCGGCCTTCATACACATCCCCTTGTCCATTTTGTCGCCGCACTTTGGGCACTTCTCACTACCTTTCTCGACTTTACCGTGAGCCTTGTCGCACTGTGCCTTTTGTGCCGCTGTGCACTCAGAGTACTTCTTACCGAAGTTCTTCATGCAGTAT
>TARA_R100000697_G_scaffold2874_1_pt1 | contig 15142 bp, 29 predicted proteins | sample TARA_R100000697 | Tara Oceans TARA_R100000697 (sample SAMEA2622788) | marine metagenome | biome: marine biome (ENVO:00000447); feature: surface water layer (ENVO:00002042); material: "saline water (ENVO:00002010), including plankton (ENVO:xxxxxxxx)" | depth 5 m
TATAACAAGCTCACCACTGCTGTTTGTTAAGCTACCAAATGTAGTACCATCATCTTTTAGCGTTACATCGGCTCCACCTGCGTCTAAAGCTATATCTCCTGCTGAGTCTAACGTAATCGTTGACCCTGTTACTGTTTCTATAACAGGACTTATCAATGTTTTGTTCGTAAGCGTTTGTGTAGATATCTCTGATACAAGAGTTGAATTTCCATCTTTGGGTAGCAACATAACATTATCTATACCTAAAGCGTGTGGCTGTGCTTGTATAGCTTGTCCGTGACTATTACTTTCACAATTTAAAGTAATTTTTCCTTGATTACTATTCCCCCTTACAACTACGTTTCCTGTTCCGTTCGGAGCCAACTCTAAGTTTGCGTTAGATGTGGTGACAATATCGTTACCATTCATGTCCAAGTTACCCCCCAACTGAGGACTCGTATCGTTTACTACATCTACACCTGTAAGACCTGCACCACTACCACTAAAAGCAGAGGCTGTTACTGTACCTCCGATGGATACGTTATTGCTACCATCCTCAACAACTATCTTACTAGCAGGCACTGTTATAAATACGTCTTTTGTTCCTACACCAAAGTCTACAAGGTTGTTGCTGTTGGAACTTGCTATTACGGATCGTGCTAGTGTTGTACCAGAAGCTGTAAATGTTCCTATCCCAACCTCAAAATCATTGTTGGTATTGTCAACAATGGCATAATAGGTTGTATCAGAATTAGAAAGGTTAGCAGAAAAAGTTTCAAAGTTTGTGACAGCACCCAATAAATTTACAGTGCCTGTGCCTGTAGTCGTGGTAGTTTCACGTACCCTATCTGCTATTACAAACGCCATTATGCTATCCTTATGATTGCGTTACTTACATCTCCTGTTGGAAAAACTACTTTAAAATTACCTGAAGAAGCTGATTTGTCTGCACCAAAGTCCAACACAGCCACTGCTGGATTAGTTAAACTTGAATTATCCACATCATTAGCACTCGGTGTACTATTGTATATTAAGGCTCCTCTAGCCGTTAGTGTAACGTCAGTAAAAGTTTCATCTTCAAAATCCATAAAAGCTGTTGTGCCACTTGTTTTTGGAAATTTAGGTGATGAAGTTACTTTAGTTAAACTGTTACCACCAGATGTATAGTTAGAACTCGACACTTCGTTACTTGATGTAAAAGCAGTAGTGCCTGCTCCCAAACTTGCACTGCTCGTATACAAAGCTATTTTGAAAGTATCACCACTTGTAAATCTAAAATCATGGACACCTAATAACAGTTCTTGTTTGAAAGATGTACACATTGCCTGTGATATAGCCATTACGCTCTCCTTATTTGCTCAGCAAGGTTTTCGTATCCTGCATCCTTAATCATATTATATACCGTAGTTCTATCCGATTTGATACCCTCTTTTACATAGTGTGTAATCACCTTATGTAGATGTGCTTTAAAAGCATGGGCTTGGTCTCGTATTTCTGGTGGTGCTTTATCACTTACCTCTACTATTTTATCGACACAAAAGCCTGCAATCTCCTCAGGTGTAAACCCTCTATTATTTGTAGTGTGGACTTGCACTATTGGGGTTTTTGGTAATTCTAAAAGCATTATTGTTTACCTCTTACGACTAATCCTGTTCTATACGCATCTGTGTTTTCTCGTGCCTCGCCATATAGTTTCAAGCCTTGTACAGCTTCAACAAATCTTTGTGTGTAGTTCTGTATTACATCAGCCTCACCTTTCATAAAGGTATATGCCTCTACCAAACTACCGTATAATAAAGCATTTGGAGCATTAGTAGCAAGCCATGTAGTTCCCCCATCAGCACCTGCGGTCAGGCTCGTCGGTCTATAATAGTAGTGTAATTCAACAGCTAAAGCACTTGCAGGCGTTGGTGCTATCAAAAAATTATCCACATCAAACAAAGCGTAGTATCGTGGTGTGCCTGTAGTAGCAGGATTAGGGTGGAAAGTTTGTAAAAAATTAACATCTTTATAATCTAGAAACACAGTTTCACTACTACTGTTTGTAAAACTTAGAGAAAAAGGGGCTAAAAAGTCATCGGGACAAGCCAAAAATTTATTAGATGATGCAAAATTTGCCGCAGCATTTCGCCTAAATAAACTGAGCTGAACACTTTTAAGGATACGTTCTTCAGCTTCTTTTATAAAAATACTTAAATTATTCACAAAAGTGGTTTCGCTGTTTTCCGTATAATCTTGTATCGCCGTCTTAAGTGTAGCAAAAGTAAAGCTCATGATATTTCCACCGTAACCGTTCCCAGGGTCGTTGTAGCTGTATATGCAGTCAAAGAAGTACCGATAATACCAAGCCCGACATTAGTGTATATTACAAAATCTGTTGGCTCTTGTACAGTATCGGGTCGTGCTTCAAATAAGGCTTCAGGATCTGCACCTGTTTGATGGGGTTCTAACTGTGGGTGCTTTGGTTCATAACACTCAGGACAAACTTTAGAACCGTTCCATTCTTTACGCAGATTGAGGTATTTAACACGGAAGCCACATCGGTCACACTGCCCAAAAGAACGTATGCCAATAGCGTAGCTCATCAATTAAACCCATAAAAGTCTCTGCGAGGAGTTAAACTTAAATTTGCCCTGTCCACATCTTCAAAAGCGGCTCTGTTAAACTCTTCCTCGTAAAGTTGTTTTAGTAAAGGCACTCTGTCAGGTGCTCGTTTCAGAGCTATATAATACGCTAATCCTGCAGATAAACATGGGAAAAACCTAAAAGGAACATCGGCAGTGTTACCAAAAGTATCAGCGTCTTCTATACGTGTCAACCTATCAAACACTAAGCTGTACGTCGTGTCAGGAGTAGGATACAGGCGTATTTTTGGTACAATCTGTCTATCCACGTACCATTGATTTGGTCTTCCCTGCGTATTTTTATTTGGGATATTGAGATAAACATCTCTACTAATACGTGATATTTGTGTGTCGCTTTGATTTATTCCAGAACCTGTGCGGATCACAGCACTTAATATATCTATGGTGTCAGCATCTAAGGTATATTCTAAAGTTCCTGCCGAGAGGGTGATCGTCGTTTGCTCTATTGTCCAGCGGTTTAAACCTCTGTTTGCCCAGTCAGCAAACAAAAGATTCAATGAACGCTTCGCTGTTTTGAGGTCGTACCCTGTACGCACCTCTTGACCACACCTCTCAAATGCCTCTTCAATATAGTCAGCAACATCTAGTTCAAAGTCTGTTGACCCCGATGTTGCCATCAGCTATATGGTCCTTTTACAACACCGCCACCCATCATTTTCTTACGCATTCCATTTTTAGTGCTACCACCTGCCATTTTCTTACGCATTCCATTTTTAGTGCTACCACCTGCCATTTTTTTACGCATTCCATTTTTGGTGCTACCCATATTCAGCATTTTACGCATTCCGTTTTTGGTGCTACCACCCATTAATTTCTTACGCATTCCGTTTTTTGCTTTTTTTACCATTCGGTTTCTCCTTTTTAGCATATAAGTTATTAAACGTCACATTTGGATCCATATAACTAGCATCGCTTTCTGCCATATGTGTCCATTGACTAGGTTTAAAATCTGGAGGTCCTTCCCCAGTTACCCATAGTGCAGGAGAAGTTGCCCTCACCCTGTTATTTGGAAGTGCGACAATATTACCTGTCCACTGATCCGCATCCGTTAATTCTAATACATGACTCTGTTTATGTTGTGCAGGGTCATCAGCAATACTGTTACCTGTGTAATCTATTGTAAACATGTACTTACCTATATGAAACTCACCATCTATTTTACAAATCCACGGACTTGAACTAACTCTATCAAGTTTTATTACAGAATGATAGTGAGAACTGCAATCCCAAGGTTGTGCTAAATGTGAGTGCATCCTTTGTGGCATCTCATCGAGCGGAGCATCAGCTACTAAAGCTGTTATAGGCAACCTTGCCCACATGGCTCCTCCATGGACATTCTCATCGGCTGTTTCAGCTTCTAATCCAGTAAAAACAACGTGAAACCCAAGACTTCTATCTGGTATTGTTGTCACAGCAATAGCCATAGCATGTAAATATTCACCATGATATTGTTCATGGTTATGTGTAAATTCTTTTCGCACTAAACAATTAAAGTGCGGTATGTTGCTTATTAAATAACTCATTAACTCTTCTTTGTTGTTGTTTTCTTTTTCGTGTCTTTCTTTTTGCCCTTGCCAAAAACGTGAGCATCTACTTTCGCGGCTTTACCACCTGTTAAAACGCTATTCACACGTGCCATAGCCCATTGGCTTGGGGTGGCTCCAGGTCGGTGTCCCGTGCGATATGCGGCGAGCCCTTTTTTATAAACAGTAGCTAGCTGACCTGCCGTGACTTTTTTACCCTTTTTTCGGGCGTCCGACGCTTTTTTTGCCAGTGCTTTTTTTGTTTTTTCGTTTAGGCTCATTTTTTTGCTCCTTTTTTATGCTTGGCTCTAAGTTCTTCTTTTGCTTTTTTTGCGATCGCGGCTTGCTTGGGCTTGCCTGCAACTTTTGCTCTTTGTTCGACCACAGTAAGAATTTGAATTTTGCGAGCATACGGCTTATTAATTCGCTTAACTTTACGAGCAGTAGCTTTGGCATCTTCCACAGTGGCGTATTTAATAGAGACTGTGTCTTTGGGGTTTTCATCTGTATACAACCTCCTTCCAGAACCTTTAGGTTTTTTTCCTGTTCCTACTTTTGGGTTTTGCTTTGTACTTTTTTTGGTCATCACGTATCTTTTTTAATGTTTTTGCTTGTCCAGCATGCAGTTTACTCGCTTTGTTGAGTCCTTTAATCACTTTGGATAAAGGCTTGGTGTAGTGTGCCATTAAGTTTTCCTTTTCTTATTACCTTTTTTCTTTGCTTTCATTTTCGCCGCAGTGATTATGTCCCCTCGTGTAACTTTTTTAGGATCACCATAATATGAAGCTAATGGTTTTTTACCCTTTTTTTGTGCCATATTTTTTCCTATATGCTTTTGTATGTTTACTAAGTTTTGTTTTACGTCGTGTGCCTTTAGCAGTGAAATCAGTGCTAAATTTATAAGCAGATGAATCACTAGCCGATTTACGTGCATTACGTTCTATCTCTGCACGACGTTTACTACGGTCAGCTCCGCTTAGTCCTTTTAAATATTTATCAGGTATTTTACGCTTTTTGCGTTTTTTAGCAGGGGGCTTCTCTATCTGCTTTCGCATGTTGCCTCGTGTCATAGCCATTAGAAAAACCTTTCTGCTACTGCCACCCCTACAATCAACACTGCTAGCCCCCACATACGCATGTCTAATTTATCTAAAGACTTTTCTATCCTATCAAAACGCCGATTAGCGTCTTCTTCGTGTTTTTCCAACATTCTAGCAACTTGCTCTGCTTTCATTACCACGCCTTACACGACCAATATCGAGCCGAAAACTTATCTTTTGCTGTATCACAATTATGCCGAGCACGAAAAGATTTCCGTCTTCCAGGTTGGTCTTTTTTAATTGACATATTTGGATCACCAAATCGTACAATCTTAATTTCTTTACCTTTTTTAGCAAGCACGGCAGATTTTTTCTTGGCTCCTGGAGTTCTCTTCGGTTTATTAAATCCAGGAAAAGTTTCTCCTCGATAAGATATTTTACCTGAGGGAGTTCTTTTTACATCTGCCGTTGTTGCCATTACCCATACTCCTTCCGCACTTGTAACATTACGGTATAAGTGTCTGCAGAGGAGTGTCCCACGGTGGTAAACAAAATGTCTCCCGTAACACCACTACCTGCATTATTGGGTAGCCCACCAAAAGATGTGTAATCATGATAACCACTTTGATTTTCTCCAAGTTCTATACAAAAAACATTAGAGGAAGCATCAAAAAGTAATTGTACTTTCATGCCATTACACTGCCACCATATTTTTTCTATAGTAGCACCAGTACACGTTTTACCATCTTGTGTAGTGGCTAACGCACTTACATCGACCTTCTTTACAGCGGACTCTCCTGTACCATCCGAAACGTTCGTAAATTTTAGTACAGCCGTTTTAGGACCATCTATTATTGTTTGTGAAGTAACTGCATCTGCCATGTTTACTCCTATTGATCAGCAAAAGCTGGAGCTGTGGCTGATGTCACACTACCAAATATTTGATAGTTTGTTGTGTTTAAACCCATAATGGTAACATCAAATCCTCCAGGAACATTTATTTGGAAGCTACTATTAGAACTACCATTAGAAAACACGTTACTTATTGCATTGTCTGTATCCAGTAAAGTTACACCACCAATATAAAAGTTTGTGTTTCCAGGAGTTAGGATAATTGCATCGGTTCCGTCAGCGGCTCCTCCTGCATAAATAAATCTAAACATAGATCCTGCTATTGGTGCTGGAAGAGTGTAAGTGTTATCTTGGCTACCATCTGGCACAAGTAGTATTCTTCCACTATGCGTGGCATTTGTAAGAGTTACGTCACCATCAGATAAGCTGACAGGACCATCGCCTAAAGTAACGACTTCTGTAAGAGTGCCTGTGCTTGCGTTTTTACTTATAGTTTTGAGAGTGCTTTCAGATCGGACTGGACCTGTAAAAGTAGTATTAGCCATTTGTTTCTCCTTGTCTTGGCTCTGTCGGGTTGATTCCCGTCAAGGTTTTAAAACTATAACATAAAAAAAGAGCGACTGTAAAGTCGCTCTTCTTATTTCTAAATGTGATTGTGGTTAAGCTCCTGGAGAGCCAAACACACATCTTGGGTCTGATACGCCAAATGAGTATCTTTCCCTAGCTTTATACCGAACGTTTCCAGTATCAAAATCGCCTTCCATGCTGTTGGTTATTGGCGTTCTTACGAAGTGCTTAAAACCATTAGGTGCGTCAGTTTTTATAAAAAACGCATCTGTATCAGTTAAGAAGTTGTTAACGACGTAACCATCAGAAAGCATTCCCATGTTTCTGTGTGCATTTACATCGTTGTCTGCAGTTCCAGGTCTTAGGTTTGTCGCCATCAACCTTTCTGCTACAAACTGTAGGTTTACTGGAATGATTAACTTCATACCTCTGAGAGCTATTTTTAGTCCTCTCTCATCAATAAATCCAGCAATGTCAATTAACGATTGCTCTAATGAAGTTTCATTCAAGTCTGCCGCAGTACTCAACTCGTTACGGAAGTTTCCTCCTCCAAGAGTTGGGTGGTCAGTAGCACAAAGCTCTTTACCATCACCGAAAGTAAAGTTTGAGTCAAAAGCATTATTCAATATAGAAGCCGCTTTGACCTGCTTAGTGTTTGCCATGGAACGTGCTAGTGCTCTTGTATAACGAGAACTGAGTCTGTCATAAAGGTTGTCCTCTACAGCTTCTTCAGTAATCGCAAACGCGAGTGCTATTGTTTCATGTGTGTACCGTGCTGTGAATGATTCATTCGCAGTGTCGAACGATACTGCCGCTCCTTCTGATTTAGTTGGAGCTGTACCAAACCCAGAAAGCATGACCTCTTCTTCAAACGCTCTGTCTGAAGTTTCCTGATCAAAGATTTCTGCATGTTGGTTTTCATATCGGTCGTATTCCATTCCAAAAAGAGCATTCAATCCTGGTTCTAACTCTTTAAGGAGCTGTGATCTTGCTATAGCCATGTCATATCCTCCTTATAGACCAGTGGTTGCAGTGTGGAACGGTAAGTTCAGCTTCACGAGGAATATTACCCCTGCTGTTGTTACCGATATATCGTCAAACGAGTCTTTAATACCAATAATCCTAAAGTTATCAGTAGCAGTTGTAGCTCCTGCAGTGGCTACAGATAATTCACCGATAGAAACACCTGTTGAACCATTTTGTGAGCCAAACCCTGTACCTTCAGCATTTGAATGTACTAAAGCCTGTGCTGTTGCGATATTTGTTAAAGAAGCATCTGCTTGTATTTCATACACTTGATGTGGATCATCATGTACAAAAATAGTTGCTTCTGATCCTGACTTCAGTGAAGCCGTTCCTGGATAGTTGTTATCGAAAACAGGTTTTCCAGTTAGATCTATGTATTGACATCCTGCCATAACACCTAGAATCGCCACACTTCCTCCATCAGCCGCACTCACATCTACAAGTCCGTTTGTGAGAGGTATCACCATATCGCCTTGAAATATTGCACTCGATGATCCTGCTGTCGCACTAACCTGTACTTTGTAAGCTGTCATGCCATTGGAGTTCGGTGTAGACCCTAATTTATTATGAGGACGCAATCCAAAAGGGGCATCAATATTTGTTGCCATTTTAGTCTCCTCTAATTATTGGAGCCTCCTTTGGCTCCAAAGGTTACACGTGATTGCCTTTCTGGTTTCAGTATAGGCATTGAACTGTCGCTTTCCCTCATCAAATCATTATCCACAGCATCCATTTGATCGCGTGTTCGACTACGAAAATACTCATCTCGCTGTTTCTTTGTTTCAATAGGGAATCTAGCAAGTAGAAGCCCCCCATTTGCAATCACCCCTGCATGTTTTCCGTCCATAACAGTAGGTGCTTCGTAATCGGGGTACTCTTCGGCTCGAACTAATTCGAACCCTTCGCGTATGCGTGCTGAAAGATTTTTCTTATCGTCAAATCCCATTACTGATTCACGTATCCAACGATGTATATAACCTTCAGGTGGTGGTGGTGCGTCTAGTGCAGACGGTGGTGTCCAGGGCTTATGGCGTGAGGTTTTTTCACGAGTTTGTGCAGTGCGTGGAGTTCTATTGTTCATTGTTATTCCTCTACGAATTATTTAGACGTGCGAGTTGTTTCGCATATGCGTCGTATGGTACACCAAGTTTATCAGCGATTGCAACCTGAGATGGTGATAATTTTATTTTTTTACTCGTTGCTTTACCATTTGGTCGCGATACTGAGGCTACTGGTGCGTGGGTAGATTGCACGTTTCCACCAAATTTATGTGGAAAATCTCTTTTCATGCGTGCATCTAATTCTTTGTAATAATCATCACTAGTGGGGTCATAATACTCTTTTTCTACCATTTGTTTATGATGACTAAAAGCTGTAAGTGTCATGGGTTCATCTGCACCAAACCATGTGTTTCTACTAGCCCATGCTTGTGCTTTCGGGTCTAATGGTTGTTTGGGCTGTTCTTGTGGTTTTTCTGCAACAGTTTCAGTTTTTGTTTCACGTTCCTGTTTTACAGTATTGTAGTTACGTTGATCAGCGGCAAGTTGAGCAATTTGGTTTTGTGCTTCCACTTGTGCATCTACATCGCCATTGTTTATGGCATCAGCAAGCTGTTTCTTTAAATTTGCTTCCTGACTGGTGATACGATTACCATATTCAGTAATGTAAGACTCATCTATTTGTTCAGAACGCTGTTGTAATTTTTCGTTTTGTTGTTGTAAGGAACGAGCATATTCTGTCGCGGCTTGTTCTCTACGCTCAGCTTCACGCATTTTATAGGTTAGCTTTTCTATACGCTTTTTAACTTTTTCGCTATAGCCTTCTAAACTATCAGGGTCTTCGCTTGTTTCTTGTTCCGTAGGCTCTTCAGTCTTTTCTTCCGCTGGAGCTAAATCCAATTCTTGTTGCACTTCCTCTTTGGGTTGCTCTTCTTCTACTTCAACTTCTACTTTTTCTTCTGCTTGTTGCATAGTAACCTCTATGTATTAATTATGTCTTCAGGATTATCGATTGTGGCTAATATTTCATCATCATTTAACAATCGTACTTCACCACCATCAATTCTAAAACGTGCTCCAGCGTACCGACCGAATATTACCCAGTCTCCTTGTTTACACCATGCACGGCTATGTCCAAATGTATAATCAAACTTAGAAGAATCTTTGTACGCCAATGGTCCTACTTTTAAAACCAACCCACAAACGGTGGCTAACGCTTCTCTGTCTACGTGTTCATCTGGTAAATGCAGTCCACCTTTCGTTTGCTTCTTACCCTTGTATGGCAAAATTAATATACGCCACCCCATAGGTTCAGGCAGTTTTGCTAACGATTCGGCTTTCCAGTCTATTTTTGAGTTTTTTGGTAGCTTGTACACTGGTGTTTCAGGTACAGGCTGTGTAAATGTAGCTTTTTCAGTCATATTGTACTTTCTTTTGCAGGCTGTCTATTTCCTGTTGTATGTTTGCAAGTTCTGCGAGTCTACCTCGCAACTCCTTGAGTGTTGATAAATCTTCTATTGGTCCTCGTAAAACTTGATCCTCAATTTGATTTATCCGCTCGCTGATAATCTTACGCAGTTTTTCATGAATGTAAAGGTCGCTCATGTTACTTTTGTAACTTTTTTCGATTTTTTAGGTTTTTTACGTGCTGTTTTCGCGGCATTTACAAAATCTTGCTTACTTGGTGCTCCTTTTTGTCCAGGCTTGCGTGGTTTTTTACCACTTTGCCTACGCTTACGAATATTTTCGTATAAACTCATTTTGTGATTCCCTTTTGTTTCTCATATGTACGCAAACCGCCGATACCGAGCATACCACCTAATACAGTCAGTAGTGTACCCATGTCAAACTCTGGCAGTTCTGGTATCTCTGCACCTGCGATAGATGCCCCAAATATAATCAAATCTTTTAATATAAAGTGATACGCAAAAGCTATTGCACAAACCCAACCAACGGCAGGTCGCCAACCACCCTTAAAAAATGAACCACTCGCCGCTTCAGCTTTGTTTACCTCTATTTGTGCAAGACTCAATTGCTGTGCATGTTTATCTGCCATAGTAGCCAACTCATGTGCAAGAGCCGCTTTTTGATCTTTGTCCTCTATAAATTTATCTAATAAACCAGTAACAGGACCAACTAATGCGTTAAGTAAACTCATTCCAACCTCTCAATCATCGTCATCATAGTCTGGGGGTATCGGTCTTCCTGGAGATATCGTACCATCATCATGGTATATTGTTGGCGTGTATCGTATTTTCTTTTCAAGTTCCTCAAACTGGCTAATGATTTCTGGTACACCTCTTATATCCATACGTAAACTAGCTGTCCTTTTTGTTTTTACTTTTGTTTTCTTTTTTGGTTTTTTGCCTGTTATTTGATCACTTCTACTCATTTTTATCTTCTTTCTTTTTAAAAGCATTACTAGCGATAAACGCACCAATAATACCCATGTTGGAGATAACCCAAGTACTCGCTATGCTAGATAAATGATCTACTCTTTCCAAAGGCACTACAGGTAACATCAGCACAACTATAAACGCTGTAACTGACAAAGCACTAAACCATACCATGTAACGCTGTTGGTCTTCTTTTTTGTCTTGGTTTTCTAAACGCACTAAGCGTTCTTTCATCATAAGCTCGGCATCTGTTACTATACCGTCACCATTGGCGTCAAGTTTTTCTGCTAAAACACTACCCTTTTGTAGTTTTTTCTGGCTCAACGAACACCTCTAAATTTGATACCACGCATCGCCGCTCCACCTCCTCGTGACACATTCGGTGTATCGGCATTGTTTTGTGTGGCTATCATTCTAGCTGAGTTTTCGCCTTCGGGTGGAGACCCTGCGGCTCTTTTTACAGGACCGCCATACATATACTTACCACGGAAATAATCAGGGTCTATTTGTATGATCTCAGCTTCTACTTCATTTTCATTATCGGATGTCATGCTACCTTCAAGTTCTTTGATACGCTTAATCATATCATCGCTTAATTTTTTCTCTGCCATTAGTTACCTCCTCTATTAGCTGTTCGTTGTAATGCAATTTGTGCTCGCATATTTGCAATATCTTCAGTGCTAGCAATACGTTCGCGTGCAAGCTGTGCCTGTTGTTCAATACGCATTTGGTCTAACATATTTTCAGCTTGGTCTTGTTGAGCATCTTGCTGTTGTTCTTGTTGACGTAAAGCTAACTCTTGTGTTTTTAAATCCACCAGTGGGTCTTTACCTAACGCTCCAAGCACTTCATTCTCTTGTTGTAAATACGCATTTTGCAGTTCAGCTTCTACCTCTGCCACTCTACTCGCCAATAATGCAGGATCTATTTGTGCCTGCCCTTGTTGCACTTGCATTTCTTGCTGTACCATCATTTGTGCTTTCATGCCGATATGCTGAAAAATATGTGTCTGTAAGACCTGCATCATAGCTGGATTAGCACGTATTACATTACTCGTCATATAGTTTAAGTGAGCACTAATATGGGCATCATGGTTTTGGTCAGGAAACGCCTGCAACTGTTGTCTACCAACCAATGCCATTTGCACAATACCGTTTTCTTGCACAGGGTTCATAGGCATGGGCTGTGCAGGAGGAGGCAATATTTGTTCTACATTATCTACATTGAGTGCATTGTACATACGCCTATACGCTTCGTATACATTATGAATATCTGGTTTTGCCGTCGCTAACTTTAGTTGTTCTTGAGCTAAACTCACACGTTGCGACATGCTAAAAATATTCGGGTTAGCTACTGGTATAATATCAATACGCCCATCAAAATCAGCTTGCTTCATTCCAGGCTGAGCACCATTAACATTATATGGATAATCACTAGGGTCTAACGCTATAATATCCGAGAGTAATTTAAACTCTTGCTTCATAGCATTGTATAAGCGTTTATGTACAGCCGACATAATACGACTGCCACGTTCTAGTAATGCTATTGTTGTGCCTACTGGCATTTCTGTATTTTGTATGTTTCCTGTACCAATATCAGTCGTACCAACAAATTTTTGAGCCGCTTGCACTACAAAACCTAGTAATTGAAACAATGTTGCACTTGGTTCTTTGTATGGCAGAGGTAATAACGAGCTCCGTAGCTCTGTGCCGATTACATCAACATCTCGCCACTCTCCAGGCTGAAGCGGTTGGTCATCGTCGCGGATACGTAACCCACGTGACTTAAATCCTGCAGGCATATTGGCTAAAGTTCCTGCATCTACCAACTGTCGTAGATTGGCTGTGGCTGTACGGGACAAGTTACCAAGCAAATGTATCAAACCGTTGCCGTAAAAACCCAATCCTGGAGTAAACATATAGTGTACAAAGAACTGTTTTTTGCGTTTTTGCATGTCGTTAGCGTCATAATTCCTATAAACAGCCAAAACATCGCCCGAATCTGCAGAAACTGTAACAATATACGGTAATTTTATGCCTGTTGGCTCATTTTCTGCATCTACGTCAGGAAAATCAGCTAAATCAAGGTGGCAATGTGTTTCAAATAGCGTAATTTCTTCATAACTACCTACTTTTTCCACGCCTGTCAGCTCTTCTTTTGTATAATCAAGGTCAGATTGCTCGCCAGAACCACCTTTTACCTCAACATCGTCATAAAATCCGCTTACTTGCAGTTTACGTAAGTCGTTTGGCGACATTTTTATAATATGTGTTACTCTTTCAGCACTATTTAAGTCAGTAGCATTGTACGGCACAAGCAAATCTTCCGCTTGTACAAACTTAGACACCTGCCTACCCAACTGTGGGTCACGGTAAACCTTTTTAAAGGCTGATCCACACAACCCTAAGTAGTATAACATCTGATCAAACTCAGCATCATACTCTTCCATAATGTGTATAATTTCATAATTCATGTAATCTTTTACACGTTCAGCCTGTTTTTCGAGCTCAGGTGTAATATCGCCTACTACTTGTGTACGCACAGGACCACTGGGAGGGAGCAGTTCCTTATACGCTTGTGATTGAAACTGGGACACTGCTTCATTTAGCATCGGATGTATTACACCTGTTGCTCCTTGGAAGGGTTCAGTACGGTTTTCGTACTTCACACCTAACAACTCCAATCCTTTTATGTAGGTATTAATCCATTCTTGCCTTGCACTTTTGTCTTCATCAACTTTTTCAAGCACCATACTACTAATGCCTGCCAGTTCATCTTCACTTAATGCTTGCACAAGGTTACTGCCAAACCCCATCTCGGGTTTTACTGCATCTTCTGGACCTACATCAACACTGCCATCTTCATTTACCACCGTTTCTGTTGGTAATTCTACTTCAATATCATCACCAAGCTCAGGTTCGAATGGTCGATTGACCAATGTAAACTCTTTATCAATATTATCGAAGGGGCTTTTTTCTTCAGCCATCCTTTTTCCCGCCTTGTATCACAGTAAATTTAGGTTTTTCGGCTTTTGGTTGTACACTCTCAAAAAAAGCATTCATTTTTGCCTGTAATTGTTCTATCGTTACCTGCAAATCAGCCGTAGTAGGCGTTTTGTCGGGGTGGTAAGTCTGTTTCATCTCTAAAATCCTCTGGGTGTGTTATAAATCCACCTTCTCTAAATCGGCGTAAGGCTTGTGTAACTGTATCAACATAATCATCATGCTCACCTGCTGGAAAAGAAGCACATTCTTCCATAACTTCTTCAGCCCATCTCTCTTCTGGACACCATACTAACCCACTTTCTAACAAAGGTGCAACTGAATTTACTCGCGTAAACTTATCATTACCCCTACTCGGGCTATAATTCTGCACTGGAATGCCCATAGACCGTAGTTCCTGCGTCAAAGGCATACCCGACGCTTTGGCTTCTATCAATACACATTCCGGATCCCAATATTCATATTCTTCATGGGCTATACGCCGTAATTCTGGAAAATCCCACCGTCCTCGCCGTGCATCACACAGAATAATATTAGGCTTCATCTTATCTTCATCATTATAAAACACACCCCACGTTGTAATCGCACTATAATCAGCATTCGTCTGCTTACTAAACGCCGTATCATAACTCTGCATAACATATTGCAAGTCAGGTATCTTTTTCTCTTTCCATATACGCCACCAATCACGCTTTAAAATCGCTCCACTTTCACTCGTAGGGTTTTGTTGCCACTGTGCTTCCCACTTACCCACCGATAACGAAGCACGAACCTTTTCCAATTCTTCAATTTTCCAAAAATTACTCCATAATGCCTTGCCATCTGGCATAATAGCAGGGAACTCAACCACTTCCCACTGGTCAGCAAGGATATCGCGTGCCTGTTGCTTCATCAACTTACCTGTTAAATCTATCTCAGACCATCGCGTCATCACAATCACAATGCTTCCTCCAGGCTGTAAACGCTGTCGCGGTCCACTGGTATACCACTCATACGCACTTTCCATCGCCGCAGGCGATAACGCATCTTGTTCTGAATGCGGATCATCAATAATCATCAAATCCGCACCACGACCAGTAATCGCACCTCCAACTCCAGCCGCAAAATATTCACC
>TARA_R100000697_G_scaffold54057_3_pt1 | contig 15140 bp, 27 predicted proteins | sample TARA_R100000697 | Tara Oceans TARA_R100000697 (sample SAMEA2622788) | marine metagenome | biome: marine biome (ENVO:00000447); feature: surface water layer (ENVO:00002042); material: "saline water (ENVO:00002010), including plankton (ENVO:xxxxxxxx)" | depth 5 m
CTTTTTGGCTCGCTTTCTTTTAGTAGCCGCTTGTTTCTGTCCTGAAGACATTGAGCCGCTTGTTTTAGGAGTTTTACTACTGACTTTAACAGAAGGTCTACACTTTGGATACCCTTTACTAGATGTTTTTGCTTCACTTCTTCCACAAGGTGGATGTTTTCCATCCTTATCTTTTCTAGATACATCTACCCACTTTTCTTTGAACCAACGGTTCAAGTTCTTAATTACAAGAACATCATGGCAGGTGCAACGGTCAGTCATTTTACTCACTCTTCTTTTGATTTTTCTTGGAAACTTCGTTTTCTGTTATTGGTCCACCTGCTGCCCAAGTGTAGCAGGTTCTATCTTTGTGGCACTTGAAATGATGCATCCAACAATAACCCAAGTCACCTTCTAACGGCATACATTTTCGCATTCTTGGGCTAATGTCAAAAGCAATACAGTTACTGCAATTAGAGTTCTTAGCAACATCAACTGTTGTGTTCCAATGCTCTGCTGCTTTAACCCAGTAATCTTCATCAGATAGATTAAGGGGACCATATTGAATATGTTCTGAATGTATAGCGTCATTACGATTTTTGGTGTTAAGTTCTAAGTCGCGTGTGGCTCTTGGACAAGCCCCTCTCTCTTTAATAACCGACCAAGCCATTTCAAGAGGCATGAATTCATTTCTTTTTTCCACCCTTTTTCCCCCTGAATTTCCCACGACAGTATTGGACCGCCCACCCATTTGCATAAGCAGATGGATAAACTTTGAATTTTCTTTTAGCAGCGGCTTTACCTTCAGGACACAATTTTTTGTACAAACCATCCCATACGGTATCCATTGCGTGGCAATGGCCGCATTCACAAGTCATTTTACCACATCATTGTATTTTCAAGATAGTCCACGCAAAGTCAAAAGCCTCAGACCTTCGTATGATTGGAGCACCAGCGGCAGGAGGTAATTCTCCCTGAACCACCGTAGGTCTTGGAGCAAAAATTTGCCTTCCTCTCTCCAAGGATGCCGCCTCTCGTGCCGCTCTTTGCCTTTCTAATTCTCTTTGCCTAGACAAAGCCCCACCCGGAGTCGGCATTCTACCGACTCTCGCTCTTTCAGCAGCATAAGTAGGTGAGAGTGTCGCAGTTCCTTCAGGCATTTCGCCTAAATGAGATAGAGTTTCCATTTTCTCCTTTTTATCTTTATCAGGAGTAGCAGTTTTTGTAGGCTTTTTTGGGCTAGGTTTGGTTACTGAAATGACTAAGGCCATTCCGGGCTTTTTCTTATCTTCAGGCATCGCGGTCACGCTCCATCATTAATCTTGCAAGTTGAGACATTTTTGAATTCTTTTTCTCTTCTTCATCTTTAATTTCAGGTTTTTCGGTTTCACCGGGGTCGGATTCTGACCTTCTCCTAGCGACAGACATTTTTCCAGCACGAGAAGTACCCGGTGGGAAATCTGATTCACGAAGTTCAGCAGGGTTTCGATAGGGGTCATCAACTTCGTCATACCATGCTTTTTTCAAAGAATCCCATGCTAAATCGAATGCTGTTGTCATCGTTGTCTTGCCACCCTTACTAATCCGGTTTGTCTTCTCATTTTTGGTCTAACTGCTCCTCTCGCCAAGTCCCGCTTGTACTTCGCTTTGGCTTTCTTGGTTTTAACCTTTCTCGCCATCCTTTGGACTTTGGCCTGTGCTACCTTTTTTGGTCGCTGAGAAACATAAGATTCTTTCTTGTATCCGAATTGACCTTTCAAAAGGTCATAACAAAGAGAGAACTCTTCTCCACTCATACAGAACGGGCCAAAGGAGAAACAGTAAGTTCTTAGATATCTCCCTTCTTCGACCGGTCATGAGTAAGGTGTTAGTGCTGAAAGCCGCCCCAGCACTAGCCCTTGCCGCACCAGCAGCAACAGGTGGTGCGATGACCACTACTGGTGCGGCGACAGGCGCAGCACGAATTGGTGCAGGTGCAGGTGCTGGCGCAGCAGCAGGGTCGAAATCTGCTCTTTCAAGGACAATGGGTGCTGGTGGTTTAATTGGAATTTTAAATAAACCAAAAGAAATGGCTTCAAAAGAAACTCCTTTTGGAAATGAGCAACAAGTGGCTCAAAAAGAAGCAGAAAATAGGGCAGCGTACCAGCGATTAGCCGGTGAAACCCGCCAATTAATGCGAGAAGGGGTTAATATTAACACCACGCAATTTTCGTGAGATGTATCTTCTTGCTCTTTCTGCAAGTGGAATTTTGATTACTGATTGTAAATAAACTTCAGCAGCCTCTAGTTTCGCATTGTCTATTTTTTGCTCAAGTGGAATACCGTAATCATTCGCCCAGTCTACTGCGAATTGAGTAGACAAGTTTCCAAAACTTCCCGGCACGAATGGGCAACCGCCCAGTCCCCCAACACTACAATCGAACTCTCTAACACCGGAAAGATATGCAGCATTGAGTAAATCCTCAAACCCAACACGTTTTGTTGAGGGCTTGTGAAAGTGAACAGCAACATTATCGAACACAGTTTTCGCTAACTTGATTTTTTCAACTGCAATTTTTGGAGTTGTGGAGCCATCGGTGTCTGCCAGCACAACTGTACCTACTTTTCCACTGCACCAGTTTAAAATTTCAATAAATGAAGCCTCATCATAGTCTTCAAACGGGCTAGAAAAGGCACAACTGATGTAAGCCCGAATAAAAGAAGGCGGCATTCCTAGAATTGTTTCTTCATATCTCTCAAAAATTCGGTCTAATGACGGTGTTCCGAGATTTCGGGCGTTAAATTCGCCGGAAGGAGAAAAATAGATGTTGTAATATTCTATTTCTGTCTCTAAACCGCGCTCTAATCCTTCTCTATTGGGTACTAAAGCCGCAATTTCAGGTACAATATCGAGATTTTCAACGAGTTTAGTAAAAACCACGTCTGTATCTCTCATTTGTGGTACGATTGCTGGGTGAACAAAACTTCCAATCTCAATTTTATCTAACCCAGCCTTGATTAGCATCTCCGCTAAGGCCACTTTTTGGTCCGTAGTGACCTCTTTTTCGATTGTTTGTAAGCCATCCCTCATTCCTACTTCGTAAAGTCGGATTGAGTCAGCCATGTAACCCCGGAAGTTACCTTTGCAAATCAACATATCGGGCGAAAAGCATCTCTGCCTCTTCTTGTAGAGCAACGTCACCACTGTTCATCATTTTCACTAGGGTCGTGAAGATAGTATTCTTCTCTTCCAAAGAAAATGTAAGACCCGATGGCTGTGTTTTAAGCAAAAGCCATGCCTCATTAAAAGCGGTCATCAGTAAAAACCCCACACATGGTATATAAATAAACCCTTCTTAGCCCCGACATTATGATATCCGAGGCTTTTATGGGGTTAATTATGGGGTCAATCAAAAAACAACTGTGGGATTTATCGCACTGGGTTTTAGTGATTGGAGTTTCGATTTCACTGTACTTTATCGAAGAATCTATCTTCGTATTTTTATCTTAGGCGGCTTGTACAAACCCCTTCTCCAGTTCGGGTCTTGTTTCCAATCCGGTTTTTCCGCACCAGTCTTTTCTCTACGAGCATCCCAAAATTTTTCGGCGGCTTCAGTTTGGCTGACCGCCTCATCAGCGACTGGTAAACCTGTGACTTTTTCGGCATGGTCGTACATATCGGTCGCAATACCTCCTCTTCTAAAAGCAGGTTGCACTTGAGCAGTACGTGGAACTAATTTATCGTCATGAACGTAAAAACTGGCAGTTCCATAGTTCATTGGTTTTTGGTCATAAGCCTCTAACCCTTGAGTTGCTGCTATGTTTAGCACATCAGGGCCATGCTCACCTCTTGGGAGAATGGAATGCTGCATATAGAATTCTTCAGGGTCGCCATAATATGGGAAATCAGGCTTTGGCGGCATCTTGAGAATCTGCCATGCTCGGTCGAAGGGATTCAAAATCTAAAACCTCCACGCTTAATTCGCTCTTCTTCATCAAGCCGATGTTGACGATATGAATCTGCGGCAGGGTTCTTCACTTTCACTCTTTCATCATCACGTGCTTTTCCCCATTCATGAGAATGACTTACCGTAACCAACGGATGCCTCAAAGCCTCGGCAGGGTCATGCCTTGAAGCCATTAGTTCATGGACTAACTGTAATTGAACCATAGGCTTAACATCCCCTTGTTCAAGACTTGCTTTTGCATCTTTGTAAGCAGCAATCATTTCAGGTGTATTCTGTATAGCCTCATGTGTACCTTCATGGGCAGCAGTATCTATGACTCCTTCCATTAGGTCTTGGTCATATTTCTTATCATAAGCATCCCAAGTGGTATTTCTAAAATCATCAATCTTGGGGTCATAGTTTACACCAAAACGACCATGACCGGGTGAATAGTCACCCGCCTGTTGATACCAACTGTCATGTGCTAAGTTAATTCTACCTACAGAATTACCTGTTTCATCCAAGTCATAGAAGCCCCTTGGCATACTTGAAATTGGCACAGGGTAATGTTCTATCTCATCCTTAAATGGGCTATCTTCTGAATCTAGAAGGAAATCTGTTTTGAGCAACGCCCATGCTTGGTCGAAGGGGTTCATTTGTATCACCTATAGTCCAAATCCTCAGATAATTCCGCCATAGCAGCATCTTCCCTATCTTTGATTCTCAATGCTTTCTCCCTTTCCTTTTTCCATTCTGTTAACTTATTATACACTGGTTTTGGGGCATCGGGACCAAATCTTCTCTCAAACTCAACCCCTCTAGCGTCATTTTCTTCCATAGCCCTAGATGGTATTTCGGGTTGTATCCTGTTAGCGAAATCAGCAGATTCTACACTTGGTTGTAAAGTTCTCGTTTCAATTCTAGTTGGACTGTAAAGACCCATAAACTCAGCCAACATTCTAGTTTTATCTAAATCACTGAACTCTTCATCGTCATCGCCCCAGTCTCCATCTAGTATCCTTGCGTAATCTGCTATGTTATTGTAATTCTCACTAATATCGTCATCAATTTTTCGCCTGTGCAGTTCTACGTGTCTTTGTGTATATGGAACCTCTACTTCCACATCTTCATATTGGGGTTTGAGAAAGCCCTGTATTCTTGGGTCATCTTCGGGATACTGCCCCTTAAGCAAAGCCCACGCTTGGTCGAAGGGGTTCACAATTTTCCCCCCGTATAGACTGAAAGCAAGAAATTAGTCATAAATTGCGAGAAACTTATCGCCCCGAAAAGAAATCCGGTCACGGCAAACGGGCCGACCACGATGAGTGCTAACACGGCCCAATCCATTTTATCACTTCAATCGTAACGAATAAACCTCGGTCTTTGTGCCGTATTCTCTTCCATTGCTTGACGGGCTTGCCGGTTTCGTTCTTGGATTTGCATAATCTGTGCTTGCTCTTGAGTTACAAAATTTCTTGAACCGGGAGGATATTCGACCATATCTATGATTTCTTCTTTGAGAAATTTCCAAGATTTTAAAAATTCAGGATTTAACGCCGGGTCATGATTCGGGTCTGATATTAGCGTTTTTGCATAGTTAGGATTATCATGTTCTATAGCCCATAAATAATCTTTATTTCTGTAATAATAATCATATTTTGCGTCTTTGTAATCTCTTTCGCTCATAGGCTGTCCGGCTAATTTGAAAGTTTCAAGAGATGGGAATGGTATAGTTCTTTGAAACAATGAGTCATACCCTGCACTTCTTTTATCATAGTGATTAAAAATATCAATTTCGTGTTTTGCACTTCTAACAGCATCATCGTAACCGGGTGGGTAATCGGGATTACGAAAAGAATTAACTTCATCTGAATGCGCTTCGGGCCTAGGCATTCTCTCAGTCATAACTCCAGCGTTGAAGGTTTTCGGTTCATTAAATCGTTTATCCTTCCAAGGAGGTAATGCGACTTCTTGTATAGTGTCTTGTGCCGATGGTGGTTTTTGGAATAAAGGGGGTGTGTAATCGTAATCCCCCTCTTCTCCTGTAGGGTCTTCTAAAAGTGTAGCAGTTTCCGGTTCTTTTGTGGGTGCAGGATACATTCTATTTCCCGGTATTTTAGAGGCAGTTTCTCTAAAACCTTGTATCGAAGGATGGTAATACTCGCCTTTTAGCAGATTATCCCATGCTGCATCGAAGGCGGTCATGGTAATCATCCGAATCTGTGCGCTTCACCATTGATAGTTGGAGTGTAGTCACCGCCGGATAAATTATACCCCTCAATCGGCACTCTATCGTCATAATGCTTCTCATCATACGCTCTTCTGTTGAATTCCGGCCCTTGGGCTATTGACCTTCCATGTAGGGGACTTGAAAAATGCCCAAGACTTCCACTACTAAGGCCTCGCTTTGCTGCTCTTTCATCTTCCGCGATTCTAGCATCATCATCTCTACCCATATCTAGGTTCAGATTAGGTGGAGTTCTATCTCCTATCGCTCTATTCCTTGCTAACATTCCCATTATTACAGGGTGAACAGTACCTAGCGACCTCGCACCGTACCTATCAATTTCGGGATATTTGGCATATTCCTCATATCCTTCATCTCCTGCATTTTCTCTAGGAGTTCGCTCAACGAACATTTGCTGTTCGGGCAGTGCTTTGAGTACAGACCACGCTGCATCGAAAGCGTCCATCTTATTCCTCCCTCCTAGCGGGGCATTGATGATGATACAGATAGAAATCAACCTCGTCCGCATATTCTTCGGGCGAAAGAGCATCTTCCGGTGTGCTTGTCCCCCGAATGTTCTGCCTTATTTGATAACGAACCGCTTCTTCGGCATCAAAACCACAAAGAGGACACACACCATAGATGTCATATTTGATTACAGACCACGCTGCATCGAAAGCCTCGGACATGGATAGTGCGAAGTGGGCTAGGGTTATGAAATTTTTTTCAAATTTTTTTTTGGAAAAGGCCTTTCACCAAAATTTGCCACAGCGCTGTGTGGGGTCAAAGAAGGCGCTAAAGTATCCGCTAAAGTATGCCTCCGGCTAAGGTGGGTGCGCTAAAGTGGGGGGTGGGTGTGGCGCTAAAGGGTACTGCGGCGGTGCAGTTTCCACACCAAACCCACCTCGCTAAAGCCCTAACTAAAAACAAGCATAGTAATCGGGTGGGCCTTTTGCTTTGTATAGCCCACCCCAAACCCTAACTAAATACCACATTAGTCTTTGAGCAGTGTTCACTTTTTCAAAGGTTGGCTATAAGCCAAAAGCCACATTCCACCTTTATCCTCCCAACCATATGGTTGGTTATCTCAACTATCCTTTGGAACGCTTTTCGCTAATGATTGCTTGTCGCTAATGTCTTGATGGACTGTGTTAATCGGTGGAAAAATCGAGGCACTGAGGAGTTGGGGTACTTAAAGGAAACAATAACTGTAGTTGCTGGAAACAGCATGGAGTTGAATAAATTGACAAGAGAATTGATTGGAAAAGAAAATGTAAAACCTGTTGACTATGGTCTTGATTTAGTTCAAGACTTGAGGAGTGGCACTAGATTAGTGCATACTCCTATATTCTTTGATGAGGCTCGCCTCTTTCTAGATAATACAAAGTTCAAGTGGCCTCGTACTTCTATAGTCCTAGAGACTGTTGAGACACCTAGAACAAGAGTCAAAGCGGCATTAGTAGAACTATTGGGTATGGATGGTCGAGCAACCTACAAGTCTGTAACAGACAGACTTGAACAAGACCTAGAATCAAAAGATTCTTTGTTTGTCTCAGCAATGTGGGAAGCAAGAAAGACTCGTTCTAATGTAAGACTATCTAACAAAGTTGACTCAGGTCAAGTTTGGTGGGCTGCTGGAATTAACAAACCATTCAAGACTCAGTATGAGGCTTGTAAAGCATGGCTTAGAGAAAACTATGATGGTGAAGCAGTAAACAATTCAACAGAAAAGAGGCTCAAGAATATGCCTAACTGGTGCTTAGATGATGCTTTCCGAAGTCCTTCAGACTATGCTGATGGAGCAATGAGAGTTGATGAAAACAAAGTAATCAAAGGAGTCGGTGCTAATGTTTGGTATGGACACCAAGATGGAACAGTCACTAAGACTGTGGCTAATCCTAACAGGATTACTGGTACAAAGAAAGTCAAGGCGCAGAACAAGTCAGCCAAGCAACTGGTTAAGGATAACCAGTCGGCTAGAATTGCTGAGTTGGAATCCCAACTTGCCGCTATAACAGCGGCACTTGGAAACTTGTCTTGAGTACTTGACAAAATTCAATCTGATTTACACAACAAACTGGGGGGAGGCTTCGGCCTCTCCCCTTTTTTTATTTAGCGACTTACTTTAGCGAGAAGTTTTCTCCCCGAACCTATCCCTTTGTCTAGAGCGACAGACAACCTGATAGGTTTCCCCTCTTGAATGGGGTGGGTTTTATGCCGGTCTTAGATAGACCACCCATCCTCAAACCTAATGATACTATGTACATATATGTACATGAGATAATACAGTTAGGAAGAATCCAATTGTCTGATGTATAGTATAGACATTATACAATACAGCCAGCCATTAGTCTAATTATTACTACTAGTTATACATACATATTAGTATATACATAAGAGTAGTATAGGATTATTGGATTAGTCGAGAGTCTTTTGTATGGACTATACATCGGACAATAAGACACGACCCAACAAATAAAAACGAAGGTGAAAACAAATGAATGATAACATAACAGTGAAAACAACAACAGGAATGACAACGATAGCAAGGGAATCCATTATCGGTTTTACTATTGAAGGCCCAACTACTATGAACATACACTTAGTATCCGGCACTATATTCACAGCCATAGATATGGATGTAAATTTACTAGCCCCAATAATCATAGGAAATGATGAGTGAAATCCAGTTGGGGTACTTAAAGGAAACAATAACTGAAGACGGTGATTAACGATGAACAAAACTGAATATAAATGGATTGAAGCATTAACTTTGGCAGGTCTAATGAGGATGAGAGAAACTCAAGAAGGTGAGAAGTTAGAAACTTTTGAAGACCTTTATGCTGAACATGACAAAGTTATGGAAAGCCTAAACAACTTGCTAGGTGATGAACAATGAAGCAGAGACATAAGTGGGCTAAGTACCACATGGATGATGAAGAAAGACCATACTACAATCCAACATTTGGTGGTAACTTGAAAGAGTTCATCAGAAGGATGGTGGAAGATGAGGGGTTCACAATCACTACATTGTTCCCATACCATTATGGAAGAAACAACTGTCTTCTGAAAGGTGGCATAGCAATTGATGATTATGAGACTATGGCTTACGAAGCATTGAACCAGCATTCTAACATGGGCTTCAAGAAAGGTGACAACAGACAAACTATTTCGATAGACTATAGTGGAGATTCATACTGTGATGTTATACCAATCAACGATTGGTCTTTCCGTCATGGTCAAGAGGATGTTGTTGATAGAGTAATCAAAGATATGAGAGATGAAATAATGGGTGATGAACAATGAAGGTAACAATGGAAACACAACATGAAGAAAGAGTAGCATTAGGTTGCTTGTCTTGTTATAACGAAGGGCGTTTAACATACAAGTGGCTCAATGCTGAACAATTAGAGGAAGCATGGAACAGCGGGAACATGGCAAAGTATGTTTGCGATAGACCGGATGATGGATACCACATCAGAGATGAATGGGAGATTCAAGACTACGATGGAGAGATTAGCAGACTAAGATTAGGTGGCTGGCCTAACATCGAGAACCTCATTAGTATGATGATGCTAATGGATGAAGACCCATCAAGATATGTTCCGGCTTACGAAGCGGCACTCAATCACTACGGTGATGAACCCACCGCTGAACAAGTAGAAGAAGTAGCAGACAATCTAATCTATGTTGGTGACCAATCTCTAGCAGACTACTTCATGGGACTGGCTTACGATTGTGGTCTTATCAAGAACGGCGACCCAATGGAATCATACATTGACTGGGAACACTATGCTCGTGACCAAATGTATCACTACTCCGAGTTTAATTATGGTGGAGATATATATCTACTACCGGATTACTGAGGTGAGATAAGATGCAAGAGATAAAATTTAGGAAACAGTTTGTGGGATACCGATGGACAGAGGACGATGAAGGTGATTCTTACTTAGCCCCTCACTATGAACCTGCTTACTATTCTATGTTGATAGATGCACTAGGTAAAGAAGAAGCATTACAACTAATCATTACTTCTATGTCTCATGAAGGATTTGACATTTTAATTGATGAGTTTGCTAAAGAACACTTTGAACATCTCATCAAAGAGAACCTATTGAAAGTAGAAGGTTGGGGTGATGAATGATGAATAAATTATGGAAACAAGAAAGACTAACAGATGAATGGCCGAAGGAATGCTCAACTGATTTCTTAACAGGCAAAGCAAAGATGCTGGCTGATGGTATCAGAGATATAATAGATGAAAACTTACATCTAAGACCTACAATAAGCACTGCTCAGTATGATGATGTTCCTTCTGATGAAAGACTAGCAGAGATGAACAGAGAGACAAGTAGCATGGGACTTGGTACATTCACCAAAGAAGAAATGACAACAAGAAAAGGAGAGACTATGGAGAACCACATAGATTGTAGTGGCCCTCTCTTTGCTCAAACAGTATCATCTTGTTACTCAGTATCTTTTGATGATGAACTACGAACAGTAGAATCCGGTGGGTTGTTTGCTATTACTTATGACGGTGGTATTCTTTGGGACTTCCTATCTTGTGATAGCGAAGGGTCTTGGGGTACTGATGGTACAAGAAGTAAGATTGAGAAGTTCGTTGAGTCTCATGGTTGTTACATTGAAGACTTTACTAACTGGGCTATGGTAGTAGTTGAGGAGTGATGAACAATGAATAGAGAAGAGGTATACGAATTACTGTGGGAAGCGACAAGGTTCACTCACACACAAAGCGAAATGTTAGGACCGAGGTGGTGATGATGAGTGAACAATTAGATATAGACCCATACGACTATCCTGATTATTATTTCAGATTGTATAATGAAAACCCTACATGGCTTGAAGGATATGTACAAGGAATGCGTCATGCTTTACAACTGAACAAAGGTGACGCTGAGTACTTTGTAGACACACTAGCAAGTATAATTGAGGTGGAGAAAGATGGTGAGTAAAAGTAAAGCAGCAAGAATAGCAAGAAGAAAAGGAAAGACTGAGCGTAAGGCTGAAAGAAGAAAGTTAGCATACGCTGAAAAGAGAAACAACAGTGGAAGTAAGTGGTGATGAAAGATGGGTATAGGAAATATAATTGATAGAATTGATAGAGAAGCAAAGGAAAACAAGATAAACAAAAGAGACAAAAGAATGGTGGCTTGGAATGCCCACACAACAGATGAGGTTGGAGTCATTTGGTGTATGGTTATTGAAGACGAGGCTGGCTACAGACCAATGACTGGTAGAGGAGAACTAAGTACTCCTTGGTACTTGGCTCGTCTTGCTGACCACACTGATGAGGATGGTAAGGTAAACTACACATCTTTGTGGGCTGCTGCCGAAGAAGTTGTTGACATTTACAATGAGGAACAAGGTATCTCAAGGAGAGAGGCAATGGAGATAGTAGCATCTTCAATGAGGTTAGGTTGAAGGAGGAATAAATATGGCATTGATAGTAGGAATAAAAGAAGGACATGAAAATTTTACAGAAGAAGAGAACGAACTAATCAGAAGTTTTGAGATGGCGATGATTGCTTTGAACGCTGGTGTCGGCACTATTGATAACCCCAACAGGAGTCATCTAATCTCTGTTGAAGAAGCAACAGATAGATTCAACATGGTGTTAGATAATTTCGGCTTTACAACTATACCAAAGTTTGAGCAAGAGTTTGTACAAAGACTTGCAGACAATGACTGGAGTTGTAATGTTGGTAACGAGACTACTGCTTGGTTTGTATTTAGGTTGGCTCACAGTTCAATAATGGTAGATGCACCAAGTAGTATCAAAGATAATCTTGACTATGATTTCTTCCCTAAGAGTTACAACATGATAAGAGACTACAAGAAATTAGTTGGTAGATTGCTTCACCCTAATTGGAAAGAATACGATAACACCGAACTCATTGACAATTTTACTTTCCCTAACAGTTGGTATAAGGGTGAGTTCTTTGATGGAAAGTATCTTGCTTGGGATATGGATAATGACCGATACTATCTAGCAGATGAAGAACAGGAGGAGTACTGAATGAGTTACGGAACATCAGGATATCAAGAAAGTTACAGATTCCGTGATTACCGTTCTGAAGAATGGGCAGAGGATAGTAAACTAAAGTTTGAAACAATTAACATAGGAAAGAAAACTATTGATACTGCATTAGAAAAACCAACATGGGTTTGGGATGAAAATGCTGAGTGTATTAAAAATCCTACTGACTCTCAGATAAGAAAGTATTGGATTGAAAAGGTTTGTGAGTTAGGTGAGAATGAAATAACATTACTTCTTGAATTGTTACCACAATTTGTAGGAGACTATCTATACACTTGGGATGGAAAGTGGGGAGAGTACAATCCTTATCTCATGGTGGCAAAGCAACAAAAGACAACATACCCAAGAAATTGGACATGGAGGCCAAGAGGTATCACTTCCACAAGAGCCGGCAATGCTTTCTTGTTTAGAATGGATAGAGTAGCAGAGGCGATTGAGATAGTTACCGAAGCCCAAACAAGACTAGGCGACTATGAGGATAATATAGAGTACGAAGAACACCTTTCGTCTATAACTACTTGGACAAAAAATAATCAAAACCTACCTAAGTATCATGAGTATCATCATGATAAATCTGTTACAGACATTAGAAATTTAATTGCTAAGTCTCTAAAGAATAATTTCAAACAAGGTAGGGATGACCCTTTCAATGACCTCGGCTCATTTAAGTGGACAGATTATGTTACAGTTCTAGACCATGACACCATCATAACTGAGAAGGAATGGAAGGACTCCGACTATCTGAGTGTGGGTAAAGGATGGGCGCATAAGAAAATTCACTTAGATGAATTACATCCAAAGATTACACAAGAGATGAAAGATGAGTACAGAAAGTCTGTGACTGAAGCATATCAAAGATATGTAGAACTATCTAGGATATGGATAGAGGCTTGGCGACCATACATGAAGTATGCTGTCATGGACCAACGTTTGCTACAGTTCAATTGATTATCAGATTGATGCGACCCTTAGTGTGGGGTAGGTATAGAATGCCCACCTCATACGAGGGTCATCAAAAGATGATAGTCGTTTTTGGTGGTTAATATGAAAGAAAGAAGAGTATGCAGTAAATGTAAAAACAAAAGGCGTATTTGGTTTAGTGGTATAATGAACGATAAACAAGTACAGTTTTGTAAAGAATGTAGTATTGAAACCCTAATGGAGTGAAAAAAATGTATAAAATTAAGATGATAAACGGAAAACCTGACTATGAAACGGAATACCCATGCACTATTGATGATGATAATATCATGCACTATCGTGGGTTCAGCACATTCCCTGATTACTCTGAGATGTGGGGTGATGAGATTGATAGTATTAGCACATTCGTTTGTCGAACTATTGACCTAAATGAAGCCAAAGCAAAGAAGCCGAAAGGTTGGAGTGTCAGGGGTTGCCGACACCCAATGCAAGGTGATGAGAAGGGCTACAAACAACGCCCATACTTCTTTGTTCCTGCAACTGATAGGTTCATCGCTGAAAGAGAACAGTACCTTGCTGACTCAGACCTTTCTGATGAAGAAAAAGATGTAGTTCGTACACTTTGGGAATCATATGGTTGGTATGCTTAAAATTGCAGATTTTGAGTTGGGGTACTTAAAGGAAACAACAATTGAGGATGAGAAGGATGAGTAAAACAAGAAAATGTAATGATGAATGTGAATGTGAATGCCACGATGTAGGGGCAGTTGGTTGTATTCACTGTATTGAATGGTTGTGATACAATGAAGAATCATCTAAATGTAAAAGAATATGTCTTTGAAATTGAAGAACTCCCTTTAGAAGTATGGAAACAATGTAAAGTAAACACTGCTAGTAGTACAGGAACTGATTATTGTGGAAAATGTCCAACTAAAGATAATAATAAGGCTAAGTTATATTTGGCTAACGAGGAATGGGTTGATACTAAAAGAAAAAGAGGTGCAAACAGAAGGTTTAACGTTAGAATTTATTATCATTGTTGTGGTAGAACTCTTCGGATTGTATTTCCATTAGCAAAACCCAAACATGGTTTTAATGAATGGGATATGCATTGTGATTTATGGAAATCTCTCATAGAAAATAAAGAGCCATTTAATTCCCAAATCTTTGTTTAAGGAAACAATAATTGAGTTGGGGTATTTAAAGGAAACAACAATTGAGGACGAGAAAAACAACGGTGGTAAAAAATGACAAAGAAAACATACACAGTAAGTATAACTTACGTAGGAGAAGTAGAAGCAGAAGATGAAGACGAACTTGAAGAATCACTATATGTGGTGCATACTGGTATATTCGGAGAACCATATGATGGGTTTCCGTTAGAAGCAGAACAAGTAGAGATAGAAGAAGTGGAGGAATAAATAATGTGTGGTAGTGAAGGTTTTACAAAAGAAGAAATTTTACAAATAATGAAAGAAAAGGAAAGAGAGATTGGTGATTGAATGAATGAAGATGTGAAGGATATAGAAATAATTTCTTCAAAAAGATGGAAAGATTTACTCGTTAAAATAACATTTGCTGACGGAGAAATTTTTGAAGGTTGGGTGGAAAAAAAATGAGCAGTGAAAAATGTAGGTACTGTGATGAAAAAGCAGAATACGAAGAAACAGTATGGGCAGATATATTTTGGTGTAGTAGTTGTGAAACTGACGCTGCATGGGAAATATACAATGGAGTAGCAGAAAAAATAATGGAGGAATAAATATGGTAACAAAAGAACAATGGGTAGATAAAACGAGAAAAGTGATGCAGTTTGGAGACAACGCTTCATCAGGTGAAAGGGCTGCTCACAAAGGATTACCTATGTTGTATAATACTCTAGGGATACTTAGTTCACTAGACCCATACCATAGGGAAGCGGTTGTAAAGATTGTATTAGAATGGCAAGAAATGGGTTCTACATCACATCTTTGGGAAATAGTAAAAGAGATGTATAATGTAGAAGCAGAATATAATGAAATGGAGGAAT
>TARA_R100000697_G_scaffold20724_1_pt1 | contig 15122 bp, 5 predicted proteins | sample TARA_R100000697 | Tara Oceans TARA_R100000697 (sample SAMEA2622788) | marine metagenome | biome: marine biome (ENVO:00000447); feature: surface water layer (ENVO:00002042); material: "saline water (ENVO:00002010), including plankton (ENVO:xxxxxxxx)" | depth 5 m
TTTTTTAAAAATATTAAAATGGCAATAAGCGTAGATACAGTATATAAAACAGTATTACTTATATTAAACAATGAACAGCGTGGTTATATGACGCCTGATGAGTTTAATAAGACTGCTACTCAAGTTCAAAGAAAAATATTTGAAAGATATTTTGAAGACTTGAATCAGCAAGTTCGTATTCCTCAAAGTGATATGGAATATTCTGATCGTATTGCTATTACAGATGAAAAAATTGCAGAATTTAAAACTGAAAAAGAAATAGATTGGAAAAAAAATACATTTCCTTTACCAGAAGACTTATATAGATTAGGTTCTATTACTTATGAAAAGGATACGCCTTTTGGTAGCTTAAGATCACTTCCTGTAGAAATGCAAAGAGTAGGTAGAGCTGAACTTTACAACATAATAAAATCACCTCTCACAACACCTACAATTAAAAATCCAATATACATATACGAAAATAACACTATTACCTTTTTTCCAGAGTTAGAAATAAATAATAGGCCTCCTGTTTTTTTAGACAAGATAAAAGTACAATATCTTAAAAAGCCGTCTGATGTTAGGTGGGGTTATAAAGTAGGTGAATTAGGACAATATATATTTACAGATTTTAATTTTGTTGAAGGTGCTTTAAATTTAGGTTCTATAAGCGCTACTCAAGTTGACAACTCAAATTTAAATAGTATAACAGCTAGTTCAGACTTTCAAACTGACGATGGTATTAACACTGATGGCTCTGGAGCTGTATTTAAATATAGTATAACTAACGGTGAAGTTACTGACTTAGAAGTTTTACAATCAGGTTCTGGTTATAAAGCAGGTGATAATTTAAGATTCACAGTTGTTGGTTTTCCATCAAACACCTTTGTTGTAACATTAGACGCTTCTAACTTACTGTCTAATACTACTCAAGGTAAAACAGATTTTGAACTACATAACTCAGAGCAAACTGAGGTTATATTAAATATACTTTCTTATTCAGGTATAATAATAAGAGATCCTTCTATAGTACAAGTTGCTGCTCAAAAAATACAACAAGAAGAAGTAAACGAAAAATCTTAAAAAATGGCACATTTAAAAGAAACTAATTCTGAATACTACGCAGGTCAATCAACTTTAATTAGAATAGGTTATGAAAATACAAAACCTTTAGGCTCTCTTCACCAAGAGGGTGAAAATACTTTTGCAAATCCTCCTGGAAACAGAAGCTATATATTAATAAAATCTTGGGATTTTGATACTAAACCAATAAGTGCTTATGGTTTTAAAAGTTTAAATCAAATAAAACAAAGTTCTAATTATATTTTATTTTTTCAACCTTTTTTAGAATTTTCTGACTTTGGAGAAGTGCTTGCTCAAGGTTTTATTGAAGTACCTGAAGTAGCTTCTTTTGTAGCTTCTAATTTAACTAAAAACGAAAGATACTTAGGGTTGAGAACCGACGCTAATGGTGGAAGTCAAGAATTATCTAGATTTTGGGAGTCTTGTTTAAACTCTCTTTATTCTGCAATTGATGCTACTGGTGGTAGTTCACAAAGTATATCAGAATTTAAGCAAGCTGCTAAAGAAAAGTTTGGTAAAGAACGTTATGTACAAGGCAATTTATACATACAATTAAAGCAAGGTGCTATAGATACTAATTATGGAGATTATTCTTCTATATGTATGGATGATATAGTTAATAACTTTATAGTTGGTTATGTAGGTGTTGGCAAGTTAATACAAAGTGTAAAAAGAACTGATGTTATGTTTCACGCTAAAAGAGGTTTACAAGAGTTTTCTTATGATACTTTAAAGTCTATAAAATCTCAAGAACTTACAATACCTCCTAGTTTATCTTTAGCACTACCACAAGATTATGTTAATTATGTTAAATGTTGTTGGATTGATGACGCTGGAGCTAAGCATATAATATATCCTACAAGAGTTACCTCTAATCCATTAGAAATGCCAATACAAGATTCTGATGGTTCTATAAATCAAGATGAGTTTGGTGATAATGAATATTCTAAACAGTCTATAACTGAAGAAAGTTGGGCTGAAAACTCTAGCACAAATGAATTTTCACCAGAAGATTATAGACACCCTAGAAAAGATTTTTTATTAGGTAGAAGATATGGTTTACAACCTGAAGAAGCTCAAATAAATGGTAAATTTACTATAAATGAAAGACTTGGTACTTTTTCTTTTTCTAGTGATTTAGTAGATAAACTAATAATACTAGAATATATTTCAGACGGTTTATCAGATGTAGATAATCAATGTATACCTAAAATGGCAGAGCAAGCAATGTACATGCACATAGCCCATGGAATATTATCTAGTAGAATAAATGTGCCTGAATATATAATTAATAGATACAAAAGAGAAAGATCTTCTGCTCTTAGAAATGCTAAAATAAGATTAAGTAATGTTAAGATAGAAGAAATATCACAAGTATTTAGAAACAAAGGTAAATGGATTAAACATTAATTATGCCAGAGATTAAAAATACTTTTCTGAAGTCTAAAATGAATAAAGATTTAGACTCAAGAATAATACCTAATGGCGAGTATAGAAATGCTGAAAATATAAGTATTAGTACTTCTGAAGGATCTGACGTCGGTGCTTTGGAAAACATTAAAGGTAATTTAAAGTTAACTGACTTTGGCTTAAGTGACGCTAATTTAGAAATAATAGGTAACTGTATTGATACTGCTAATAATAGAATATTTTTCTTTATAACTAATAATAGTAGTGAAGATAATAGTTTTTCAAACACTTCTGGAGAAGTTGTAGTTGAAGGTGTAACTTTTCAAAAAAATGGCGCTAAACATTATATATCTGTAGCTCAAATAATAGGTGATGATATAGATGTAAATGTTCAAAATATAAGTACTACTATACTTGTATCTGGTAGCTTTTTAAATTTCTCTACTTTAAATCCAATATTAGGTGTTAATGTTCTTGAAGACTTATTGTTTTGGACTGATGATAGAAACCAGCCTAGAAAAATAAATATAAAAAGAGCTTTGACAAATCCATACGTTTCAGATGCTCAACCTGGTTACTACTCTAATGAAGATCATATATCTGTAGCTAAATACGCACCGTATACTTCAATAAGCTTTTTAAAAGATTTAATATCACCTGGAAGTTGGGAAAGTGGAGGACTACAAAGAACTACTTTAAAAAACGAAGCAGATGAATATTTATCACCACATGTTATAGCTCCTTGTTCTATTAGCTCAGATAAACTTAGTTTTGAACCAGTAGGAATAATTAACGGTATTGAACACTTTGGAGTTGGTAAAGATGTTAATGAAAATCCTTTAACTATAAAAGATTTTTTATTTGAAGGCAATGAACAAGTAGTTGAAGATTACAATATAGAAATAAAAGTAACTTGCGAAGGTAAAGAAGGTGAAGCTTTCGTTGAAAAAATACCTAATTCTACAGATGTTTATTTAAAAAGTGCTACTGGGGCTTCAATAGATCCTACTACTTTAGGTTGGGGTGATAGCGGTACTAATTGTGTAGTACAGTTTAGCGCTAAAAACCCAGATTACAACTCAAGATTTGTAGGTGATAAAGATCTATTAAGAGAAAAGTTTGTTAGGTTTAGTTATAGATTTAAATATGATGATGGAGAATATTCTTTAACAGCTCCATTTTCACAACATGCTTTTATGCCTAAGCAATATGGTTATTTTATAGGAGATGATGATAAATCAACAGCTGAGTCTAGTATAGTAGATTTTATGGAAAATCAAGTGACTACAGCTGGTTTAATGATAGATTTACCTTGTGCTCCAAATAAATTAAAAGAGAATTTACATGTAGAAGAAATACAATTACTTTATAAAGCTTCAGATGAGCAAGCTTTAAAGGTGATAGCTGATATAGAACCTGGAAGTGAAGGCCTACCTATCAAAGCAGAAATACAAACTAATGGTGATACTGGTTTTTCAGACCAAGCCGCACCTAACTTTTTAGAACCAACAGGTGGAAGTGGTGAAGGTATAAAACTAGCTGTTAGATTTAATAGTAATGGAACCATATCTGAAATAATTGGTGTCTCATGTCAAGGTGAAGGATATAAAATAAATGATATATTAACTATTAAAAATCCAGATGCTACTGGTGCAGTAGATGGAGCAACTATTAGAATAACAGAATTAGATTCTAAATACTTTTATAATTATAAATCTCAAAAACCTATTAAAGTATTACCTGAAAAAGAAATAGTAAGAGTAAGTGATATAGTTCCTATGAGGGCTAAAACTCAAGAAGTTGTTGGCAATAGAATAGTATATGGTAACTTTTTACAAAACAATAAAACTCCTAATTCTTTAAACTATGAAGTAAGACAAATAGATAAAGGTTCTGACGAAAATTTAAAATACGATCAAGAATTAATAAACCATACTTTAAAACAAGGTAGAACGTATCAAGCTGGTATAGTACTTCAAGATAGATATGGTAGAGCTTCAAATATTATTATAAATGCTGATAATAGTAAGTCAACGGAATTTAACTCAACTTATTTTTCTTCCTATACTAATGGTGGTGTTGATCCGCTTTCTTGGCCTGGTAATTCTTTAAACATAGTTTTTGACGAAAAAATACCAACTGCTAAAACAATTGATTACAATGGTACTTGGAGTGAAACAAACCCTCTTGGTTGGTATACTTATAAAGTAGTTGTTAAACAGCAAGAACAAGATTATTATAATATATATACGCCAGGTTCTTTAACTGGCAATGTTGTATTTACAGGTTACAGTACTGGTGTTGAAAATAACGACCCAACACCTTTAACTTATGGTGATGAAAATAAAGTAGCTCATATAGCTTTATTTAATGACAATATAAATAAAATACCTAGAGATTTAAATAAGGTAGGTCCTTCAGATAGAGTTTATTCATCAAGCGTTGTTTTATACAATATAGTAAATAATAGAAATGTAAATCAAGATGCCGCTATAAGTTATAAATTAAGTCAGCAAACTATTCAAGTTGGTCAACAAACAATTACTACAATTAGACCTTTTGGAGAAATGGGGGATTGGACTAAGTATAAGAATGTTGATTTACACTACTTGAATATGGGCCCTGGTGGTGAGTCTCAATATCCAGAAAATACTTTTATATACCCAGGCCCTAAAGGTAATATTGATCCTTTTTTCTTAGACAATAATAAAAATCCATTAATAGCTACTTTAAAAATAGACAAAAGAATAGGTGCTACAGCTTCTGAGCAAGGTGATCCAACTTATAGATTTGCTAAATCTTTAACTATATTTGAAACTAAACCTACTAAATCTCAATTAGATATATATTACGAAACATCTTCAAGTGATACTATAGCTAATTTTAACAGTGAAGTAGATAAAGACGAAACATTATTTTCTGTAGGTGGAATAACCGAAGTTCAATCTAACTTAATAGAAGATCAAGAACCAGGAGATTTTATTAGTAACGGTTTTCAAGCTGTTGATAATAATGGAATTCCATTGTCTGATAGTTCTGTTCAAATTAACATAACTAAAGTAGTTAAATCTAATGGTACTGAAGTGCCTGAAAATGAATGGCCCTTTAAAGTCACACCAACTGGTGGATCTGGCACGTCTGTGCAACCGGTTTTTTATTTTGAATTAGGTAAAAAATTAATTTACAAAACAAACTCAGACTTTTTAGACGACTATTTAGTAGACGTAAATGTTAATACCTTAGAAGATATTAATGGATTAGATATTCAAGAAATAAATCTTAAATTAAGCAATAAAAAACCTGTAATAGGTAAGATATCTTGGTTTTACAATGGTGAATTTTTTGACGCTAATACAAGTAATAGTGTTAGACAACCTTTAGATTTTAACTCTGAAATTGATAGAGTTCATCGTTGGACGAAAACGGATGTTGAAAACCCTAGTGAATTTTCTGCAAAAAGAGGAGATATGGGTGGTAGTTTTCCAACTCCAGTTATTTCAAGAAATAGATTCAATCAGGTAATAGAAGGCGGTTTAGCTTTAGGCATTGGTGGTTTTCCGCTCTTTTTTTATGCTTATACGTCTAATGGTAGTTTAAAGAATAACAATGACTTTAATAACATGCTAACAAGTAATTCAGATGGTGTCATTAGATATGGAGGTATTAGCAATAATAGATTAACCAATATGAGTTATCATTTAGATGGTGATTTAGGTTATTTAAATGACACTGGATCTGATGCTGCCACAAGTGATTTTAGAGCTACAGTAACGACATGCACTGTTGACATAGGTGATACCGACTTTGAGGATGGTACCAATGGCGTTTCAAATTGGGGTGCATTTATAAAACACATTGGTAATGATGATCATAAGTTAGATGATTTTAATCCATTTCAAAGCTTTGGAATAAAAGAAGTTACCATGAATGATAATAGTATAGAAAAAATTATTAGATGGAAATCAGGTGAGATTGACAAAAGAGACATACCAGGTTCAGGAACGGGCAGTCAAAGAGGAGGTTTAATGTTTACTCTTAAGTTAAATTTAATGGATGCTGGTGGTCAAAACTCTGCTTCAACTTCAGATGATTTTTACGCTAGATTTATAGTATATAAATAAATGAAATGGCATATAGATTAGAAGTTAAATATTACAATTCGTTTTGGTTAAAACAGGTTACTACTCCATTACTTAGTAAAACTGAAGAAGAAGATTCTAATACTATTAAAACCTACGGTAAAGTATTTCCAGGTTTACCATTTAGAGATGTTTTACTTCGGAAACCAGGTAAAGTTAATTATTTAAGTTCATTTGCAAACTCTTTTCCAACATGGCCAAAACCATTTGGTGAATATGATCCTGCAAATGTTATAAATTCTGTAGGGTCTGGACAACCTGGTTATACACCTTACATAAACAGATCAAATGTAAACTTAAAAAACGTTGCTGATTACAGTTTAAATGAAGGCTCTAAATGGGTTGTTGAAGAATCAAGAATAAGAGGTGGTTTTAATAATAACCAAGTAGATCTAGGTGTTAGAGCGTATTTAAAAGAAGATTCAAACAGTGTTAGATATAGACCTAGCGCTTTAGTTTACTCAGGTGTTTACAATAGTAAAACTAATATAAACAATACTAATGTTTTCTCTGTAGCAGAAGATATAACTAAAAGTGTAGATCCACATAATGGTTCTATACAGTTAATATATGCTATGGATAATAACTTAACTATATTTCAAGAAAATAAAGTTAGCCAAGCACTTATAGATAAAGATTATATATATTCTGCTGAAGGAAATCCTTTAAGCACCGCATCTAACGTTGTAATTGGTCAAGTAACACCTTACACAGGTGAATACGGTATAAGTAGAAACCCAGAATCTTTTGCATCGTTTGGTTTTAGAAGGTATTTTGCAGATAGAGATAGAAACGCAATACTAAGACTATCAAGAGATGGTATAACTGAAATATCACAATACGGTATGAAAGACTACTTTAGAGATGAACTTTCTAAAGTTTCTGATAGAAAAATTATTAGATCTGCAGCTTTTCCACTTAAATACGAAAACAATAATATAGATACTGGAACTGTAGCAGGTTTAGGTGGTTATGTTGCGTTAGATGCTGATGAGTTAAGCAACCTAGGTTTAGATACAAATGACATTGTAATAGGTTCTACTGTAGAATTAAATATTAATTTTGGAGATCAAAATAATCAATTTTCAGATACAACTAGAGTAGTAACAGGTGTTGGTATAGCTGGCACTTCTCCAAGCGATTTAAAAAGAATTGTTTATATATCTTCACCTTTAATATTTGAAGAATCTGCTAATAAAAATCCTTATGTTAGATTTTATTTCTATCAAAAAGATAAAATAGAAGGTGGTTTTGATAATCATAAAGATAACTATATTATATCATTACAAACTAGATCAGGTAGTAAATTACTAGATGAAACAAGTGATTACTATAGTACTTTAGCTTTTGATGAAAGCGTACAGGGTTGGACTACTTTTTACACGTATAGACCAGATATGATATTTAGTATGAAAAACAATATGTTTACTACTAAATATGGTTCACTTTACAAGCATTACGATATTGATCAAGATGCTAATAACTTTTATAATGTTTCTTATCCTTCAAATGTTACATTTATATTTAACGCTAATCCAAGTTTAAGTAAAAACTTTAAAACAATAGCTTATGAAGGAAGTGATGGTTGGCAAGTAGATAGTTTTGTTTCTGATGTAACAGGTGATATACTGTCTATAGAGAGCGACGAAATAAGAGATACTACAAATCCAGTTTTAAGTTACGGAGAAGGTTTATACACGGAGAATGGTATACCTTATAGAATAGGATTTAATAGAAAAGATAATAAATACGTGGCTAATTTAATTAATAATTCTCCTGCGTCACCAGGTGAAGTTAATTTTGGAAAATCTATAACAGGTATTAAAGGTTTCTTTTCTATAGTTACAATGTCAACAGATACAACTACTAATCAAGGTGGTACTAAAGAGTTGTTTGCTGTTTCAACAGAATTTGCAGTGTCACCAAGATAAAACAATATTATGCCAGGAGAATTTTTAAGTAATTTAAGCTCTGATCAACAAGGAGCTCTTATAATGCAAGCAGCTAAGCTTGTTCCATCTATAATAAGTCTTGGTCAGGCTAATAAAGCTAAAGTAGAACAAGGTAAGTTTTTAGATAGAATTGAAGAACTAGAAAGAAACAGACAAGATGTTATTAATCCTTATGCTAGTTTAACTAATCCTTATGCTAATATGTCTGTAGCTACAAAAGCAGCAGAAATGCAAGCAGAGCAAGCGGATATAGCTTTAGCAAACACTTTAGACACGTTAAGAGCTACAGGTACTTCTGCTGGTGGCGCTACGGCTTTAGCTCAAGCAGCTTTAAAATCAAAACAAGGTATTGCAGCTAGTATAGAAAAACAAGAGGTTCAAAATGAAAGACTCAGAGCTCAAGGTCAATTGCAAGTTGATATGGCTAAAGCTAGAGGTGCTGGACTTGCTTTCCAAGCTCAAGAAAGAAGAGATGAAATGCAGTTAGACAGATTACAAGGTTTAGCTGACATAGAAGCTAAGAGAAGAGCTGAAGCTTTTTCTACTGGTATAGGTGGTCTTCTTTCCGCAGGCAGTGGAGCTGCCAATGCTTTAATAAACCCTAATTTAGCTAGTGAAAATCCTATAATACCTGAAATACAATCTGGTTTAAGTGTTAATCAAGGTATAACTTCTGGTGAAAATATTTTTGGTACACCTGTTGCAGGTTTAAATTACAATCAATCTCAGTTTAATAACATAATGCAAAATCAACAAGATTTAAACAATTTAATAGATGCTGGTGTTACTCAAGATCAGTTAGAAAATATAACTATAGATACTGAGTTACAAAACAACAACCCGGTTATGGATGAATTAAACTATGGTAATCAAGTTATAATAAAACAATAATAAACTATGAAAGAAGAGGATTACTTTAGAGATCAAAGAGATAGAGATAGAAGATCTAACTTTGTAGGTTCATATAGAAGGCCTGGGTCTAGTGAATTTTTTAATCCAGCTGCAGATATATTAGCTGGTATAGAAGGTTTAGAATCTTCTATAAATAAAAGAAAAAGAACTGTTAGTGATTTTGAAAATGCTGCCGCTATAAGAAATCAAGAAATAATGTCTTCCATTGCAGATATGGAGGGCATGGAAGATTCATCTGCTTTAGACTCTTTACAAGCTGACTTAATAGCACAGGCAGAGGAACTACATAGATTAGATATAGCATCGTTTGAAGGAGATAGATCTGCTTATTTAAAAAAATCTAATCAAATAAATAAAATAGCTAATGAAATACCAGCTTTAATGGGTTTGATAGATGCTGATGGAACAACGCTTGAAGAAGCTATAATGAGCGGTAAAGGTTTAGATAAATCTGTTTTAAGAAGTAATAAAAAAGATTATTACAACTTTGTTGATGATGCTAGAAAAGGTGGTAAAAATATTTCTTTTAGAATAAATGAAAATGGTAATATAATAGCTCAGCTTAAAGGTAAAGATGTTTTCAACGGTAGTGCTTATATAAAATCTAAGGAAAAAGGTTTTGACTTAATAAACTACGTTAAAGACTACAGTAAAGAAATGACAGCTATTGACGCTGAGGCTTCAAAAGGTTTATCAACTTTAATATCATCTTCTAAAATTGAAGAGATTAAAAAAAGAGGCTATGTAGACACTAATGAGCAAAAAGATTATATTGAAGCTGCTAACGCTTACAAGAAAGCTTTAGAAAGAAACATTGGTATAGATGCTATTACAAATGAGTCTACTTTTCAAACTTTTATTGGAGGTGAAGAGCCATATCAAGCTAGTAAAGAACAAAATGCTAAAACAAAAGAAGCTATAATTGATAAAATGCTTAGAGATAAGTTTCCTCAAGCGGTTATAGAGGATGGTGTGGTTAAATCAGCTATTGGAAATAAAGGTTTTACTAGAAAAGTAGATGACAAACAAAGAACTTTAGATTTTAATAAACAGTTAGCCGAGTATAAATCCAATAAAGAAAAAGAACTTTTAAGATTAAAAGAAGCTTTTAAACAAAAAGACCAAAAAGAATTTGAAGAATCTTTAGATTTCTTCTTAAATAGAAATATATACCACACTAAAGAAGTTAGCAAGCTTAAAAATGGTAGTAAAGAAAGAGCTGAAATGTTAGTAACTTTACTTAATGAAACAGGTAAAGGCAAAGTTGCTGCTTACGAAGTAAAAGAAGATAAAGATGGTATATTTAGAGTTGTTGATGGTGAAGGTGAAATAGTTTCATCTTTAGATACTCCAACAGGTGTTTACGAAACTTTAAACGAGTTTGAAATAATGGATGATCTTGAAGGCAAAGAGGTTAAAGATAAAGCTAAAACATATCTAAATAGTAGATCTAACGAAATAGTTATAAAAAATAATAATCAAGCTGGTTTTAATTCAAGAGCAACTAATCTTAACTTAGATATTACCTCATATGGAAGATAAAGATTTAGAAGTTTTATTTAGCGACTTTATAGCAACATACAATGATGTTGAAGATATTGAAAAAGCTAAAGGTTATTTCCCAGAATTTAAAGATTACGATAGTAATATTCTAGGCGATTTTATAGCTACGTATAATGACACTAAAGACGTTAGTAAAGCTTTAAGTTATTTTGAAGAGTTTACTGATCTATCTGAAAAAGAGTTGTTTACAGAAACAGATCCTGATAAAAAAGTAGAAGAAGATTTAGTAGCTTATACTGAGCCGGTTGTAAAAAATAATATAACAAAAGAAGATTGGAATACCACAGAAGAAGAGTTTGTAAAAGATAAATCTGGAAAGCTATCTTCAAGTTATCCAGACTTTGATTTTAGTGAATCTACTTGGAGTTTTGATGGTATTACTGTCACTAGTAAAAACACTGGTAAAAGTGAAAGCTTCGACTTGGGTTCAGGGTTTTTTAATGATTTTGATGATTTTGAAAAGTTTATTAATGAACAAAGATCTTTATCTGACAAAAATCCAAAATCAAGTAAAATATTTAAAAGAACAGGTTTAACAAAAGACGACATACAAAGCGGTAAAATAGAGTTAATATCTCCTAATTACAATGAGTTTGGATATTACAAAGATAATTACTATGCAGCAAGCGAAGATGATATTTTAAATGCAATACCTGTTTTAGATTCTTTACAAAAAGATGCTTTTAAAAATCCTTATAAATATGATGTAGGTTTGGAAGATGCAATTGCTATTCAAAACTTAAATATGGACAGTGATGAGCATAAGAAAATAAAACAAAATACTATAAATAAATTTAAAAAAGCTACTGGGTTAAACATAACAGATGATAGTTTTAATTACTTGTATAATTCGCTTGCTAATAAAAACAAAGAAGATGTTAAAATTGAATATGAATTAAATAAAATAAAGCCTAATCAAATTTTAAGTCCATTTTTTGAGCAAAAAATAGCTAAAGAGTTTGACGAAGGTAAAAGTGAAGAAGAATTAAGAATAAATAAATTAAATGAAAAACAGTTTTACAACAGTGTCGCATTAAAAGATATTGAATACAAAATAAAACAAACTAACAACAATAAATCTTTAACAGATAAAGAGAAAAATACTACTATAATCAGTTTAGAAAATGATAGAGATAAAATAATAGCTAACAACAAATATTTAAATTCTTTAATAAATAAAGAAGCTTCATCTATTTCTAAGTCACCAAATGTTTTTGATATATTATCAATAAATCCTGCTTCTAGTAGTTTTTTAAATAAAACTTTATCAGGCTTAATAAATGCTTTTGATACAAGAAAAAGTTTTAAAGAATTAACATCTAAGTTTTTTAATGAAAGAGGGGTTTCAGAACAAGATTCTAAAGAAATAGCAGATGTTGCTGACGGAGCTATGTCTGTAGTTGGTCAAAAAACTCAAGACCTACTAAATGAAAATCCTACAATGTCTCAAAGAGAAGCTTTAAAAACTATATATGATAATGAAGTACTATATTTACAACAGTTAGAATCTGAAGGTAGAAATAAATATGTAGAACTAGATATAAGTAAAGTAAAAGGTAAAGAAAGTTCTATAGCTAGTGCTTGGGTTATTATTAAAAACAAAGGTGCGGACAAATATGAGAAGATCGGTGAAAACAAAATTAGAATATCTTATGAAAATTTAAGAGAGTTAGGTATAGACTCTAGAGATTTTACAGGTTGGTATGATAGCATGCTTGAAATGGCTGATGATAAAACTATAACCTCTATAAAATCTTACAACCAAGAAATAAATAACACTATGGCTATAGCTATGGGTTATAGAAACTTATGGAGAAATAACACCGATGTTGGAGCTATAGAAAAACCATCTGCAGTAACTAATTTATTTCAAAGTGCTGGAGTTGCTATTGTAGAATACGGAGGTTTAAATGATAAGGAGGCTAAAGAGTTTATAACTGGTGATAAAGAGGGTTTTGCTAGAGATAGAATAAACACTTTAGATCAAGCTATAAAGATAGCAAACTCAACACCTGAGATTGAAAAATCTATAGGTGGCAAAATAGATCTAACAGAAGAACAAAAAGAAAACATTGACGTAACAATGAGTGAAGAGGTTTCTTCTGGTGTTGGTAGTTTTGTTCCTGACTTAGTTATATTAGGCGCTACAGGTGGAACTATGAATGCTCTAGGTTATGCTAAACTAATGAGTAGGCTTTCACCTATGATGAGGTTTGTAACTGGTGCTGCTGTTGAAGAAGCTAAAATGCAAACTATATTAGATATGAAACCTGGTGGCGGTGCTGCTTTTTACACACTTGGTCAAGCAACTTCAAGTTTAACTCCTTTTAAAAAGCGTTTTAAGTGGTTAGATCCTTTATTTCAAAAAGTTATAAAATCAGGTCCAATAGGTGCTATATCAGCAGAAGGTGCTGCAATATCTGAATTAGCTTACGACTCTTTTATGGGTGATAAAAACTTTAAGCAGGAGTTTGATGAAATGTATAAAGATTTTGACGATGTTAGTAGAAGACTTATTATAAACTCTATGGTTTTTGGACTAACTGGTTTTACTCATGTTAAAAGAGGAGACTTTATGTCTACTTCAAAAAAGTATGAGGTGATATCTAAGTTAAGACAAGCTCAAAGTGATCTTTTAAAAATAAAGCAAACTTCAATTGTTGAAAAAGACGGAGTTACAATACCTGATAAGTTAAAGCCAAAAAGAATAGATTTAAACTTTAAAGATAGACAAAAATACCAAGAATACGAAAATAGAATACAAAAGTTAGAACAACAAATACAAGTTGAAACTCAATACCACAAACTCAACCCTGAGTCTGAGAACTTTGAAAGAGATTTTAATGAGTTGGTTACTAAACCTATGAATAAGGGTATAAAAGCTGTTATACCAGAGTTTGAAGGTGTTAAAGTTAGGTTTGGTAGAGGAAAAGAGTTTAGAAGAAAGAATTTTGAAACAAATGAAAAAGGTGAAGATTTAGGTAACACAGCTCAATATAATCCAGAAACTGGTGAAATGTTTTTTGACTTAAATAAATACACCGCTGGTAAACCAGTTCATGAATTTACACACGCTGCTACAGAGGCTTATTTTAAAGCTAATCCACAAGCTGAAAGAAACTTTACTAAAAGAATGGGTCAAATATTTAAAGACTTTGATTTTGGAGAGTTTAGTGGAACAGAGTTAGAGACTAGAATAAAAGAAGTATATGGTACAGATCTTAGAACTACTAAAGGAAAAAATTTAACAGCCAAAGAATATTTAGCTTTTATGTCTGAAATAATGGCTGATCCAAAAGTGTATTATACCAATACTAAGCTAGCTTCTAGCTTTATGAATGAGTTTAGATTAGAAATTAAAGACATATTAGTAGAGTCTGGTTTAAAAACACCTACACCTAAAACAGCTAAAGACATGGTAGAGTTATTAGCTTTATTAGGTAAGTCAACTAGAATGGGTACTAAGCTTGACGTAAAGATAGGTACGCTAGCTAAACTTGATGAAATAGATATACTAGGCACTAGACTAATAGAAGGTAATAGACAAGCAGAAGCCGAAAAATTTGGCTCAAAAGAAATAATTGAAGAAAATAGTAGATTAGTAAAAGATTTAAAAGCTGCTATTGAGTCACAAGATTTACAGCTACAAACCGATATTAAAAATGATTTAACCTTAAACAATGAGCCTTTAATAAACGAATTTGTTAAACAAAAATTTAAAAAAGGTTTAGGTATAACTAGAGATGAATTTAAACAAGGTGTTTATAGTCATGTGTTTGAAAAGGTTAATAAAACATATAACCCTTCTAAAAATCCAGAATATGGGGCTTATTTAAGACAAGTTTTATTTGGTGGTGGTGGCTTTGGTGGAGGTAGACTTGGTGACATATTAAAAGGACTAGGACAAAAAGAAAATCTTTTTACTAAGAGTATTGAAGATCCTAACGTAAAAAGAGAATTAAAAAATATAGAACAAGATGCTCCAGCACCTGTAGAAACTTCTAAAAAAGGAGATATTGTAGTAGCAAAAGAATTAAATAAAAGATTAAATAATGTAGCTGAGCCATTAGTGTCTGCTATTAAA
>TARA_R100000697_G_scaffold123458_2_pt1 | contig 15017 bp, 17 predicted proteins | sample TARA_R100000697 | Tara Oceans TARA_R100000697 (sample SAMEA2622788) | marine metagenome | biome: marine biome (ENVO:00000447); feature: surface water layer (ENVO:00002042); material: "saline water (ENVO:00002010), including plankton (ENVO:xxxxxxxx)" | depth 5 m
GATGAGGCTGTAAAGCTAGCATGTGAAGATACTAAACGTGGCTTAAGCTTTCGCAATGAATTGAGGGCCGGCGCTAAAGACGATATAGTTAAGGCGCAACTAATGAGCAAATCAAAAAAACGATGTCCACAGATCTGGGCAAAAGATCAGAAGGGAAATTAAGATGAAAATTACAAAACAAAGATTACAGCAGATTATTAAAGAAGAGCTTCAGAATTTTTTTGCTGAGCAAGAAGATCTAGGCATGAATCCTGAGATGAAGAGCGGCGGGCAGCTGGTTAGAAAGCTTTTAGAAGTAAGAGAGCATTTTGTAAGAGATCAGCTTGGTACAAAATATGAGGAAAAGGATGTTGTCGACAACCCTCAGCAAGCTTATCGCGATATGATGTTCACTGTTAAAAATTACTGGACTAGAAATAAGAATATTTTATCTCAGTACTCGAAAAACGAAAGATGGGAAGAAGCTCTAACTGAGCTAGGCAAACTCTACAATAAATATGCTAAATCTAGAGATTTAAGTGAGCAGCTCGTAGCCATAGAGAAGCTGGTTCCTGAAGACAGACAGCCTTCCAGCTTGGCAGAAACCGGTTTAGCTAAGGCTATGCAACTAAGACAGATCGATCCCGTTAATCCAGGTGGTTTACCTGACGATTATGGTGAGCCTGACGATCTTTAGGCCTGGGCAAGTAAGGAAAATTTTTTCGCGCTGCGCGCATTTTAAGTTGGACAATATTACATGAAATTAAATAAAGCAGATCTTGAAAGCTTCATCCTCCATGAGGCTAAAAAAATTATTGAATTCAAGGGGCGATCGCCGCGACCAACGGATCCAGGCCTAGCAGGAGAAATGGCTAGAGCACGAGAAAAGCTAGCTGAAGTGCCGGTAAATGAGCCAGCTACCGCAGATGTTGAGACGCCTATAGGTGGTTTAGTTCAAACAGGTAAAAAAGCTAGAGATTGGCTGCTGCAGTATATATACGATTTAGGTGGGAAAGATGCCATAAGAGCCTTAGAAGCTTTAAAAGAGACTGCAATTTATCAATTTATCTTAGGTGCGCTTAATGATATTGTTGGTGCAAATTACGATTCTATATTGGATATTGTAATATATGAAGTTGCTGCTGGAAAATGGCCATTATATGAATTTTATCAAACTTACGACAAAGTACTTAAAAATAGTCCTAAGTATCAAGAAATAGCTAGCTCAGCTGATGCAGCAGGAAGAAGAGCGATTGATGGCATTGATAGATTTTTTCAGCTATTTGTTAATATGAAAGAATTAGATTCAGTAGTCAAGAATCAAGCAAAAATTTTAAAAATAGTTAATATTACCGGGCCTCCCAATGACAATATTGTTGCGCGCGCAACTGTAGTTAAATACAGCGATAAAAAAAGTCCAGTTACAATATTTCAAAGAAAAGGAGTGGAGCCTAAAGTTATTGGCTCTTTTGCTTATACTGGCCATGGCGTGCAAGCTTTAGAAAATATGACTAGCCGATCGCCAGAGGCGGTGAATAGTGGCGGTAAATTTCTCATTTCTCTAGAAAGAGAAGTACGTAATGCAACTTCTGCAGGTGATGATGCACTTTTAGCGGCTCAAAGAAGAATTAGAAATTCTGAAAGACCAATCATACGCCACACAGTTGATCCTAGATTTGATAGCAGCTGGATCGATAATCTCATAGACGCCCTGCCTGAGAATGAAAAATCAGCTATAAAATTTCAAAACGATGGAACGATATCTGACATAAAAGGTAAGTCTGTAAACTATAAGCTAGCTAGCAATGCGAACGGCGCTTGGGCTAGTGCTGCAGCTCAAATTAATAATGAAATTAATAAACTTGGCGCGCTAAGAAGATCATGGAAGCCAGAAAACTCTGGCCTATCTGTGAGGCTGTCTGATATTTTGAATACCTCTCTTCCTGATAGAATGAATATTGACATATCAACAACATACGATTTTGTTCATGAAACAACAAATTATATATGGGGTGTTGATTTCAAAGTTAAGCCAGATGGAAGAGGTCGATGGCTAGCTGAAGCAACAGATAATATTGCTGGAGCAGGGGCGCGTGGACAAGTTTTTGATTTTTTCAGTAGCAGAAGAACAGGTGATGTTTGGAGGTATAGAACACTACTAGACCAACTTGAATCTGGTCGACTGATATTTACTGATGTAAGTGGCGCTGAACTTGATGTAATTAAAGAAATGCTAGCACAGTTAGGCGGCACTAGTGATCAAAAAATGCCACTTTTTCCACGTGTTGGTATAGGCGCCTTGCTTTCTAATGGACCATATGATAGAAAAAAAGCAGGAGTAAATAATACATTTTTAAGCAAACAAGTTGAAGATCTCAGAAAGTTAGCTAAAAAATATCAAACCGATAAAGTTAAAGTAAAAAAATCAGCCCTAGAGACGTTTACGGGCCCTCGCAAAGCGAAATATCTTAGATATTTACCTGGCGCTGATGTTTTAGATATGATACCAGCTACCAAAGGAATGAATATCGATCCGAATCTTACATTAGAGGCGATGTTTAGACAGATGAAAAAATCTGGTAAGACCCTCAATGTTCGTGGTGCAGAAAAAAAATACATGAAGTTTTTAGATGAGCTTAATGCTAATGATGTGTTTGCAAGTGATGCAGAGTTCAAGCAAGCAAAAGAAGCTGCAAAGAAGATATTTGTGCAGATGGAAACAATTAGTGATAGAAAATTATTTTTAAGGGTAACTGATGATTTACTAGCGCTAACAGGCACCTTAATGAAAGGCGCACAAAGAGTACTTAAAATACTCTCCCCGTTCTTTTATCTTTCCGACCTTAATGAATTAGAGCAAGGAAACGTAATACAAACCCCGGCTTTCCGGGGTATTACAGCGTTCTTCATGATGTTTGATCCAATTGGTGTTATAGGCTATCTATGTAGATGCCCATCATATTTGCAGCCTGGTACTTTTTCTTTTGCATGTGAAATGAGAAAAAGTTGGTTAATGGCTCAATCATTCGATCTGGGGCCGGCTGAGCCACAATGCTATGGCCTATCCCCAACCAAAACAGAGGATATTAGGATATATAATCGTATTATACAAGATTATAAAAATGGAAAATATGAAGAAAATGGATGGCATGATTATGAATCTGGCAATTATTTTGGGCCGGAGCGAAAAATGCAAAAAGACTTTTCTCAGATAGAAAATAATATCGATATTTTTGCAGAAAATTTTGAGAAGCTCTATCAAGGCCTTGCGGCATGTTTTGAAAGAGATAAATATGAACCACGTGAGTTTCACGAAATATTAAAAAGATCTGTGGAGGCTGCTACAAAAATAACAAGCATCACATCAAGAACTATGACTAAGAGTTCAATAGAAAAATTTGTAAATTCAAATTTATCTTTGAATCTGTCTCCAGATGGGAAGCCAATATCTGAGTATTTAAATAAAGATGCTATAGAGAGAGGTAAGGAAATAGGTGCGATGGGCTTTACAAATAAAACTTGGCTTGACGTCTTGCAAGAATATGAAAGCTCAGATAAAACAAAAAATGTTGAAGAGTTTATCAAAGCTAACAAGCCACTAATGCATCCAATTTCTGCTCCGCTGGCTTTAATATTTTATCCTGAAGCCGGCCTCGTCACGAGAGCACTAGACATGCTTAAAGCAAAGAAAAAAAGCAGTAAACACAAATTTTATGAGAGGGCATACTACTGGGAATTCTGTCATACAGCTACTAAATTTATGGCAATTACTGAGGGCTTACAGAGAGAAACGCTTAAAAAAGGATTTGAAAAAGTTGACAATGGCGCTGCAATATTACGTCTAACAGCCGAAGAAATAAACAGATTAATAAAATATACAGTGTATCAGAAAACTGGGTACTGGCCTGATAAACCCAAAGAATTAGAAACAGGAGCTATTTTAAAATATAATGCCACACTAAATGTTTCTGCCGCGGCATCAACACATCTTTCTGATAAACCAGGGGCTTTCAAGCGTCTTTTGCCTCTAGAGAGCTTAATTTATGAATTAGAATTAAGAAAAAATTGGAGCCCTGAAAAAGTGTATAAAGACTCTTACTACCACGACCGCCATATTGAAGATTTGTTAGAAAGAACTGCACTTACTCCAGATGTATATAAATTGTGGCAAAATATGTATAGTCCTAAAAATGTTAAAAAAAGAGAAGGATATGAAGAGTTTAAAGATATTCTCATTACAGATGAGGATGTGGTTTCTGACCAAGCTGTAGACAATGACGATATCTCCACACCTAGTATAGCCACTAGTGAACTACCAAAATCAAAAAAATTAAATAAATTAAATTTTAATCCAGAAAATATTAATCAGGCTTGGATTCATAATTTTAAAATTTTATCCGGATTAAAATCTAGATTTAGTAAAGATGACAGAATGAGAGCACAGAGGTTCCTAGCTTTTCTAAAAAGTAAGAGATGGATTAGATAAATTTATTTTCTAATCTTAACCATTGTAAAAAAAGACTTTACATGTTTTGAATCATAAAACAATTCTGCGCCGTCTTTATCGTATCTAACAGCTTTAATTCCTATTCTATTTCTTTTGATTAAGTTCGATACTTGTGAATTAGTCCCGTAAAAACTCACCCACCCATCTTCTTTAACTTCTTGTTTGCATTTATTCCAAATTTCTTCTGCGTCTGGGCCGCCGCCATTATGAAAGTATTTTTTTTCTAAAAAATCTAATGTAGGTTCAAAGTCTTTATCACCTCTGTGAATAAGCCTATAATTCATGTTTTCTCCTTAAATATAAATAAAATTCATTATAGGAACAATATAGAAACTAGTTATTAATATGAAAATAAGCTTTAAAGAAATAAATGATGGAGTTGAAAACGAGATCTATGTGCAAGATCAATTTATTGGATCTGTAAAATTGAACGTTTGGTCAGGCAAGTGGAAACTCAATCCATCTTTTAGAGCTGAATATGGTTATAGTAAGAAATTAAAAGAAGAATTTTCTTCATCTTACAAGGCAGGTAAATCTCTCGCCTCTTTGTTTTTAGACTCAGAATATCAAAAAAATCTAGAGGATACCGAAGAAATTGACGTGAAGGGATATTTGTTTAATAAGTGGGGTCCATGAGGGTTTAGGTTATGAAGCAGTTATTGGTGGCTTTTTTAGCATTGGTTGTGTTGCAATATGGCTGCAGTACTGCGAATGACGGGAGCGCCGGGACTGAAGATCTAGACTCTAATGCTGGCGTAGTGGAAGAGCCAGAAATTATTCCATGGGAAGATACACCAGATACTAATGGTCCTGAATGCATTGAATGTAAAATGTATTTTTGTCCTCCACTAGACTCTATATGGCAAAAAGAAATTTGTATGAATGTTTGTGAAGATCCTCCTACACTTCATTCAGAGACACCCTGTACAGAGCATATGGAGTGCGATCCAACACAATATTTGATTGCGTCTTTAGAATGTACAACAGATGACGGATATCCTGGCACACAAGATAAAGTGTGCAACAAAGGCAAGATACAGTACACTGATTGTGTAACAGAATGTTATGAGGAATCTTGTAACGGCATCGATGATGACTGTGATGATTTGATTGATGAAAATCAATTAAATGTTTGTGGTGAATGCGGAATTGTCCCTCCTGAAGTTTGTGATGGGGTAGACAATGATTGTAACGGTGAGACTGATGAAGATTTAATTCAGTCATGTTCTACTGTTTGCGGTAATGGCTATGAGGTATGTGATGATGGAAATTGGATTTCTTGCACGGCAAAACAACCTCAAAATGAAATATGTGACGGGTTTGATAACGATTGTGATAATCAAATTGATGAAGGGCTAGAGTGCACGTGTACAATACAAGACGTTGGTACTTTGTTTCCCTGCGAAGAGAGCCCACTTATTTGTGGCCAAGGTTTTAAAACATGCGAATGTGTCGATACACAATGCGCAGAAATTATAACAACCCCTTGTTACGCTCTTTGTTACTGGTTACCTCCTGAATTACAAGATCCTGCTTCGTGTGATCCTTTTGTTGGTATCCCACTTGAAGATGAAAAATGTAATAATTTTGACGATAATTGTAATCAACTAGTCGATGAAAATTTAATTTCTGGATGTTATACAGGACCTCTAGAAACAGCTTCTGTTGGAATATGTGAGCCTGGAGAGATGGTTTGTGATGCCGGCTCTTGGGGTAATTGGGATGAACTTGGTCAGTTTGTTGGTGGTATGTGTCTAGGCGAAGTAACACCGCAAAATGAAATTTGCAATGGAATTGATGATGACTGTGATGGTGTAACTGACTACGGCGAAAAAATGAAAGAAACTGATATTCTTTTTATTGTTGATTGGTCTGGGTCTATGGGTGATGAGATAAATGCTGTAATGATTGCTTTAAATAAATTTGCTGCAGACTTTAGTGATGAAGAAGTTTTACAATGGGGAATGCTAAGAGGGCCTGCGCCTTCGCCAACAGGTCCTCTTTTTTATGAAAGACTTGAGATGGTACAGAATTTGACAGGATTTACAGAATTTTTAAATTCTATGTCTGGGCTGGATTCTAGTCCTAATGGAATGAATGGCATGCGTGAAATGTTGTTAGATGCAATATATTTATCGATACATAATATTTCTTCAAATTTGATATATCCTATAATAGATTTAAATTGGCAAGGCTTGGTTTACCAAACAGGCACTGGGGTTCAGGTGGTTGAGTCGGAACCACCCCTTCAAAATTTTAATGTTAATTGGCGTCCCGGCGTCGAAAAGATAATAATTGTGTTTAGCGATGAGGACCCTCAAAGCTATATGGATCCCGTTCTAGAACTAGATGATGTTAAAAGCGCCTTGGGAACAACATCGCAACTTAAGTTATATACTTTTTCTAGATCAGGATCTGATAAGCAAAAATGGGAGCAATTATCTGATGCCGGAGGCGGAGAATGGTTCTTGTTGTCAAACAACCCAACTACAATGTATAATAGTTTGATGAAGATCTTAGATGAGATATGTAAGGATGAAAATTAATGAAAAATTTAGATAAACTGCAAAAAGAAATTGAATCGCTTGAGGAACAAATTAAGAAAGCTAAAAAAGAGAATGAACTATTGAAAGATGAAGTTGATTCTCTTTGGGCAATGATGGATGAAATAACAAAATCAGATATTGAAAATTTTTCGCATATTTTAGAAGACCTAAAAGCTGATGTTGTAACTAGAGCCCTTATGGTAACCAAGAAAAAAGCAGAATGCTAGGAGACTCAGTGTTTGTTAAGAAAAATAATATTTTTATTGGCTTTAAGTTTTTGTGTCACATGTTCAGGACATGGCCCTAATGTTTTTTTTACAAATGATAATAAAAAATTATACAAAAATTCTTTATGTATGCCTGATGAAAAAATGCCTCAAATGATTATAATTCCGTTTTTTGAAAATGCTAGTCAAATAATGCCAAACTGTAATATTTATCCAAAACATAAAACAGCCCTAGCTCTAATGATCTTTTACCACAAGTGGGTTGAATATTTTGGTGACAGAGACTTTGCTGTACGAGGTATGCTACAGAAAGTTATGATACGTTGGGGCAATAGTAAAAAAGTAAGTAATAAAGGATTTTCTTTAAATGGAGAGCTGTTTACTTCACGAACAATAATTGGTAAGGTTGAAGGACAGAATATAATTTGGGTCTGGAGAGGATACGATTATAAAATATCTGAAAGTTCTCTTACACATGAATTAGTGCATCTAGCCCTTAAGGCTAAATTTGGTACGTATGACGCTGATCATGAGGGCCATAAGTATCGTGGCTGGACGCCTGCGCACTCAGCGATGATTATCAGTGCAAGGAGAATGATGCGGGCTTTTAATATTTAAAAGGAGAAACATATGAGTAAACTGAGTAAATTAATTATAATTTTGGCAATAGCAGCTATTTTTTCGCTGCTATTACCATGGTTTTGTCCGGAGGTATTAAGTAAGCAACCAAAGTCAAAATTCTATGATTTTAGTGATCAAATAATTGATGGCGAGATAAAAAAACCTACGACACTTTATACAGACGCTAGAGACAGGGTAAAATTTGGTAGGCTTATGAAGCTTAAAAAAAGTTTTTTACCCAAGCTTCTTGAGACAGCTAAAGAAAAAGTTTTTAAGTAATAATTGACTATTTATTATTATGAAAGAAATATTTAAAATTTTACTCCTGATTGTGTTGGCTGGTAATTTTATGATAATGTGCACAGGCACAAATATTATAGATGATTGTGTAGCCAGTCAAGAAGATCAAACTGGGTTATATAAAATGGTTACTAGGGAAATTAGTGGCGACTGTGGAAGACTAGGGGAGCTAGATGTTAAAATTGACGAAGGTGTTGTAATTATTAATGATCGTTTTGGTTGCGAGTTAAGAGAGGATTACTGGAATGGTGAAATTTGTGCTACAGAATCTATTTTTTATTGTGACGATGGAGAGTGGATAATGAAACTTAATTGGACTGTAGGGAGTGCAACAGAAAATTCAGAACAGCTATTTGGTGATTTATCAGCAGTCATGCAGCGATTTAGCGTAGCTTATTCATGTGAGAGTCAATATAAATTTGAGGCAGTAAGATCTGGAGATCTATAGTATGCAAAAACTATTTGAAAATTGGCGCGCCTATATAGGAGAGCAAAATAACTCTTCACTAGCAAAAACTCTTAAGGGAATAAATCATCCAAAACTAGGAAAGCTACCACCAGATAAACCCACAGAAGATCATTATGTTGAGGCGGTTATGGAAGTTGCCCGGGCTATGAGTAATGTTCGTGCTAGGAAGTGGTATTTATCACAAGCAAAAGATAAAGGCCTAGGAGAGGAGTTTGTTAAGAAATCAGTTGAATTATCGTACTACATACGTGGATTTCTTGATCCTAGTGATATAGCAAGAGTTGTACAAGACAAATATCTGTTGATGGAGGACGATTTAAGGTATCTAGAATTTGCTGCAGCAAAATTATCAAGCTTTACCTCGCCACCATCATTACCAACACCAAAGGAATTCTCAAAGGCCGGCCTGAAAAAATTTAATGGTAATAGTGTCGTTGAAGTGAAAGAAGCTAACAATAGAAGATGGGGATGGCCAACTATGATAAGGTTTTTAAATAGTCTTGAAGTAAACCCATCTGTTGCAAAATATGCGCCATGGTTTGTTGAAGACATATCCAAACTAGATATCGGTAGATATAAGCTAGGTACAAAGATCTACGGCCATGGCAGTCATAGATGGGGTCTAGACGTTGATATGTCAGTACCAACTTTATCGGAACAAGAATTCAAAGGAAAAGAAATAACAGGTGATGTGCCTTTAAAGGGATACGTACCGACAAGAAAAGTAAAAATGAGTGTTTCAGATAAAAGAAGAGGCTCTAAAGAGTCTTGGAATTTTGATAATCTAGGTAGGGACGTATCAAAAATTGATATTGATGCATGTATAAATTTCATAGCGCATTGCTTGTATGGTCCGGGCGCAGGCACAGAATTTATAGTTGAGTATATATTTATAGATGAAAAAATTATTGCTGCTATTAAACAAAAGCTTAAGCAGGATATCAAAGCAGGAAAAAGATCAAAAAGGTGGCTGAGTAGAAAAATATTTGGGACAAAAGTTAGGCATGAAAAAAATCATTTTCACCACTTCCATGTAAGATTATATGGCATTGATGAAAATGTAAAAAAATACATTAGTGACAAAAAAAATATTGCTAAGCCTGATGTCGATGACCCTAGCACTGATAAAAATGAGAAGAAAAACTGGGAAAAAAACTATGAATCTGCAAAAATAGGATATAAGAATGCTAGAAAAAGAGTAAAAGAGCTATACGATGAAGTAATACCGGCTATTAGAAAACTTGAGAATTCATCCTACACCTTCACCGGGCCACCTGAAGAGATAAAATAGCATATGAAAAAATTATTTGAAAGTTGGAGGGGCTATATTAATGAACTCACATATTTTGGTGGAGATCGCCCGAGCCTAGCTGGAACAATTGGAAATAATTTAGGATATGTTAAAAATATATATCCAGCAGACAAACAACAAGCAACCGGAGAGGATCTATCAAAATCAGTTAAAGTTGTTATGCACAGAAATGGAAAAGTACTTTTATTAAAAAATGATATGGGCTGGGATTTGCCTGGTGGACATATGAAAAGCGACGAGAATATTTTGTCTGCTTTGGAAAGAGAGGTGTTCGAAGAAACAGGACTTAATGTGTTTGAACCAAAAGCGCTTCATTACAACCACGGCAACAAAGTATTTTTTCAGGCTGCATTTGGTGGTGGCGAGGTAAAGCTTAGCGATGAACACACAGAATATGGTTTTTTTTCAATGCAACAAATAAATGATTTTAATTCTAAAGGCAGCTTATCTAAGCCATATTTAAAATCAATTCAAATGACTCTTGGTACTGAAAGCGATGAAAATAAAAAAATATATATAAGATTGAGAGGTTGATGTAATGGAATGGTTATTAATTAATTACAATAAAAGATCATCGAAAAAATATGGGTGGCATCCGTCTTGGCTTAACCCCAATATACATGATATTAATTCTGATTTAATACAAAGTATCAAACATTTTCAAATGTTACATGATTTAAGTGTAGATGGCAAAGTTGGTCCTAATACATTTAGAAGATTGTTGGCTGAGCGAGATTTACAAGAATCAGATAATTATTTACTAATCAACGGACAACAAGTTGATATTGAGTGGGATGTTAAGCAAGATTTAATGCCTTCTAATTGTTACAGAAAATGGAGACGTGAGAGAAATCCAAATATGATTGTTACACACTGGGATGCAACAACGTCTGCAGAAAGGTGTAAGCGTGTTTTACAGGCGAGAAAAATATCTACACATTTTTGTATTGACAATGATGGTGTGATCCATCAATATGTTGATACAAACCATGTTGCCTGGCATGCAGGAAAAGTTAACAAATACTCTATTGGTGTTGATTTTTCAAATGCTTATTATACAAAATATCAAGACTGGTATCAAAAAAGAGGTTTCGGGCCTAGACCGATTTGCAAAGACAGTAAAGTTCACGGCATCAGGCTTAAACCGCACTTAGGGTATTATAGGATACAAATTGAAGCTTACAAAAAACTAATTGAAGTTTTGTGTGGACACTACAATATTCCCCTTCAAACACCAATGATTAATGAAAACATGACAAACAATGGAGTTGTACCAGAAGCCTCTAAGGGAAAATACAAAGGTGTAGTTTGTCACTATCATCTAACAAGGAATAAAATTGATTGTGCCGGTCTAGATTTGAAGGATATTATTGAGCAGCTTGGCTAATAATTTCTAATCTATGAGATTTAGCCATATCAACTAAAGCAAATCTTGTTGCTATTCCCTCGTTAATCCAAAATATTTCAAAAGTTTTTCTATCTAGCTTTCTTTTAACAATTCCAAGGGGTTTTTCTTTTTGTTTGCTGAGACCTTTAAGTGTTACTATATCGCCGGGGTTTATATCTTGCATAATTGTATTTCTGGGGACTATTTAAATAAGTCGGAGGAATCGTAAAGTGCTAACGTGTAGCAAAAAAATTCTTAATAAATATCTTTTTTGTTCTTTTTTATTTTTTGCTGTTAGTATTTTTATAAATTCTTTAATAGTTGTAGCCGCAACGCCTAAGATTGTAAAAGTAGTTCATAAAAAAGATTCTGTAAATGTAAAAAATCAACAAAAAAAGATTATGAAACGCCTACAAAGAGTTGAAAAGAAAATAAAAAAACGATCGGGGTCTAAATATGAACAGTAATTTAAATATTCAGGCATTTAAAGATTGGTTTACTTTGATTGTGGCTCTAATTGCCACAATTGCTGGCGTGATTTTTTGGGTACAAACAATTAATGAACCAAAATTTAAAGATATTGAGCGTGAAATAGAGGTCCTCAGAGAGGATATCTCGGTTATTCGCACAAACAATAGTGAGATTCTAAGAATTGTTGGGCGCCTTGAAGGCAAATTAGAAAAATTATAGCCATCTAGAGTTCCAATTAAAAACAAGTCCATGCACTCCGATGCATGTGCAATAAAATATTTTACACACGGATGCAATAGTGTTGATGGTGATCTTGAAAAGTGCTTTCAAGATAAAAAATAAAATTGCCAAAAGCAGAAATATGCTAGCAGTATTATAAAAATATTTCATTTTTTCCTCCATTTACAATATACTAACAAAATATTCATAGTAAAAATTTTAAAACTATTTACTTTGAGGTAAAATATGAATTTTGATCAAGTCGGTGTTGTTAATGATGATTTACAATCAAAAATTTGGCAAAATAAATCTTTAAATCCAAAAATACGCAAAAAGCTTATTGAAATTGCTGAAGATTTTTTTAATAGTTTAGACCTCAAGAATGGAATCATTGAAGATATTACATTCACAGGCTCGATAGCTAACTACAATTACACAAAGTATTCAGACATAGACTTGCATTTAATAGTCGACTTCTCAGATATCAATGATAACTATGATTTAGTTAGAGATTTTTTTAGTGCAAAGACAACATTGTGGAACAATAAGCATAATATTAAAATTTTTGGCTTTGAAGTTGAAATTTACGTCCAACATAACGAAGAAGAGCACCACTCAACAGGTGTTTATTCAATTCTAAAAGATAGTTGGATTGCAGAGCCGGTTAAGTTAGCACCGGAATACTATAAATTTGATATGGACATGGTAAAAAGAAAGGCAATGTCATTTGTTGATATGATAGAGCGTGTTGAGGATATGTTTGACGTCAAAAAATTCAAACAAACACATGAAATTGCTTCTAAATTAACAAAAAAGATTAAAAAATTTCGTCAATCTGGACTTGAAGACAAAGGTGAGTATTCAAACGAGAATCTAGCCTTTAAATTTCTAAGAAACAACAAATATATTGACCTCTTACATAAACTAAAGACAGATTCTTATGATAGAATGATGTCATTAGACGGTAAATACCATAGAAAATTCAAAATATTCTTAAATCAAGACGTAAATGAGGAGAAAACTGGATTTTACACCCTTAATGAGATAGAACCAATCCAAAAAAAGTACCTTGCTAGGCATTCTAGAATGAAAAAAAGACTTTTAAAACATGGCATGCAAAAAAATACGCCCCCATATACAAAAAAACCTAATTATAAACGTGGTAAATCGGCACCTGCTGGTTTTGGAGGCGCTTAATGAATAAAATGTTCAAAATAAACGATACAACTGGCAAGTGCGGTGATATTGTAAGGCATGCCTCTGATTTTTTGCCATACGCACAAAAAAAATTAGGATTTAACAAGCCAGTTGGTGTTAATTTTGTATCAGATGTTAAAAATGCTGAAAATCCTTTTGGAAAAACAGCTTATTACGACCCAAATATCTTAGAAATAACAATTTATGTTGATAAACGTCATGTCAAAGATATTTTACGGTCTTTGTCACATGAATTAGTGCACCACACACAAAATTGTAGGGGTGAATTTGATTCAGAGGTATCAACTGGCCCTGGATATGCACAAAAAGACCCTCATATGCGAAATATGGAGGCTGAAGCCTATTTATTAGGTAATGGCCTTATTTTTAGAGATTACGAAGACCAACTCAAGGAGAACAACACTATGATTAAGTCACTTTTACAAGAGGAGGCCCTTGATAAGCTAACAGATATAGCTTTCAAGATGCTACAAGAAAAACAATTGTCGACACCAAAGTATGATGAGAATCCAGCCCTTATAGGAGATCAAGATACGCTTCCAGATAGTTTGCAACAAGCAATTATTAGCAAAGCTGGTGGCGAAACTACTGACGAAGCAGAAATGGAAGAGGGGCATTATTCAGCCGGCAAAAGACACGATGAAAAACTTGAAGAAGGTGATCCTACCAAGCTTGATAGATTTAAAGGCACTGCAAAAGATCTTGAGCCTAAAAAGAAGCCGACTGCAGTTGAAGAAGCTGAAAAAAGGCTAAAAAGAGCTGAAGAAAAGCTTAAAAAAGATCCAGATAATAAAGATCTTAAGGATAGAGTCGATTCAGCAAAAGCCGCTCTCAAAAGAGCCATCGATGGGCTGACAAAAACTAAAAAAATTAAAAAAACTAAAAAAATTAAAAAAACTAATGAAAATCTTAATGAATCTTTTACTTCGAAGAAAGATCAGTTACTTTTCGAAAGATTAGTTAAAAAATGGACTAAATAAGGGGAAATTATATGGGCGGTGCTGCTGGACATATGGCACATCCATTTGATTGCCGTGAGGTAAGAAATGGCCGTGATTTAATTAATTTTTACGTAAAAGCGGTAAATGCTATACCTCTTTACGAAGAAGAATCAAAAGGAAGCTCTGTTTCTGTAAAATTAGACGGTGTTAATACATCTTTTCGTCTTCAGAAAGCAAATAATCCTGCAGGATTCATGTTTGTAATAGATAGAGGCGGAAAAACGCGTGGTACAAAAACAAAATATGATTTTGAAGGTGTGACTCCAGATAATGTGGTGCAAAGATTTGGAGGCAACGAAGGACATGGAATGGTTCAGGTTGTCAACCACATGTCGAAGATATTAAATCATAATTTAATGGAACTAAGACCATATGTTGAGGCTTTGGGGCTTTTTGAGCGCATGGGGCCCGAAGGAGTCTTTTTTGATGCTGAATATTATGCAAATGCAGACGATCCAAAAGGCCCGAACGCAGAAAGAGGTTATAAGCCAGTAAAAAATAATGTTAATTATAAGCAAAATTATATCGCTATTCATAGACTTTCAGAGTTTTATACCGAAACAAAAGAAACTAAAACAGGAAAAACAAAGTCGAGGCGCCTTACAAGAGGTTTCTATTGGGAAACAGTTGCAGAAATTAATGATCTCCTTAAGAAAAAAGATGAATTACTGGCCCAACGCCAAGACACTGTACAGATTGACCAGCTTATTGCTGCAAAAAATAACGAGTTAAAGGCAAAGAAACAAGAACATCAAGAGGT
>TARA_R100000697_G_scaffold7193_2_pt1 | contig 15015 bp, 23 predicted proteins | sample TARA_R100000697 | Tara Oceans TARA_R100000697 (sample SAMEA2622788) | marine metagenome | biome: marine biome (ENVO:00000447); feature: surface water layer (ENVO:00002042); material: "saline water (ENVO:00002010), including plankton (ENVO:xxxxxxxx)" | depth 5 m
ATCAAATCCCTATAGGCCCTAGCTTGTTCTTTTATGTATGGATCTTCACTATTACTTGAGCTTACAATCTTTTCTGTAAGTCTTTCTGCCCAAAACTCCGGAGGATGACCTCCATAGTTACTTGTTTTTGCCTCTATAAGTCCTAATCCTGGCATGCCTGCTGGCGTTACTTCATCTACCATTTTTTAGGCTCTACGGGTTTTAGGTGTGAATCATGCCTGTCTATTAATACAGGTTCTTGCTCTTGTTTTACTACTTCTAAGTTATCTATCCTTTCTAATTTAATGCCATTTTCATCAACTAAAATAATATACGGGTTTTTTAATCTATGATAGCCGTATAGTTTTTGCTCTGCTGGTACGTCTGTATCTAATAAACCAGAAGTATGTGCAACTTCAACTTGGATGCCAGCAGATATACATTTACTTAGCCAAAATTCTACACAAGCTCTACCTGACTCAGCAAAATGCAAATTACCTTTATAAGAAAAATCTATGCCAAATAATTTTAAGTTAGCAACTTCATTCCAATAAGCAAAAGCAACCGCGTAGGCAACTGTATTGTTTAAGTAATGACAATTAGAATAAGAAACAACTTCTTCTAAGGGGTATTCAACTAAACCAGGACAACGATCATCTAATTCACAAGTGTATATTGGACCTTCATGATTTACTAAAAGATCTGCCATACTTTCAGTCTGTCCGCCTGCATCATCTGTATCTAGGAACCTAGAAGCAGGATCCATCATAAAAACTCTATCGTGAAATATTACTGAACCTACTCCGTTTATAGCCCATACCTCGTCAAAATGAACCCCATGTGATTTAGCTAGGTTATAGTCAAACCAACTTTTACCCATACCAACAATAGCAACAGTCTTGCCTTTAAGACTTTCGATTTTTTGCATGTACTCTCCTTATTTATGTTACAGAAGTACGTAGGGAGTCGTAACGATACTCGTCTCTTCTTCCTCTCGCTTCTGCTAAGTTTTTTAATCTTAAAACTTCTAAATTAAATCTTTGCTCATACAACTGCATTAAATCAGCATCCCCTTTCATAAAAGTATAAGCCTCCACTAGAGATCCATAAAGTAAAGCATTTCTAGCGTTATTAGATAACCAAGTTCCTGTAGTATCTACAGTCAAACTATTTGGTTTGTATAAGTAATGTAATTCAACCGTATAATCAGCATCTGGTACAGGAGCCACTATTAAAGTAGATCCATTATTTGATGCCGTTGATAATTCTTTGTCAAAGTCTGCGTAATACAAAGGTTTGCCTCTAGCAGATGTGTCTGTAGGATCAGTATCAAACTCTCTCATAAAGGTAGTATGTTTCTTATCTAAATACTGGTATGCACCTGCATTATCAATTACTGCCAAAGAAAAGCTCAATTGAAAGTCTGTAGGGGCCGTTAAATAAGTGTTACCTGTAGTCAAAGATCCAGTAACATTTTTTCTGAAATAATCAAATTGTATTAGTTCAAATAATCTTTCTTCTGCGTTAATTATGAAATCGTTTAATGATGCAACAAAAGTTGTTTCCTCATTTTCTACATAGTTTTGTATTAGAGTTTTTAATTCTGTTAATGTCATGATGTAGTAATTGTAACTTCGCCTAATGATGCTGTCACTTTATCAACAACAAAATTTGAAGGTAATATAGAAGGATTTAAAAAGTCGTTCAAAAATATATTAGAGGTTGTAACAACAACAAAACCTTCTCCTACCTCATTATCATTATTAGGTCTAGGTTCGTATAAAGCTTCAGGATCTGCTTTTACAGTCAGCGGTTCTAATTGTGGATGTTTTGGCTCGTAACAACTAGGACAAACTTTTAGGCCGTTCCATTCTTCTTTTAACTCGTTTAGTTTGTATTCAAACGCACAACGATCACATAACGCTTTAGCAAATTTTCCAAGAGCATAAGCCATTAATTCATCCTAATTCTTGGTCTTATTCTGAAAGATGCTCTATCTTCATCTTGGTCAGCAGCTCTTCTAAACTCTTCTTCATATATAGCCTTGAGTTGCGGGGTGAGTTGAGGAGACTTCTTTAGCGAGAGGTAATACGCTAACCCCGCAACAAAACAGGGATAAAATCTAAATGGTAAGTCCATAGTATTAGTAGGTTTATCAGCATCATCCATTCTTACTAATTTATTAAAAACTAAAATATCTGTAGAATTTTCAGGAGCCGGCCAAACTTTTAAAACGGGCGATATTGATTTATCAAGAAAATATTGAGAAGGTCGTGCCTGAGTAGTTTTATTGGGTATGTTTAAATATTCAGATCTACCTATCCTACTAATTGATATATCTGTTTGAGTATTATTTACAGTCCTTCTAACAACAAGATCTAATATATCTATAACGTTAGAATTTAAAGTATAGTCAGTAGTTCCTTGTGTTACCGTTTGGGTGGCTTGATCTATAGTCCATTGATTCAAACCTCTATTAGCCCATTCTGCTAACATAAGATTTATGGATCTTCTAGCAGTTTTCAGATCATAACCAGTTCTGAGTTCTAATCCACATCTTTCATATGCTTCTTCTATAAACTCAGCGACATTAGGCTCAAAGTCTGTGCTGCTTGAGGTTGCCATTACTTTTTCTTTTTAGTATTTTTAAGAGATCTTTCTATTTGAGCTGCTTGTTTAGCATGAAGTCTAGAAGCTCCTTTTAGCTCTTTAATTAGTTTTCTTTTTTGTGCAACAGATAAGTCAGCCATCATTCATCCTCCGCATATAAGTTATCAAATATCCTATTCACATCAAGTGTATAGTCTAAATCAGATTTAGAATAGTGTATATGAGCAGAAGGACGAAAATCTGGTGCGCCTTGTCCAGTAACAAACCAGGCTGGATGTGTAACCCTTACTCTATTGTTAGGTAAAGCAACTATGTTTCCGGTCCATTCTTCAGCATCCAAAAGCTCCATAACATGACTTTGTTTATGTTGTGCTGGATCGTCTGCTATTTCGTTTTCAGCATAATCTACGGTAAACAAATATCTAGCTGGAAAAAAATTACCATCAATTTTTGCAAGCCAAGGACAAGGTGTTGCTCTATCTATAACATAAACAGAATTATTATGAGATGAACAGTCCCAGGGTTGTGCATCATGAGTAGCCATAGGAACAGGCCAATCCTCTACAGGTATGTCAGCAACTAAAGCGGTAATGGGCATCCTTGCCCACATAGCTCCGCCATGTACCGTATCTTCTTCTTCCCCCTCTGCTGATATGCCTGTAAATATAACCTGAAAGCTAAGACATCTGGTTGGCATAGTAGTAACTCCAACCGCCATAGCATGCAAAAATTCACCATGATATTTTTCATGGTTATGGGTGTATTCTTTTCTTACCCAACACTTAAAGTATGGGATATTACTATATAGATACGCCACCTATCGTTTAGAATTTATATAGGCTTTTCCAAAACCTCTTTTAGCTATGCCAACTGCTGAGTTTTTACCACCCTTACTAACACCCTTAGTATTTGCGGGTCCACCTCTTTTCATGCCCTTGGTAGGTCCGCCACGTTTCATTCCTTTGGTCGGTCCTCCTGCTTTCATGCCTTTAGTTGGCCCACCTCTTTTCATACCTTTAGTAGGACCACCTGCCTTCATGCCCTTGGTAGGACCCCCTCTTTTCATACCTTTAGTAGGGCCTCCACGCTTCATGCCTTTAGTAGGACCTCCAGCTGCGTATCCTTTAGATTTTTTTGAAGGCCCGCCGCCCGCAAATCCTTTTGTAGACTTACCGCCTTTTTTCATGGCTTTGGTAGGTCCTCCACCAGCGTATCCTTTAGTTCTTTTAAACATACTATCTCCTACTTTTTAGTTTTTTTTGAAGTTTTCTTAGCAGGAGCTTTTTTCTTAGGCATATTATAATAAATACGATCTTCAGTCGCTTCATCAGGTCTAACCTTGGCTTTTTCTCTAGCCTCCTGTTTTGCTTTCATTTTATCTTTTTTAGCCATAAATTCTCCTAACTAATAGTTGTAACTTTACGCTTATCGTCTCTAACAGCCCCACAACCCCTGGCTATAAAACCACCTTTACTAAGTTTAGCACGATTTTGTTTTTTTATATTTTTTTCTATCACAGACTGCATGTGTTTTTCATAAGAAGTTTGTACGCCATCATCCATTCCAAATTTTTTACTCATAGTTCCTCCTGTGCTTGCACGAACTCTTGCTTTAGGTGTATTAGCTACAACTGTCTGACCTCTGGCTCCAGCTCTTTTTTTCTTTTGTGCAGTACTTTTACGTTCTTCTTTTGTAAGACTTTCGGCTTTTGCTCTTGGCAAACATCTATCAGGGTTTTTTTTATTTTTTGAAGTGCCGCATTTTCCTGCGATATTACCTTGGCTATCAATTCTGACCCAATCTTGATTAACCCAATCTTTTAGCTGTCCCATTATCTTAGCCTTTCTTTCATAACAATACCTTGCCCACGTATGCTCACAAAACCGCCTATAGATTTTTTAACTCTTTTCTTTTTCTTAGAGCCTTTAGCATAGTTAGGATCTTTGCAATATTTTGATGCGGCCATATTTGCATATGCAGAAGGATATGTATCAAAAGTACGCTTTGCCCAAGCCTTGCCCTCTGGACAAATCTTACCGCCGCTTTTTGCTTTCTTAGCCATTACTTGATTCTACCAGCTTTTTTTCTAATTGCATCTTTGCCCCTTCTAAATATTTCTGCCTGTCTTGGCTTGCCACCATATTTAGATCTTTGTTCCCCAACGGTTAGTATCTGTATTTTTCTTGCAAATGGTTTTTTTATTTTTTGTACTTTAGCAACCGTATCTCTCGCATCTTGAATACTAGCGTATTTTATTGGAACAGTATCTTTTGGATTTTCGTCAGTATACAGTCTTCTGCCACTACCTTTAGGTTTTTTCCCTGTACCTACTTTTGGATCTTTTTTAGGCATTTAACAATCCCAATCTCTCCTAGCCCAGTAATTTGCACTACATCTATCGGTAGTACCACCCATACCTTTACTCCTAGCACAATATGATTTTTTTCTAGCTTTATTATTTTTGTGCATACCAAGTTTGGCATCACCAAAAGTTATGCGTTTGACTTTGGAGCCTTCACTACTACAACCCTTAACAAAAACTTCTTTACGTTTTTTACCATACCCAGGGCTACCTTTTGGGATAGCCCTTGGTCTGTTAAGAGTTACTGTTTTGCCTCTATACTCTGCCATTAATAGTTTTTATTAAGAACTAATATTATTGAGTATGCGTCTCCGCTTGAGTGTCCAACCGTAGTGAAATCAATATCACCTGTTACTCCAGATCCTGCATTATTTGGTATGCCAGTAAATCTATCATCGTAATATTCATCTCCTGTACTGTCAGCTGGTAAGGGTATTGCTAAGACGTTTGTGCTAGCGTCAAACTCAATATCAACACCCATACCTCTAGTCGCCCAGTAAATTCTGCCTATTGAAACGCTAGTGCAGGTTTCACCTGCTGCGTTTGTACTTAGAGCAGAAACATCTACTTTTTTTACGGAAGATTCACCGGTTCCATCTGACTCATTGGTGAATTTCAAAATGGCAACTCTTGGACCATCTTGAATAGTCTGAGAAGTTACTGTATCAGCCATTATTTACTCCTATCTTTCGCAGATTACATTTATGTAATCAATTGTCATAGTTTTAGCTGCTGCTTCACCATTTTGTATACCAAAAGATACTGTTAACTCTTCGTCATCAGGTAAATTTGTATTCACAACACCAACTGGAGTCGCGCTACCTATAAAGTAAGATACTTGTGAAGTATTAGGATCTATAAAGAAACCAACGTCTACAAATGTATCATCAGCTAAAGTAGTAACCGCTGCTGTTGTAGTATCGCTACCATCTTTTTCTATGTGAAAATCAAGGTTTGTATCACCATCGTCTTTCATAAAGTAAACACCATCAGAAACAGCAAGAGGTGTTGTATCGGTTATTTGTAGGCCCATAACAACATCTGATTGCGTTGCATCACTTACTTTAAACCTAGCATTAAAAAAAGCTCTTTTACTGCTGCTTAGTTTGAATGACTCACCTTTTAATTGTAAAAAGTCTAAATCATTATCACCTGCTGCATTTGTAAGCAGAAGCTGACCGCCTGCCCCAGAAGTTAAAGCTTCTGTAGCTGAACCCGTACCTGCTTCAGTTGTAGTGATTGTAAAATCGCCAGAATTGTAAGTCATAAAATCATTTGAATATTGATAGAACAACGAACTAGAAGGGTTTACTAAGAACATAGGAAGATCCTTCTTATGTCTAGTAGACTCGCTGTTACCAGCATTGAGTATTAAGTTTTTGAAATGTGGATTAGCCATCTTGAACTCCTTATATTTGTATTAATGGAAACCGTAAACGGCCCTCATCAAGCTAATTAATTTTAAACCAATTTTAGTTTACACCTGAAATAAAGGTGGAGCAAGAAAAAGGGAGCCGAGGCTCCCTTTCTTAATTGTAGTTGAGTTATAAACGCTACAATCAATCGTTCATTAAGCTCCTTGTGAACCGTAAACAGCTCTAAAGTTAGAATATCCAAATGAATATCTTTCTCTAGCTTTGTACCTCATGTTTCCAGTATCAAAATCTCCCTCTAATGCAGTTTGCATTGGTGATCTTTCAAAATACTTAAATCCATCAGGACAATCTGTTTTTAAGAAGTAAGCATCTGTATCAGTCAAGTAATGATTAACTACATATCCATCAGGGATCATTCCTTGATTTCTAATTGAGTTAATATCATTGTCTGAAGTGCCAACTCTGCCAGGAGTTTGTAGCAGTCTATCTGCAACAAAGACTAATTGTGGTGGAACAATAAGTTTCATTCCTCTTAGTGCTATGTTTAAACCTCTATCATCAGTAAATGTAGAGATATTAATCAAAGCAGTTTCGAGAGAAGTTTCATTAAGGTCCGCCATAGTAGTTTCTCTGTTAGCTAGAGTACCTCCGCCACCTAGCGGGTGATCTGTAGCAATCAAAGTTTTACCATCACCACCGGTTACACTAAACGCATTGTTTAGTACCGCAGCGGCTTTGATTTGCTTTGTATTAGCCATAGATCTAGCTAGTGCTTTAGTATATCTAGCACCAAGACGATCATACAAATTATCTTCAACAGCTTCTTCTGTTAGTGCGAATGCCAAAGCAACCGTCTCGTGAGTATAACGAGAAGTATAACCTTCGTTAGCATTGTCAAATCTGACTCCACTACCTTCTGATTTTACTTCAGCATTACCAAACCCAACGATTAAAGTTTCTTCTTCAAACGCTCTATCAGAACTCTCTGTATCAAAGATTTCTGCATGCTCTGCTTCATACCTAGCATACTCCATGCCGAACAGGGCATTTAAGCCCGGCTCTAGTTCTTTCGCTAATTGCGATCTATTTATTGCCATCGTTAAACTCCTGTAGGATCAACATAGAAATGCTCATTAAACTTAACTATAACATTCACATTAGCTGAACCTGTAGTACTGTTATCTGGATCAGAAGAAAAGCCCATAATCCTAAAAGTAGCAGTTGTTGCGGCAGTTGTTCCAGATAGTTCTACTGCTGACATACCAGTTTTGGTAGATCCTGCGGTGTAAGAAATATCTGCATTTAAGCCTACATCAGTCTGCGCTGGAGAACCGGCACTCTGAATTTCAAATACAGCATTAGGGTCATCTATCACGAAAGCTACAATATCAGATGCTACAGTTCCATCGGGGAAAAAGGATTTAAATACAACATCACCGTTTGTATCGGTAAATTGACATCCTCTAAATACACCTATGGACTCATCACCGGCAGCAGCTACAAGTATAGTACCTGCATTGGTCATTTTTACTAAATCACCTGAAAAAATATTCCCTGAAGCACCAGAGGCAATTTTATATTCTGTCAAACCGTTAGAGGTCACTCCAGAACCTAATTTGCCTACTAATCTTGCTCCAAATGGGGCATCTTTATTAGCCATAATAAGTTACCTATATTATTTAAAATTAATAAATGATGATCAACTCCGTTGACCACCTCCAAAAGTTACTTTGCTTGATCTCTCCGGGTTCAAGATTGGAGAGTTTGGATCTGATTCCTTGAGTAAGTCATTATCAACAGCGTCTTGTTGTGTTCTAGCAGCGTTTTGATAGTAGGAGTTTCTTTCATTACGTGTCTCATTAGGAATCTTGGCCAATAGCAAACCGCCAACTGAAACTACTCCTGCATGCCTACCATTATCAAGCGTTGGAAGTTCAAATCCATCTAACTCTTCAGCTCTAACAAGGTCAAAACCTTCTCTAAGTCTTGAAGTTATATTTTTTCTATCTTCTTCGCCTGCAATTTCGGCTCTTATCCACCTGTAAGTATATCCTTCAGGTGCAGGAGGAGTATCCAACATTGATGGTGGACTCCAAGGTTTGCGAGCAACTTTTTTGGCTCGGGTGTCGGCAGAACGTGGTGTTCTGTTAATTTCTTTTTTATCTTCTGTCATAGTTTTACCTTTTAACATATTTAGCGTACTCATCTAAGGGTACGTTTAATCTTTTAGCCATCTGTACTTCTGAAGGTGACAATTTAACTTGTCTTTTATTAGAACTAGCATTACCTGCTACCCTACCCGCTGAAGCCACTTTTTGTTGAGGCTTAGATTTAACAGAAGATTCATTAAACTTCTGCGGGAATTCTTCACGAATTCTCTTATCTACCTCACTATAGTACTCTTCTGAACCAAGGTCAAACCCTTCACTTTCTAATTGTTTGTTGATTGCCATAGCTCCCATAGTCATTACTTCATCCTGACCAAACCATTCGTTATTTTCGACCCATTCTTTGTCTCTTCCAACTAATTCTGGGACAACGGCTTGTTGGGTTTGATTTTGAAAGGCCTGGTTAGGATAGTAATTCTCATAGTTGGCTTGTATATCTTCTTGTTGCTCAATAACAACCTTAGATTCAGATACTTTATTTTCTTCTACGGATATCTTTGCAAGAACCTCTTGAGCTTTTGCAACCTTGTCATAATCTGCAACTTCATGTGCATTTTTTAAAGCCGCTAGTGCTTGAGCCTTTTGCGATTTGAGTCTGCTTTCTGCTTCATTTAGATAAGATTTATCTAAAGATGTAGATCTACTTTTCAGAACTTGGTTTTCTTCAGCTACTCTTTTAGCATATTCATAAGCGGACTCTTGGCCTCTTTCTGCTTCTCTCAACTTACGCGTTAGCGTTCCTATTCTTTTCTTGACCTTTTCAGAATAATCTTCCAACTCGTCTTCAGATTTCTGTTGCGGTTCTTCAGAAACATCTTGTATTGCCTCTTCAGCTTCTATATCAGGCTCCTCTTGTGGAGCTAAATCTGCTATTTTACCGCTAGGTTTTTCTTCAGGAAGATCTACTTCGACAACTTCGCCTTCGTCTACTATATCTTCCTGCTTCGCTTCTTCGTTCATTTTTTCTCCTTATACTGCAAGAATATCATCGGGATCTAATATAGTAGCTATTACTTCGTCATCATTAATGATTCTGCATTCAGATTCATCTCCGAGCTTGAAACGTGCGCCAGCATATCTCCCTATCAATACCCATTGTTTTTCCTGACACCAAGGCTCGCTAAACTTAGCAGAGTCTTTGTAGCAATCAGGACCCATTTTTACAACATAGCCAACAACAGTAGCTAAAGATTCTCTATCTACAGTTGATTGAACTAAATGTATTCCGCCTTCAGTAACGCCTTTGCCTTTAAATGGCAGGATTAATATCCTCCAACCGGTAGGTTGAGGCATTCTTTCTAAAATTGATTTGTCTAAGAGGGTTGGATCTAAAACCCTGGCTGATTGTTCTACGTAAGGTAGTACTTCCTCGGGTTGGGTTTCTTCTATTTTTGGAGCTTCTGTTTCTTGTATGTTTTCTTTTTCTATTTCCTGTGCAACGTGTTCAGGTATGTGTATCTTCGACATCTTCTTGTATTTTTCCCAGCAGTTCTCTATATGTATTTTCTGTGTCAACCAGAGAACTGTAGCGTCCACACAGATACTGATATTGCGCAAAATCTTTGGTGCCAGCCAAGATTGTGTCTTTTACGCTTTCTTTTTGGGCCTCAATTTCTTTTAAAAACTTTTGGCTAATCCAAACTACTGACACCTAATAAACACCAGAAAACTTACCGCCAAATTCAGCAGCACCCATTCCTCGTGCTTTACCTTTACCCATACCAGGTTTAGGTGTTGTATTGGCATCAAAAGTTCCTGCATCTGTTTTAAGAGGTACAGAACCTTTGTTACTGTAAGGGTTTTTGTTAACCATAACAGTAGGAGTTTTTTGTTGGTTAATATCAGTTCTTTTTATCATGAAAACAATTATTAGTTAGATAAATAATATTTGCAAGGTTTTATTTACCTTGACCTCGGTACTTCTTTTTATTTTTTCTCTTGTTAGTTCCTGCACCTCTACTCAAAGCACTATTACCTATAGAAGTTTTTTTCTTAACTCTTTGTATTTTTTGAACGTCAAAAGTCTTAGGCACTACTGTTGATTGTTAGATTGTTCCATAAGCTTAAAAGCTCTTTGTTGTTCTAACCTAGCCCTAGCAGTTTCGTCTCTAAGCTCTGCAATATCCTCTTGTGTATCAATCCTCTCTCTATCTACATTAATTCTTTGTTGAGCTTCTTGGGCTTTTCTTTGTTCAGCTGCTAAGAATTGTTGTTGTTCTATAGACAGCTCTTGACCTTTCAGGGCGAGTTCTTGTTTTCTAATAGCCACTAATGGATCTTCATCTTGTGGTGCTGAAACTTTTTGATTGTACTCAATTAACAATTCAGCAAGGATGGGTGACGAGAATTGTGCCAATAGATTTCCTGCCTGTAAGGATAAGTTTTGTGCTTCTTGTGGAGATGCCTGTTGAGCTTGTTGCTGTAGTTGTTGGAACTGTTGTCTAACTTCTGGCGGCATTTGTTGCTCACCAAGAATATCAGCCTTCATTTGTAAATGTTGCATGATATGTGAATGAATCAAAGCCTGCACTTGAGCATTCATTTGCACCGGAGGTGTGTTCAACAAAGACATATGAATCGCAATATGTGCATCATGATTTTGTTGTGGGAATGCTTGAGCTTGTTGACCCAAAAGCAACTGATTATTTTCAAAGCCAGCCTCCAAAGGTAAAGGATCTGTAGGTGGTGGAGGTGTTAGTATTTGATCTATATTATCAACACCTATAGCCGCGTACATTCTTTTATAAGCTTCATACGTGCCGTTAGGTCCATGCACTTGTGGATTGGATTGCACTAATTGCATCATTTCTTGTGCCATAGCAATCCTTTGAGATTGACTAAATATATCAGGATTAGATATAGGGAATATATCTACTTTTTCATCAAAGTCAGATAGCTTTATCGTTGTTTCATTGTTAGCAATCGCGTAAGGATATTCTTGAGGCAAATACTCTTTGAATACACTTGATAGGATTCTAAATTCTTTCTTTTGCGAGTTATGTAATCTTTTATGTATAGCAGATAAAACTTTAGTAGATCTTTCTAATAAAGCTAGTGTGGTTCCTACAGGTGCATTTGGATTTCCTTGTCCTGTGTTAATTTCGGCTATAGACGCAAACTTTTGTCCAGAGTTCACTAATATATTCAACAACTGGAGTAATGTGCCGCTAGGTTCTTTGAAAGGTAAGGGCTGTATGGAATCGCGCAGAGATCCACCAGGAGCATCTACATCTCTAAACTCACCAGGTTGTATGGGAGTATCTTCATCTCTAATTCTTATACCTCTAGTTTTAAAACCAGCAGGTAGATTAGCTAAAGTTCCAGCATCAATCAATTGACGCATAATAGAAGTTGATGCTTTTGATAAACCACCAATCATGTGTGTTAAACCAAACCCATAAAATCCTAAACCAGGCAAAAACTTGAAATGAACAAAGTATTCTATTTTTGTTTTTAAAGGGTCATCCTCCCTATAGTTTCTTCTTACAGAAAGAACTTGGTTGGAGTTAGAATCAATAGTTACTATATACGGAAGTTTGACACCGGTCATACGTCCTTCATCATCTGTATCTTCAAAACCATCTAGCTCTAAATTACAATGAACTTCGTACAAAACAGAAACTTCACCGTCATCATATGATGGTTCCATACCTGATAGTTTCTCTATCTCTTCTTTTACACCACTATACTCTCCGGCATCATCTCCATAGGAAATATCTATTTTGCGGTAGAAACCCAAAGACTGTAATTTTCTTACCTCGTTTTCAGAAATTTTAATTACATTTGTAATTCTGGGGCATGTTTCTAAATCCGTTGTATAGTAAGGCACTATCAAATCTTCAGGTGCTACAAATTTAGATACCGCCCTGCCAAGGTTTTCGTCATAATAAACCTTTTTAAATGCCGATCCTGCTAAAGGTAGATAAAAAAGCATTTGGTCTAATTCTTCATCAAACTCCTCCATAACATGAGTAATTTGATAATTCATAAACTCTTTTACCCTTTGAGCTTGTTCTTCTACTAAAGAATTGTAAGCACCTATAACTTGTGTTTTGACTGGGCCGCCAGCAGGTAAAAGTTCTTTGTAGGCTTGTGCTTGGAATGTAGTGACGGCTTCTCCTAATAATGGATGTATAACTCCGCTTGCACCGGCAAAAGGTTCAGAGCGTTCTTCATCAAACCTCATGCCTAAATACTCCAAACCATCCTTATAAGTTTTTTCCCAATCCTCTCTTGATGCTTTGTCTTTTTCTATACCAGCTATTATTTCGTTAGATATATTTCTTAAATCTTGTGGGCTTAAAACCTCTGCTAGATTACTGTCAAAATCTGTATCTATTTCTTCAACTATTGAAGCTTCCAGAATTGCACTACCATCTTCTTGCATTTGGAACCCTTCAGTACCCCTGTCTTTTATTGCCTCTATAGCAACCCTCATATCTTCTTGACCAAGCGGCACTTGATTTTGTTCGTTAAGTACAGTTGGGTTTATATCTTTTTCTATTGCCATAATCCTAGTAGTAAACTCTCCTTACTGGTGCTTTAACTTCGTCTGAATAATCATCATCAAGTGATACCAAACCACCCTCCCTGAATCTCATAAGAGCTTGCGTCATAGTATCACATAGGTCATCATTTTTACCAAAAGGAAAAGATGCACATTCCTCTATCATTTCATCTGCAAACTTTCTTTCAGGTGCATATACCAAACCAGATTCAAAGATAGGTGCAACCGAGTGCATCCTTGTAGATTTATCGTGTCCTCTAGTCGGAGAGTAATTGACCACAGGTATACCTAATCTCCTAAGTTCGTGTGTCAAAGGTGTTCCTGATGCTTTTGCTTCTATCAAAACCATATCAGGTTCCCAGTATTGATATTCTTCATAGGCTATACGTTTCAACTCTGGAAAGTCCCAACGATCCTTTTGGGCATCCAACAGTATTATGCAATCAGGTGAGTCAGGCGTAGGTTTGAATACACCCCACGTTGATATGGCAGAGTAGTCTGCATTTTCCTTTTTACTAAAAGCTGTATCATAACTTTGGATGATATAACTTACTGGCGGTAATATCTCGCTTTTCCAAGGTTTCCACCATTCTCTTTTGACTATAGATCCCTCTTCTGAAGTTGGTGTCTGCATCCATTGCGCATTCCACTTCTGAACCGGTAGTGAAGATTTTACTTTTTGGAGTTCATCCATAGACCAAAACTCGGGCCATAAAGCATTATTAGTTTCTGGAAATATTGCTGGAAACTCTATAACTTCCCATTGATCTGCCGATAATTCTTTTTGAGACTCTAACAATTTAGCTGTTAGATCTATAGAACTCCAACGAGTCATAACTAGTATGATAGCTCCACCTGGTTGTAAACGCTGTCTTGGTCCAGATGTGTACCATTCCCAGCATGCCTCCATAGCAGTAGGGCTAAGAGCATCTTGCTCTGAATGTGGATCGTCAATAATTAATAAATCCGCACCACGACCCGTAATCGCTCCTCCGACACCTGCGGCAAAGTATTCGCCACCTTTGTCAGTTTCCCAACGACCTGCTGATTTAGAGTCTGCTTGTAAATTAACCTTTGGAAATATCTGCCTGTATTCGTCCGTATCCATCATGTTACGAACCTTACGACCAAATCTTACAGCCAGCTCTCCGGTATGCGTTGTTTGCATAATCTTACGCTTTGGCTGCTTACCCATAATCCAAGCAGGAAAATAGGTAGAACAGAACTCAGACTTCGTATGTCTTGGCGGCATATTAATAATAAGCCTGTTGCACTTACCATTAGCAACGTCTTCCAACTTTTGTGCGAATATCTTGTGGTGACGACCACAAATAAACTCGGGCCACATATGATTAATAAAGTCTAAGAATGTTTCTTGGCAGCCACTTTGTTTTTTAAGTAACTGAAGTCTCTCTTGCAATACTAAAGTTTCTTTGATCTCTTGATCGGAAAGGTGAGCTAGGTTCATAAGGCAGCTAACATATTCTCTATACTAACAGGACCACCATCTTTAAATGCGTCTACGCCTTTGTCTTTTACTAAATCTCTTATTTGGTCATCAATCTTAACGAAAGTTCCATCAAGATCTCCATCTACATCATCAAACTTTTTGACGTATTTTTTGGGATCTTCGCCCAACTCTTTGATGATTTTTGCTATTTCATTTTCAGCTTCTTTATAGGTAGTTTGCAATATGTCATACTGACTACCTCCTTCTTTTCCTAGCCTTTTTGTAGCTGAGTCAAGATACATACCATCTTTGCCTTCTGTAACTGCTCTCAAGAAGTTAGATCTTATAGGGAACTTAGTGACATCACTTCTAGCTCCTTTAGCGTATGGGTCAATTGCATAACCTTTAAGTAGATCAGGATTAATCTTAGTGGCTTTTTTAAGTATAAATAACCCATTACCAAGATTAAAAGTTTGTTCGCTATTATTAACTAATTCATTAAAGTATTTTAAAGCTCTTTCTTCAGGAGTACCTGGTCCATACTTTTGTCTTATAGGTCCTGT
>TARA_R100000697_G_scaffold68293_1_pt1 | contig 14903 bp, 11 predicted proteins | sample TARA_R100000697 | Tara Oceans TARA_R100000697 (sample SAMEA2622788) | marine metagenome | biome: marine biome (ENVO:00000447); feature: surface water layer (ENVO:00002042); material: "saline water (ENVO:00002010), including plankton (ENVO:xxxxxxxx)" | depth 5 m
ATTAAATTCTCTATATGTATTTTCTCCTACTCTTTGTACAACAATGTAATCTTTTGAGCTATCATCTTTACATGGTTTTACTACACAAACGTCTTTACATGTTTTACCATCTTCACAAGGAGTTGTATAACCAGGCTCAGGAGTATAAGTAGTAGGATGTGTTTCTGTAGTAGTACCTGATGGAGTAGTTGTATTAATTCTATATTTACCACAAATAGCAGCAAAGTTTAATGTTTGAAAATCTGACGGTAATTGCCCTTTATTATTTTCTATATCTATTACAGCACTATTTGTTCTGTTAATACGTAAACCAAGATCATAGTTAACTCTAATAGCAACTTTAATTAATTGTTGAGGTTCTATCATTCCCTCTAAATTATATGTATTAAAGTCTACTTTAACTGATTCTAACAATTCATCAAATGTTCTATATTTATGTGATACGCTCATTATCTATTTGCATTTAGTTTGTTATCTCCATCTTCCGTTGGAATCTTAATAGTGTTAATTGCTGTATTAAATATCTGTCCTTCTATTTCTGAAAATAAAAATTCAGGTATATACAAGTTTTGTAAATATCTTGGCACACAGTCATCATCTGTATCACATGTCCATTTTGAAATGTCTTCTTCAAATACACCTTCTAATTTAACTGCATCCCATTTAACATTTGGAAGATAGATGTAGCCGTCTAAGAACCAGTAGTACTTTGTATTATTATATTTAAATGTGGTTGTCTTTGACATAGCAGTGTAAGTACCAGGTTGTGTTGGTTGTACTTCAATACCACCATCTATTGAGCTAACTGTTCTAATTAAAGGTCCCCAATAACCTTGCATGAATGTTGGTAATCTATGTTTACTTTTTTTAATTATACATCCACTTGATAGACCTACACAATTTGCTTCAACTTTGTCTACTTCAATTAATTCAACATACTTCAGTTCTTGCCAAACACTATTAAACTTCATTAGTTTGTTAGCATTATCTTGTCTACGCATAAACAACTGAGCATATTTTTTAATCAAACTATAAATATATCTATCTGTCATAAAAGCATCTTCTGACTCTGCTTTTATTTGACCACGTATTCTAGATATTGCTTCACCTATTGTTGTCATAATTACTTATCTTTTTTATACATATCAGCAACTCTAAATTTGTTTGGTACAGAAATATATGTTCTCCATTTTGTTGGATATACTGATGCTACGGATCTTTTAAACTGTCTTATAGCATTAAATTGCCATAACTCCCTAGTTTTGAATTTATATCTAGGAGAGTAATTAGTATAAAATATTTTTCCAATGTAGCCATCCGTTTCCCAATTTTTATTTTCTATAACCTTACCATATTGCTTTGATAATGCATAATTCATATTTACTTTTTTGCTAGGAGGACATGATCCAATAAATAGATAGCCTAATGACTCAGGTAGTTCTATACCATTTCTATTATCAATCACACCTTCCCAAACCTTACCGTTAAATGATTTAATAACTTTTTTTAATTTATCATTACTTACTGAAGAATACATTGGATATTTTTCTTTAAACTTTTCTAACGTATCTACATTTAATAAACTTAAAACCTTTTCCCTATATCTAGGTTTATTTAAATCCGGTTTCTTAAAATTACTAATCATATCTCTTACTATATAATTTACAAAAAAATAGGGATAAATAAAAGTTATTCTGGAGAATATGTTAATTCACAAATTTCTCCTTTTGTTGGACTATGAATAGATAATACACCAGACCTTCTAGATCCAACAAATTTGTTATGATAATGGTAATAATCTGTACGTGATAAACTTGGTAGTATCTTTAACATAAATCCAGTATTTTCATGTTCAGTTATATACTCTATTTTTTTCTTATGATGGTAATGTCCCGTGTATAATGTTCTATGTAAAGTTTTACCCCATTCTCTAGGATACTCCATAGAATAGAGCATTAGTGAATTTTTAGTATTTACATCACCGTGTTCAAATGCAAAAAAGTTATCTTCATATACGTAAACTTTTCTTTCAAGATACACAACATCCCATTTTATATTAGGATCATCAAAGCATTTAGATAGACCATGAGCTAAATGAAAAGAAGAAAGTCTATCATGATTACCTGGTATATATATTACTTGTAAAGTATCACAAAATTGTTTTATATAGTTAATGCTCCATTGTATAGCATCAAAAGCTTGTGTATAAGCCTGTGTGGCAGTCATACAGTTATCTAAAGGTGTTCCGCTAGTGGTACTACCACTCCATGTATCCATGTTGATTAAATCACCTCCTACTACATAGTATATTTTTTCTAAATGATGGGCACTTGTAGCTCTAGTTACTAAATCAATAATAGTTTCTTCAAAATCTTGATCTATAGTTTCGTTACCTTCCTTACCAAAATGTATATCCTGTAATGACAAAACTCCAGCTGTTTTTACTTTACCTGGAGTTTTAATTCTTTTAACTGCTTTAAATTTTTTTGGTTTAAAACCTTTTAATAATTCAGCAACATTATCTATTTCATTATCTTTTAATCTTGTAACCATTGCTGAAACTCTCCAATGATCACCCATTTGCTTATTCCAATAACTTGATAGTTTCCACTTAGTGGTATCAATATTTAATATATCAATTATTTCTTCTGGTGATTTAGGTTCTGAAGAACTTATTGCCTCCATTTTTGCTTCACCTTTTTCTAGATTATATTCATATGATGTAGATGAGTTTTCTAATAACTCTCTAGATTTGACATAATCTCTTAATTTTTCATAATCATCAATTGTAATATCTAGCTTATCAGCACAATATTCTGATGTTTTTTTCCACTTAAATGATGCTTTAATTTTTTCTAATAGTGAGTCCATATAAAATTTTTTAGTTAAACTGTTGCAAATATATAAAAAAAATATCAACAGATATAAAAAAAGAGGCCCGGTGTTAACGCCAGGCCTCAGACAATTAAGTTTAGGAAAACCAATATAAAACCCTCACTTTCTTGTTTTTATTATTTATATTACAGTACTTCCAGTAATTATTACTGATGAACAAGCACCATTAACAACTCTGAATTGATATATTGTATTTGCAACTAATCCTGTTATTTCATGAGATGTAGTTGATGTATTTAAACCACTTGCAGCTGTTGTCCAACCTCCAGACTGTGGAAGTTTATATTCAACATCTACTGTTGCATTAGCAGGTACTCCTGACCATTCAACAACTATTGAAGTAGATGTGATTGTTCCTAATGATACTAATTGTGGTGCAGTTGCTACACAACCTGCATTAGTCATAAACAAAACCATTCTTTGTAAAATTCTGTCTAATCTTTCTCCGTTAGCTACTTGTAATATTGTATTACCTAATGAAGCTTCAAAAGTAGAACCACAATAAGAAACACATGCAGCACACATTATTTCTTCACATTGTTCAGCACCACCTATATTACAATCATTATATACACATGGCATAGTTTGTGACGTATCAGCACATCCACATGCTAGATTGTTACATTCTGTTTCAGTGTTATTATTACAATTATTACAAGCCATTTTTTTATCTATTTATTTATTTTCCTCCACAACTGTTTTTTATATCTGTCCAATAAGGTGCAGTTCTTTGATATTTTGCTATTGGTCCACCAGCACATAAAGCATACCATCTGTTATTTAATAATTCTGTACTACCTGTTGCAGTATATGCATTAGTATATGCTCTACAAGTTACATCAAATTGTACACCAGTACTATTCCAAATATCAAGGCAATTAGATGATGTTCCTGCTGCAGTTAATGCTGTTGCACAAGCATCTCCATTTGCATAGAATGAATAAATACCACCCATTCTTTGCATTTGTACAGATGAACAACAATTATCTTGAATGTCTTTTGTTGCTGCTCTTAAATCTTCTATAGCTAACCATATATTGTATAAAGCATCCCCAGCTGTAGCAGGAGATGTTTTTAAAGGTTTTGAATAACCAGTTGTACTTACAGGCTGTCCTAAATCTCCTGGTTCATTATTAACACCAGTCGTGATATTAGAAGGAGTACCTGTTGTATTTCTTAAAGTAACAAATTGTGAATCTAATGCTTGTGTAATAGTTGCAATAGGTGTAAGTTGTCCTTTTGCTACAACTCCACTTGAATATAACATTGGATTAGGATCACCAGTTGGTGCTGATTCTAAAGCTGCTACTTTACTTTGTAATGTAGTAGTTAATGCTTGTGTTGTTGAACCAGAAGTTTGTAAATCACAAAGTTCTTGAGATACAGAAGAAATCCATCTAAATAAAGATTCTCCATTAGAAAATCCAGCAAGTTCTTCAAAACATGCTGGTTGTCCTGTAACAGCACAAGCCATTACATCATCACAATCAAAGTCTTTTGGATCCCCTGAACCTGAAGGTGAACCTCCTTGGTTTAAGATTATATTATCAATCATTAACTGAATCAGCTCTTCTAAATTAGTTGCTGTATTTCCTGTTAATTCTGACTGATTAATATTAGCAATATTAAACTGAGTATTTCCTGAACCTACTAATGTTTCTAAAAGAGTAAGTTGTGTGCATAAAGCAGCTATTACATCACTAATTGTATCACCTGTACATATTTCTACACATGGTAAATCTGGTCCTTGCCATACTACACAATTAGATGATATAGGATCACAATTGTTTGGATTATTTGAATTAGTTGGTATCATATCTATATTCTACATTAATAATATACAAATTATTTATCATTTTAACAATCAATTTACTTAAATTGTTGGCATTACAAAAATTACTCCTATCTGTGCACAATCAGTTGCTTGTTCTATTTGAATGTAATATGATTCTGTAGCTTGTGCATTTGTTACTGCAAGAGTATCACAATTGCTACAAGTTACCAACTGTGTTCCAGTGCTATCAAATATTGTAATAGTATAACCATTAGTATTTAAAAGATTACTAACTTCAAATGATGTTGCACTAGTTGCATAAACATTATAATTAGCTGAAACTAAATTTGGACTAATTGCTAAGTAGTTATTTAACCCACTAACTTGTGTAAATTGTGCTAAACTAGTTGGTGTCCAAGGTGTTCCTTGATCATGACATTTATCATATAAAGGATCTAATTGCTGATAAGTTATATGTTCACAACCTGTTACATCATCTGTAACTACAACTTTGTAATAACCCGGCCATAAAGCATTAGGATCTGCTAGAGCATTATTATTATATCCTTCAAAGAAAACATCAAAACTATAAACACCTGATCCATTCAATCCAACCGCAAAGATCATTCCGTTATTTACATTTATATTATTAGCAGTCCAGTTAGTTGCTCCATTTGGTATAGTTGGATTATATACGCTCATAACACTAGTAAATGCAGAACAATAAACACAACTGCCATCATCAAAAGATGCGTTTGGATCATAATTATCAGCTCCAGGATCAGTACAACCTATTGTACAACAAGTTTGTTCACATAGTGCCTGAGTTGTATAACTACCTGTAGGTGATTGTACACAACCACATCCTGTAAATGAACAAAGAACAGGAGCTAATTCAACTATTAAATCATAGTTAGTACTAAATGCTACAATAGCATTTCTTAATGTAGTAAAGCTTACATTACTAGGATGAGTACCGTTAATAACTCCATTAACAAAACTAACTAAATCAGCCCATGTATTATTACCAGTAAAACTATATAAATTACTTCCACCACTTCTAGTGTCACGGAAATCAATTCTAATAAGGGATGTTTTATATGCATTTGTTAAATCATTTTTACATTGGTCATAACCTGATGGTACTCCTGCTGTAGAAGAAACTTGATACCACCAAGGATACTCTGTTGAAAGAGGAATAACATTATAAGAACTAGTAACATAATCATCTAAAGCAAGTTGATAAGTTGCATAATACCCTGTTCCATTTGTATTACCTGCGTTTATAGTAGCAATATTAAAATATGTAGCTGTATTACTAATTTGATTAGTAGCTAACAAAACACCCGGTGTAATTAATGATTCATCATATATTGAGCCTGTTTGACAATCCCATAGTTGTGAGCCTGTTCCTTCACCAACTTGAGTATATTGAACTGATGAACATTGTACGTATTGTATACCATCTACTATAATAACTTGTTGCATTACTACCGTAAAGTTTCCAGACGCAAGTCCTACAGTAGAACTCCATTGTGTAGGGAATGTATTATCTGGTGTTTGCCAACTTTCTATTAATGCACCTGTATTAGTATCATAAATATATATTTGTGATCCAATTAAATTAACAGAATCCCAAGAAAAACTATAACCTGTATTAAGAGTTACTGTTATTATTCCATCATTGTTACCTGTAGAAGTAGGAGGTGTTACTGTAATAGTATTATTATTAGGTTCACCCCAAAATAAGGTAGGTGTAGTAATACAATCTATACAACTACCATCATCTATTATAGCTGAATTAACATAGTTAATAGCGGTTGGGTCTGTACATCCAAGTGTATAAACAGGACAACAGTCATTAACACAAGTTTGATAATCAGTATAAGTACCTGCAGGATCTGCTATACAATCACAACTAGGATCTGATGTACAACTACAAGCACGTATAGCAGCTGTTAAATTCCACACACCAGGTTCTGATGTAGCAAGTTGAACTAAAACTTGTTGGTAATCCATTCCTGATAATGATGGATATGTAACACCATCATAACCATAATTTTGACCCATGAAAGCTAGCATTGTTGCCCAACTATTTTGTATTCCATTTGTTTGACCAGGCATTTCCATTTCTAGATTGCCGTTTTTGAAGAATCTAATATTTTTTAATACATATTTATTATTACCGTTTGCATCTATACAAGTACCTCCACCACCATTGATATTCCAATAAAGTAAATTTGGATCAGTTAAAGAAGAATAAAAAGATGTATATTCATTAGCTATTGTAACATTTACACCACTTGACCATGGTATAAAAGATCCTTGATTTGCTTCATTTAAACCAGAACAATCATCATTATAAGTACCAGGTATACATACATAATTAGTTTCACCAGCGCTTGTACCACAACATGATGTAGATGATAAACAATCTGCTTCTGAAGGATATACCCCTGTTCCATCAAGCATTTCAGTACAATTACAATCAGTAGTTGTTGTAGGAACACAAGAACATCTTATTGGAGATGCTACATTAAGAAAATTATTTTCATGAATACAACAACAACTTGGAAAAATTAAATTTAATCCTTGGTTTGGATTAGGTGTTGCACAACTTCCTTGTGAGTATGAAATTATATCTGCTACTTCAGAATATTTCAATCCTGAAAATGATGTTACGTTTGTACCATCTGATTTGCTCCAAGTCTGACCATCTGTTATTGTTGTATCTAATAAATCAAGAAACTCTTGCCATGATCCATAATGAGTATGTAATGACTGATAACCTCCGTTAGGTAAAAACTGTGTCCATGAAGATGGCCAACAATCTGGTAATTGTGGTGCTTGTGAAACACATCCACATTCAGCTACATTACATTCACCTAATGGTGCTTCATCTTGTTGACTCCAGTAAAAACCAAATCTTAAATGAGCAATATAATGTAAACTAGCACCAGGAACATTTGGATCATAACATTGAACTACATTTCCTGATCCTACAAATGGTGATAAATATGTTGATGAAAATTGTAATAATTGAATAGAAGTAGTATGTAAATTATTAGCAGGATCTGAAATATAATCTAAAAAGTCTAATTGTGATGTAGCATAATCTGTGTTGTTAAATGTTCCAACATATTGCAAATTTTGACAGTTATTAGTTTGTAGAGCTCCTCCTGGAACTTGTGTTTCTACACAACTCCAATTATATGCACAAGAACCATCATCACAAGTAGCTGCTGAGTCAAAATTATTTGCATTTGGATCTGTACATCCATAAACACATTCTGTACAACAACTATCCCAACCTACAGCATTTTGATATGCTGCAGAAGTAGGTGGTTCACAATTACAATCAGCAGTTGCTGTTGGATCATAGTTAGTTGCTGAATCACTTGTACATCCTGAATATAAACAACTACCATCATCATCTGTTGCATTTGAATCATAGTTACATGCTGTAGCATCTGTACATCCATATTGTATTTGTGTATCCTGATCTAAGTAAAAGACCATAGTTTCTATACATGGATTTGTTGAACTATCAATTACAGTTAAAGTATACATTCCACCACAAAGATTAGATATATCTTCTGTAGTAGCTGTAAAACCGCTTGGTCCTGTCCAAGAATAAGTGTAAGGAGCAACTCCTCCATTGACTGTTACATCAATAGCACCATCATTTTGACATACACCAGCAACATCTGTTGCATTTGTTCTACTTACCTCTGTTATATTAAATTGTGCACAGTATGTACAAGAACCGTCATCAGTAATTGCAGTAGGATCATAGTTATCAGCAGCTGGATCTGTACAACCTTTAGCTTCATTACCTGATGACTGTGGGTCTTCTGGAGTAGCACAAGCTTGGAAAGGTGTTTCAGGACATGAAGTAAGACAACTGTCCGTTACAGTCATTGATATTTTTTGTGATCTACATCCACCTTGTGTTGTTAAACATGTGCATAAATCTAATACATGATGTCTATTTGCAGGATCAGAAGCATTTTCTACACACCATCTAAATAATCCGTTTTCATTAGTATATCCTACTATACCACCTCTTATAACTATTGGATGATCTTCTATTGGATCACCATTTTGATTTTTAACAACAAACAGAAAACATTCTGAGTCATTACAAGTTGATAAATCAGTAAATTCATCTAAATCACCTTGAAAGTCACTTGCAGTAAATGGTTCTGTAGCAACTTCAACACCCCAACCGTGTTGATCAAGAGCACCTTTACCTTGAGCAAAATAAGGATTTGATGTAAGAATAGGAGCCATTGATGCAATACTACAAAAAGGAGCTACTGTAAAAGTTCCATCTTGTGGAGTTTTATCACCACTAGATATTGCACCTAAAGCATGAAGTGGAAAAGCTATTTGACTATTACCAATACCATCTTGTTTTTTAGAAGGATATAAATAAAAATCTGATTGTCTACCTGTTTGTGCAGACATCCATAAATTTCTTTGAACAATAAATTCTTCATGATCAGCTCCCCAACATGGAGTTACTGTTCCAGTTCCATCTGTTGCACTATTCCAATCAACATTTGGACCATTATCATGATAAGGTTGTTGTAATGATTGTGAAGTAGCTTCGTCTATAAAACAAACAACTAATAGATTTTTATTTGTAGAAGCAGGAGGCATACCTATTGTAGTTACAGAATTAAATATTCCACCTGAGTTATCGGTTGCAGCACTATTAGCTACTGTTGCACCTGCTATACCTCCATTATGCATAGCAATTCCATTAGTTTGAGCCCAGAGTAAAATTTCCCAAAATTTATTATTAGGTTGTACAGTTTGAGGAAAAGTTGAATCAGATGCACTTTGACAAGCATTAAGACCAAAATTTCTTAATGGGTTAACATCTACATTAACAGGATTACCTTGATTACAATTACCAGTTACAAGATCAACAGTACCATGACCACCACAACTACCTGAGTTTTGTAAAACACCAGTCATTGCAGAAGTAGCCCAATCAAGCCATCTTTCTCCAAATATTGTTGTATGATATTCGTTTACACCAGTTGCTTCTCCACCTACACAAGATCCTTCTACAGCATCAATATTACCAGATCTAACTATGTTCACCCATTCTGATGCTGCAGAATATGCATTTTGAACTGCAGCTAATCCTAATGATGTTGCATCATAATAAAAGTATATATCTACGTCTCCTTGTGAATTTCCACAATATTCATCAACCCATGAAGGTCTGCTTGGATCATCTTGAGCTCCTCCTTCTGGTGGAGTGTATGTTGTTTTTACAATTTCTATTTTATCATATTGTGATATTTTGTTGTCTTGATAATCACAAAGATATTTTTCTTGTATACTTGAGGGAAGATTTGATCCGCAACATGAACCAATGCCGTATCTATCATATCTATACTTTCTGTATATTTCATCAGCAAATCCTCGTTCAGTAGTGATTTTTTGTATAATGTTATCTTTCTTAGGTTCCATCTTTATTTTTTAACTAATCCTGCAGCTAGTGCTGCTTCATAAGCATTCTTACATGTTTTGCATACAATTTTTTTATCACTTGCAGTTGTTTGTTGACATCCGCATCCTATTTTTCTTTTACAATGTGAACAAGTCTGTGCCATATTTATAGTTTATTGGTTTAACATGTAGGGCAAGTAATCTTACCTAATAATTTTTTAGCAAAGTTAAACAATTCTAATCCAGCATGTGGATTTGCTGCATATTCTACTTTTGCTACTGCTGCATCAATGTACATTCTAATATCATTAAGATCACTTAATAATTTTTTTCTTTCTGAAGTAGGTACACATGGAGCAAGATCTAGCTGACATAATTTATCATAATATTGCTTCATTAAATTGGTAACTCTCAAATGATTATATTCTACATATGCTTTATTATGGGGACTAACTTGATACCTGATTATGTATAATCCATCAGGAATCATAACACGTGAGCTGTTACAATTTGTTGTTTGCACATTTAATGCACAAGCATTTATTGTAAGATCAAAATTTTTAGTAACTTTAATTAATGCTGGTTGGTTAAATCCAGGAACTGTTATTAACAATTCTGGACAATCTACTCGTAAATTTTTTGCATATGTGCTTGTATCTTTAACACTAAATACTTCTGTGTTTGATACAGGTAAAACTTCTAAGCTTAATATGTGTTTAGCAGCCATAGTATTATTTTAGTCCTTATTATAATATAGTATCTATTAATAATATACAAAATATATTAATAAAAAGGAAAAAAAAAGAGTGAGAATTTACCCTCACTCTTTCTTTAGTATATAAACTAATTAACTATTATATGTAATCTTTAACAGTTATACCAGACTTGTTAGCTAATGAATTCCATAAGAAGTCCATTTTTGCTAACTCAGCATTAGCTTTACCTTCTCCACCGCTACAATTTACATAGAACTTGTATAAGTATTGATCATTGTCAAATACTCCAGTTGGATTGTTAAATCTAGGAACTGAGTGTTGTAAGTAGTAACAAGCATAGAATGCTGTTCTATCTACTGCACCGCTACCACAACCAAGTAATGCATCTCCGTGCTGAATTTCTCTCATTCTAGCAGAGTCTTTATTACCTTGATTCCAGCCACCATCTTGTCTGTATCTACCTTCAAGAATAATCTCATCAATAACAGTTTCACCTGTAGTTTCAGATTTAGTTGCAACTGCAATTGCAGAGACTTGACCAAAACCAGTAACAGCTACACCAGATACAGCAGCAGTCATACATGTGTTAGTACAAGCATCACCATCATCATCAACTGGAGAAACAATTGCTTTTAATGGAGCAATTCCATACCAGTCTCTAGTATCATAAGAACAGTTATCAAAGAAAGTTGCAGTATAGTCAATAACTAACTTCAACTTGTTATTACCAGAACCACCAGCTACAGCTGAAGCAGTAATAAACGGATTCAATAAAGGATCTTCATTGATTCTAGTTACCCATGCATCTACAACAGTTGCACCAGCAACATCAGTACCACTTGAACAACACTCTCTGTAGTCTAAAGTAACATAAGAGAATCTGTTTAAGAAACGTAATACTGCGTCACCTTTAAGATCAATTCTTAATTGATTTTGAGCAGCTGTAGAACCATCACATTTGAAACATCCATCAGGAATTTCAATTTCAATGTACTCAGCAGCACCAACAATACAATCTTGTTTCCAAAGACCTGTAACGTAAGCTGGTTTAATAATTTTTGTTTTAATTGACTCAGCATAACCTCCTCTTACAGGGTTATTACCAAGTGTGTCAGTTTGGTTGTAGTTACCAAACACTAATAGGTATTCAGCTGGTACAGCAGAGTTATTTGCAGTAGGAAATGCTACTGTTTCATAATCTGCGGCATCAACTAATCCTAGTTCTCCTGCTGTCAAGGTTGTTGTTGCTTGATCAGCATTTGCTTCTGTAGAGGAAATTACTGCAGCCTTTACATAAGCGTGATTAAAATAAGCCATTTGTCTAATGCCTCCTTATGTATTCAGAGGACTTTTATTAATTACAAAAAGAATGGGTTTGTTATACCAGAATAAAAGTACCCAAACCTGAACTCTTATTCCTGTTTACATTATAATATAATACTTTTCTACTAGATAAGCAATATATTAATTATTTTTTTCAGCCTGTTGTGACCCTCTTATATAATTATTAGCATCGTTTATGTCTCCTGCTATAATTGCACAAGCTTCATCTATTATTACCTCAACAATATCATCTTTGAATTCAGATTCAATATCTACTGGTGAAATATTATTAGTATATGGATCAGAACAACCAGCTATTTCAATATTTCTAGGTTTTCTATAAAAGGTAATTCTAGGATTAACCACATCAAATTCCCTTTTATAGATCCTTATTGTATTGTTTGCTAACGTACAAAAAGTTTCACCCCATTCAAAATCAGGTCTTTTTAAAGGATCTCTCATAATTAAGTCTACATTTGCTTCTTCAGCTAAGTAAACAGTCATTGATCTAGGATCTTTATTACAACATTCTGTTGTTGCATCTGTATCAACCCTTTTATACTCCATATAATTATTTGGAAAATTTGTTCCTAAAAAATAATCATCTTGTACAGAACCTGTTATTGGTTGTGTTGTTAACAATATTTGTAAATCATCAATACGTCTTTTAGTTTGTTCATCAGACGTTCTCATTGCGTTAGTACCATGAAGTTGTCTTCTACACCACTCAATTTGAGCTTTATTGAAAGATTCAACAATTTGCCAGCATTCTATATTATCATAGTCATTACTAGCAAGCTTGTTTAGCCTTTGTCTAAATTTTATTTGTAGTGTAGTATTATTCATTATTAATTATTTAACAACAAGTCAACTTCTTTTTTAAGTCCCATTAGCATTTCATCATTTGCTGGGTTTTTAAGATATTCAGCTACTCCTTCTCTTGTTGTAGCAATCTTAGTATTTGATTTTTTCTCATATATATATCCGTCAGATTTTGTTGTTAACATATTAAATGCTAATCCATCTTTAATCATTGAATGTATATTTAGATCTTCAGGACTAAGTCTGGTAGCTTCTATAAAATTCTTTGAAGCTTTTGCTACATCAGATTCTCTACCTTCTCCATTTATATAACCGTCTGCATCTTCATATAATACATCAAGTGGAGTAGTGTGAGTATACTGTGCGCTATTGAAAGTCAATATCTTAACAACATGCATTAATCTAGTTTTATCTTCATCATAAAGATCACTTAAGATACCAAGAGCTTTATTTCTAATTTTAGCATTTTTAGTTCTTGTACCTGCAGTTTCTACAACTTTATCTAAATAAAACTTATATTTACCACTAGTTTTAGCAGTTTGTAAACTATCAGCAACTAAAGAAAAACCTCCTGCTTCAATAGCTAATAGTTTAATTTTATCATATGCATCTACCTTTGGATCTAAATAAACAGGATCATTTCCTACTTTTATCATGATTTTATTCCAAAATGCATCATTATCAGGTCTTACTACTTGAACTTTATTCCAAAAGTCTTTATCATCAACGTCTATAACATTTGATGCTAGTTCTTTTTCAAGTTCAACAACATGCTCTCTAATCTGTTTTATTTTAGCTGCTTTTTTTTCAGCAGGTAAAGCTTTTATTTCTGGAGCAAATTCATTTAATCCTGTTATATATCTTTTAATTCCATTTCTTTCTAAACATGCAATACTTTCGCTATGATAAGCTCCTTCATGTAATGACATGTTATATTTCTCTAATCCCATATTGTCCATATCAGGATTAAAATATGCACGGATTGCAATTGATCCATCTTTTACAGCATCTGTTTTTTCTAAAATAGTTATATTATCCATTTTCTAATTTTTATTGGTTATTAATTTTTTTTGGTTTAAAAGAAAGTGGGAGGAGCACTAGGCTCCCCCTTCTTTCATATTGTTAATTAAGATTAGAATGATCCTCCAGTAACTGGGTTTCTCATAACAATCTTAAGCACCTTAGTTGGGTCTTTAACCCATACAGCTGGCATGGTTTGAGTCATCATTACACGATAACCATTGAAGTGTCCTGAAGAAGCAAATCCTTGAGTTCTTCCCATGTAGTCCATAGTACCGTTTTGGTAGAACCACTTAAGAGCATTATCCCAAGAAAGTTTCAATAAGTAAATGTTGTCATTTCCTTCATCAGTTACATCAAAGATAATGAAGCTGTAAGAAGATAATGGACGACCATCTACTAATGGATTCTCAATGTCATTAGTGTGTAAGTTATCAAATGCTGGGTTCAATACAAACTTAACGTTTGCTAAGAACGGTATAACAAAACTTGTGTAAGCAAATCCGTAACCTAAGTCCATTCCTTTTCCAGTGATTGCACCAATGTTATCAAGATTTGTTACCATTCCGTTATTACCAGAAACGCCATTTACTTCAGCGCTAATAGCTGCATTTACTAACTGCATACCTCCAATTCCAGTTTGAACAATTAATTGTCTCTTTGGATCTGGACCATCAAATTCAACTTTTCCAGCATAGAAGTTATAAAGTTCATTCTTGAACATATCTAAGCTAAATGCTGACTTGTTGTATACACGCTTGAAAGAGTTATCTAATTGCTTCCATAAACCAACTGATAATCTAATATCATCCGGTCCATCTTGCTTAACTCTACCACCGTGACCCCACATTAAGTAACACTCAATGTCATTAGCAATTTTAGTA
>TARA_R100000697_G_scaffold1744_6_pt1 | contig 14835 bp, 8 predicted proteins | sample TARA_R100000697 | Tara Oceans TARA_R100000697 (sample SAMEA2622788) | marine metagenome | biome: marine biome (ENVO:00000447); feature: surface water layer (ENVO:00002042); material: "saline water (ENVO:00002010), including plankton (ENVO:xxxxxxxx)" | depth 5 m
ACACAGGCAAATATAGGCGGTACAATACCTTCTGTTGGTAACTACTGCTTCTTTGTAAAAAATCAAATAGTAAACATGGCTAACTTATTAGGTTATTATGCTAACGTTAAGTTTGAAAATAATTCTAGAAACAAAGTAGAACTTTTTGCTGTTTCTGCAGAAGTAACTGAAAGTAGTAAATAAATAAATTATGGCTAAAAAAATAACTAATTTTGAAATAGATACTAGTAATATACCTCAAATTGGTGGAACTAGAAACTTTACTGTTTATGGCGAAGATGGAGCTGGGTTTTATTTAGTGGTAAAAAATGAAGATCCAAAATGGTATAATTTTACTACAAACACTTTTCAATCAGCGGAAATAAATTTAAAAGCAGAGGCTAGTGTTGCTGGATATACAGGCACTATATTTTTTCCGCAAGTTTCAGATGCTGATCAATATGAAATATACTTAATAACAGATATAAGTTTAGACTCTGAACATGAAAGGTTTGTTCCTGCTTTTGACGAGTCTGGTGCTATAGATATAAACAGAAGCTTTGGTTCTAATTCTAATTTTTTAAGTAAAAGAATATATCAAACTCTTGATTCTGTTCTTACTATAACACCGTCAGAATTATCTTCAGATGCTGGTTTTAATAGTATGAGTGTTATAAGTGATACTATTACAGCCTCTATAGATGGTTCTGCTCCAGTAATAGATTTTGAAATAGCTGTAACAGCTACGAATGGTAGTGCTTTTAAAATAGACAGGCAACCTACTCCAAGTGATTTTTATGTTGCTGTTGATAGAACTTTAACTACTTTTTTTAAAACAGGTTTAGCAGGAGAAGGAAGTAATGCTAGATTTGGTTTTAACTGTACTAATATATCTCTTTTAGAAGAAGGCATGTCTGTTACCGGTACTAATGTTACCGCTAATACTATAGTATCAAGCAAAGAAGATATTGTTGTTTCAAAAGCAGGCACAGATCAAGAAGAAACTATTGTTTTAAAATCTAAAAAAGGCTTGAGACCTATTGGTGCAACTTCTATATCTTATGATAGCACTACAAAAGTAAAAACTGTTTCTACAGCAGGTGAAGTTATTTTTGACAAAGCACAAGTAGATGCTTTGCAGCTTGGTACTGTTACTTTTTCTGGTTATGGTACTGATCAAATAAACAGGTTAACAGGCTGGGATGTTAGTATTACTGATTTAAAAGCAGAAATATTACCAGCAAACCGTATATCAACAACAACTACTAGTGGTGTAAGCAACAGTACTAGTGTGCCTATAACAAATGCTTTTGGCATAATGGATGACGTTAGCACAGTAAGCAGTGTTAATATAATAGGTGATAGCCCTACTGTTACCGCTATAGGTAGTTACAATGTAAGTTCAGCAAATACAGCTACTTTAACGTTAAGCTCTGCTCAAACATTAGAGTCTGGTGAAACTTTAAACTTTGACGGCGCTGCTGGGCGTATAACTATAACTGGAAAAATAAGAACTAATAAAGCTTCTTCTGCTGCAACTATAAATATAGACGTTAGTAGATTTATAACTGCTACTGTAGAAACAGCTTAATAGTAAAAAAATAGCAAAAACTGTGACTATATTACTTATAATTAAATAATATATTATGAGTAACGAATTAAAAATTCGTAAAATAGAAACAGAAGATTACAAGTATATAAATAAGTGGTGGGTGGAACAAGGTTTTAAACCTGTGAGTTTAGATGTTTTACCAATGCAAGGTTTAGGTGGCTTAATCATAGAAAAACAAAAACCTATAGCTGTTGCTTATTTATATTTAACAAATTCAAAAATGGGTTATATAGATAATCTAATATCAGACCCTAAATATATATCAAAAGATAGATTTAATATTATACTACAACTTATATCAGCATGTAAACAAATGGCTATAGAAACAGGTTGTTTAGATGTTTGGGCTGTTACAAATAGTAAAGGCATAATAAAAAGATGTAAAAAGTTAAAGTATAATATAACAGAAAATAATTACGCATTAATATCAATATAATATGGATCCAATGACAGCCATGCAGATAGCAGGCACAGCTTCTAGCATTATAGGCGGTAAAAGACAAAAAAGAGAAGCGGCAAAAGCCGCTAGACAAGCTTTAGCAGAAAGACAAGAACAACAAAAAAGAGTTGACGAACAAGTAGCTGAGTATAAAGCTATGAAGTTTGAAAACCCTTATGCTAATTTAACAAACGTAGCTGAAGACATGAGAGTTTCTACTCAAGCTGCTGATTTTCAAATGCAACAAGCAGCGCAAACAAGAGCTAATATATTAGGTGGTCTACGTGGTGCCGCTGGTTCTAGCGGTATAGCTGGTTTAGCTCAAACTTTAGCAAATCAAGGTGCACTGCAAGCACAAAAAGTATCAGCTGATTTAGCAAAACAAGAATTACTTAATGAAAAAGCAAGAGCACAAGCAGAGGGTAATTTACAATTGAAGAAAGCTGAAGGAGATATAATGGTTCAACAAGCAGAAACATCTAGACAGGCTACAATATTAGGCATGCAAATGGGTCAATCACAAGCTGCCAATACGGCTTACCAAACACAGTTACAAAACAAAAGACAAGCTGATTTATATGGTAATCAAATGATGATGTCTGGTGTAAAAAATTTAGCTAATATAGATTTTAGTCAATTTGGAGGTGGTGATATCCCTGTAGATACCCCTATAGATACTACAGGAACTGAAATTGACTTTGGTGATTTAAGCAAGTTTCAACAAGGAACTCTTTTAGATGAAGGGTTTGATTTTATAGATTAAATAATTAAAACATGGCAACAGGAAGTTTATTAGGAAAAGCAGATGCAACTTTAGTAGGTGCTGCAGAAAGACAAGCAAAAGCAAACGTACCAAGTGATCTTGGCGAAATATATAAAAGCGAAGCTGTTTCTGCTGAATTATTTCAAACAGAAATAAATACTTTTTTTGACGAGTTGTATGCAGAGCATAATAAATTATCTGATGATTTAAAAGCTTCTGTAGCTACAGTTACAGAAAATTTATCAGCAGGTACAATGCCTAATGATGAGCAAATAGACCTATTTACAGACTATATAGGTAGTTTGAAAGATAAATTAAAAACTATACCTAAAGGACCAAAAGGTGAAAGAGAAAGACAAAAAATAACAGCAGAGCTTAATAGGTTGAAAAACTCTACAGATCAGATGGACGCTACTATAACTGATTTAACTACAAAAATAAATAACAACGATTATATACCAAACGCAACAGGTAGTAACAATATGAAGTTATTAACTGCAATATCTAACGGTAGTGCTAAACAAGAAATAGTTAATGGTAATTTAGTTTACACACTACCAGGTACTGATTTAAGAATTACTCAAGCTGATTTGAAAAAGATGGTAGTTTCTAATGATCCTACAGTAAATGCAAACTTTAATAAAGTACATCAGTTTGCTGGAGATCAAAGTGAAGCAGACTGGAACAATGAAAGACAAGGTATTATAAATAATTACGAAAACGCTTTTAATACTAGAGAAGGTTACGCGCAAAACATACATCAAAAACAAGGTAACATGTCTCATACTTTTGCTGAAATTTTACAAGGCAAAGGTGATCCAGCTATGAATTTACAAATTTTTGAAACATTAAAAGAATTAGGTGTTGATGTACCAGAAGATACAAGTGGACCGGATGGTAAGCCAGATGGTAAAATTACTGAAGCTGATTTTGCAACTCCAGAAAACGGTATTGCTTTAATAAGATCTTTGACAGATATAACTGATCCTAATTTTAACTTTCAAGCAGCTAAAAAAATAGCGGCTGAATTTTATACAGATAATATTGCTGCAAAAGAATTTGAAGAAGCTGGCGGTGTTATAGGTGGCGCGGATATGAGTGATTTTGATAAAGCTTTTGCTAAAGCTAGAAAAGATGGTGTAGAAACATTTATATACAACGGTAAAGAATATGGTACTGAACTTGCCGAAGATGATGGTACTGGTACTAGCACTGGTACTGGTACTACAACCGTGCCTACTGGAACTAAAGTAAAAACCGGGCAAACAATTGGAAGTTATGGAATTGATTTATCTTTAGATGAAGCTACAGAATTTCAAAAAGCAATAGCAAGTACTTCTGAAGGTACTGCTACTGAACCTATGGAGTTTACATTTACTGGAGGTAAAAGTGGAGGAGCAGACGCAACAGTAACATATGCTTGGACTCCTGAAACTGGTTGGACACAAAATGGCAAGCAAGTTCCTAAACCAAAAAATCTATATGAAGGTATGGAAGGTTATTACGCACCAGGAGGGCCTGAAGCTTTAGTTAACGCATTAGGTTGGCAAAACAAGCCAGAGTTTAAAGGATATACAGATTTTGTAAGTGAAGAAACTATTGCGCAGCAAAATCAAGAAATTTTTAAAGTAATTAGAAAAGTTGAATCAGGTAATTATTATAATAATTATACTTATTATACGTCTGGCCGTGGAGAAAGCACTAAGACTAAAAAGACGTGGTCTGGTAAAATAGATGGTGTTAGAATTGGTGATTTATTAAAAGACGATAAAGATCCTAATAGAGATGCTAAAGGAACTACAGAAAGAAATATGGAAATAGCTGCTTCAAACGTTATTGTTTCTGATAAACTGTATGAAGGTAATCCTAGAAAAGATATATTGAACAAAAAAACCCCAAAAAATGTTCAAATGGCGTTAGTTTCAGCTTGGACTAGTGAGTCTGATTTCTTTGCTTTCTCTCGTGAAGGCAGTGATAGATTTGACTTTAAATTAGACCCAAGGCGTATTAATAGAACATATGGACCAGGTTTTGTAGATTGGTTAAAAGGTTCAGAATACGGTTGGCTACTTAATGAGTCTTTAACAGAGCAAGGACAAGGCATGCCAAGTAATTACTTTAAAGGATTAGCAGCAGGCGGAAAGACAAGAGGTATTAAATGGTCTTATGAAAATGGAGGTGCTAAATATTCAATGGACATGATGGTAGGTTTACAAAATAAACTCATGAAAGATATTAGTGCTGCGTTTACTGTATACCAAGGTGAAATTGGTGAAGGTGGAGGAGTAATAAATGACCGAAGTCTTTTGTAAACTAAAATAATAAAAATTTAATATGGCGATAAGAACTTATAAAGTTGATGATAAAACCATTAGGGTTAACGATAGAAAGTTTGAAATATTTATACAAAAGTACCCTGATGCTACTGGTATGGACGGGGAAACGCCAGCGCGTGAAGCTTTTTCTGGAGCTGTGGAGTTTGATAGAAAACAGAAAGTAGCTGAAGAAGTTAGTGATAAACTTAGTCAAGAAGAAGATACAGCTATAGAGCGGGCTTTTGGTAAAAATGTTTTTACTGATTTTGTTGGAGATATATGGAGAGCAGGAAAACAAGGTTATTTACAAGGTAGTACTGTAGACGAGTCTTTTGATGTTTTTGCAAAAGGTAAAGATATTTCAGAGCAAGATTTAAGAGACTTTGTAGAAGTACAAAAAGAACTACAAAAATATGGGCCTTCTGATGAAATGCGTGAGTATGAAAGAATAAAAGAAGAAGCTGGTGGTGGTGTTTGGGGTTTTATGAAAGGTATGGTAATGACAAGAGGTCAAGTTATACCGCAAGTTATAGTTAGCTCTATGGCTAGTTTAGCTACTACTTTAATTGATTCTGACGAGGCTAGAAAAGCAGCTGGTGCCAGTGCTGTTGTAGGTGCTGCTGCTGGTACAGCAATACCAATACCAGGCGTTGGCACTATAAGTGGTGGTATAGCTGGTGCTTTTGCTGGTGCTACTGGTTCACTTGAAACAGCTATGACAATGACAGAGCTTTTGCAAGATAAGTTAAACGAACAAGGCCTTGAGTTTAACGAAGAAAATATAAGAGATTTATTAGAAAACGAAGATGAGTTTAATAAAGTAAAAACAAAAGCGTTAAACAGAGGTTTAGCTATTGGCGCTGTTGAAGGTTTAACTTTTGGTTTGTCAAGAGGTGTAGGTTCTAAGCTTATTAGTAAAGGAGCATCAGCGGGTAAGCTAGCAAAAACAACAACAGCTATTGAGGTAACAGGTGGTATGGGTGGTGAGCTTGCCGGTCAAATAGCTGCTGGTCAAGATATAGATGCCGCAGAAATATTAATGGAAGGTATTGCCGAAGCAAAAGGTGTTGTGAACGTTGCAGATCTTATAAAAAAACCAACATATATAGTAAATGGTGAAACTAGAAAAAACGGTAGAAAAGAAATACTTAGAATATTAAACGATGTTGAGTCTGGAAAATTAGAAGCCAGAGATATAGCTAATATAAAAATGAAGGCTACTAATGATCAAAACTTACAAGCTAGAATAGAAAAAGTTTTAGGTAATGCAGAGCTTGAAACACAAATAGATGAAAGAGTATCTGGTGATGATAGAAAAAAGTTAGTTGATTTAGAAAATCAAAAGAAACGAGCAGAATCTGATGTTAATAAAAAAGGTATATTTAAAAAGCCTGGCTCTCAAGGTAGATTAGATAATCTCAACGCACAGATAGAAGAAATAATGAACAAGTATGAAGGTGTTGACATTACAGATACAGATGTTCAAGCTAGGAAAAAATTAGCAGAAGATGTAAGAAGTATAAAACTAGATGCTACAAAAAAGTTTGCAAAAGTATCTAGTGAGCAATTAGGTTTTGATCCTTTTTCAAGTTTTAGAAGTAACGATGATTTTGTAAGTAGTTATGTTGAAAGATCTATGGCTGGTTTAGATATATCTAACATGACAGATGAACAAATAAACGCTCAAGCAAATGAATTTGCTAATGATGCTAATAATGCTGATGCTACAATTATAGATACTCCAGATGGTAATAAAGCTATAATGATAAATGAAGAAATAGCTTATAAATATGGAGCTTTAGAAGCTGGTTCTCACGAAGTGTTACATGGTGTATTAAGAGGTTCGTTTGCTAAAATGGATGATGCTACAAAAGCACCTATTATTAAAGATTTTAAAGCTGCTATTCAAAAAGACTTAGGCGCAAATGTTGTTACACAAATAGAAAACAGATTAAAAACTGCTTATGGTATGACTGATGAGCAGATAGGTGTTTCAGAGGAATATTTTACAGCATTGTCAGATATTATTAACGATAAAAACAATCCTATAACTTTTGAAAAAAACAAAGGATTTTTTGGTAGTATAAAAGATAAAGTAGCAAGTGTATTTAATAGAAATACGCCTTACAAACAATTAACAGTAAGTACCGGTCAAGATGCTTATAACTTTATAAAAGAATATAGTAAAAGCGTTAAAGAAGGTAAACTTAGTGAAGCTATGGTTGCATTTGCAGAAGGTAAACCTCAACCAACTACTCAGCCAACAGCTCAACCTACAGCCCAACCAACTGCTAAACCTGTAGAGGTTTATGAAACAACAAGTGCTGATGGCGCCCCTGTTACAGTTGAGGTTAAAACAGAAACAGACGGAGTTAGAAACTTTGTTGCAAAAACTGAAGGTAAGCCAGACCAAACTTTTGGTTTAACTGCAAAATCTAAAAGAAAAACTAAAGATTTTATAAAAACAGCATTAGGTACTAAAGAAGCTGTTACGTTAAAAACTAAACCAGCGGCTAAACCTGGTAAATTTTCTAAAACAAGTCCAAGAGCGCAAGAGTTTTTAAATCTTACAAAAGAAGGTATATTAACTAATGAAGGTTTAGTCGATATAGTAAACTCTAAACAATCGTCACAAGAAGATAAATTTGCAGCTGTAGAAGCTATAATAGAAAATAATTTTCCTGTAATTAGTAAATCTTTAAAGTTTAATCCAACTGGTGATATAACAATGGCATCAGTAAAAGAAGCTGTATCTGAACAAATGTTAGGTATATTTCCTAAAGTTACACTACCAAACGGTAATGTTGTAAATCGTAAAGGCAAACGTTTACTTGATACTTATAATAAAACACAAAAACTGACAACTTTTTTAAATGCTACTTTAAGTCCTAGACAAGCTGAAATATTTACTAGAGCTACAGCTTTAGATGCTGATACTAAAGGAATAAGTATAGATGCTAAAGAAACAAGACAAATAGCCGATACTCAAGAAACTACAGCTAAAGCGCCTGATAAAGCTAGAAGAAAAACAAATGTTCTTAAAATTGGTAAAATAGAACAAAAAGCAAGCGCTATAAAAAAACTAGTTAAAGTTAAGCCTGGTGATACTTTTAAAGAAGTTAGCGATAATAATACTGGTAAAGTAGCACAAGAAATATTTGATGTACCTGGTGATAAAATTACTGACCCAAAGAAAAACTTAACTTATGCTAAAAAAATAGTTAATGGTATACCAGAAGCATCTGAAGCTGGTAACATACAGTCTTTTTATAATAACGAACAAACCGTTGATAAACTTGTAAAAATACTTCCAATAGAAAACGTTACAGCTAGTAATGCTGATATAAGTGAGATAGGAGAAAATATAGATGTTGATGTAGAAGTTTTAGGTAGAAGTATAGGTTTAAATAATAGGATGTTAAATTACTTTTATAACAAAACAAATAAAAGATCAAAAGGTAAAACATCACAGCCGTTTATATGGGAGTTAAAACCACAGTTTAGAACACCATCTTCAGAAGTTATAAAACAAGTGCAGCAAGATCTTGGTATAACGCCTCGTGGTGAATTAAACAATTATGATAGAAATATAGGCCAGCTTTTAAAAGGCATAGCTAAATTTCAAGCACAGCAAGTTTCTTTGTCTACAGCACAAAGAATTTTAACAGAACAAAAAGCACCTAAAAAACAAATAGCTAGCGTAACAGCTGCGCAAAGTAAAGCTGCTTTTAGTAAAACATACAAGCTAGGTGACTTGTCAAAAACTGAAGGTGTTAAAATGGCTCCGTTAATGTATTTTCAAAAAGAAGGCAAAGACAAGCTTTATACTTCACAAAGAGATATGGACGCTATGTATACTGTAGATGGAAAACAAACAGGTGAAACATATCAGCAAGCTTACAGTAGAATATTAAATAATTTTTTAAAAACAAACCCACAGTTTAGAAATTTATTTAGAAGAACAACAACAGGTGGTGTTACAGGTGGTATATTTTTAACAACACCTGAGTTTAATAAAGTTATTGATTCAGCAAATGTTGAACAAAAAACATTTTTTAGACAAGCTTATAATAAATCTAAAAGACTTACAAAAGATTTTGTAAACTTATCAAAAAAAGATACTTTTATTAAGTCTGAAAATAAAAAATTACCTTTATTAGAAGAAATTTTTATAGCTATAGAAAAACACTTAAAACAAAATCCAAAAGATATAGGTTTTTTTGAAGATGTATTAAAAGACACTGGAAAACAACAAGATACATTTACTAGAGTTTTAGCACCAATAAAAGCTTTTCCTGTTAATAAAAATCGTAAACCAATTTACAACCAAGAAGTTGTTGAAGAGCATACTAATCCACAAAATGAAATAGGTAAATCTTCGTTAGCAGCGGCTAAAATAGGTGAGTTTAAAAAACAATGGAAAGCTATAGGTAAGTCTTACATGCAAATGTCTTTGTTAAAAACAGATGATAAAAAAATAAACGATGCTGGATATCAAACTTCTATGCCAGAAGTTTATTATGAAAAAATACTGCCTAGACTTTTAAACGGTGATTTAAACTTACCTGATGGTTTGGTTTCTGTTGTAAGACTTGCTGAATCTGGTGTAAATTTAAATAATTATTATTTAATAAACGAAAAACAAACAATAGCAGAGTTTTTTGGTGTTGATGGTATTAAAAATATTAAAAAAGCAAATGAGCTAGTTACAAAGCAGTTAACAGGAGAAGTTACAGCTAATTTTTCAAAAAGTATTTCTAAAGTTAATTTTAAAGAAAATACTGATAGTTTTAAAACACTAGATAAAGCTGTATTATTTTCAAGATCTACTCAAAACGAAACAAGAGGTATTACAGTTTTAGATTTTGATGATACATTAGCAACAACAGAATCACTAGTTAAATATACTACACCAGATGGTAAAACAGGTACTTTAAACGCAGAACAGTTTGCTAGTACATATGAAGATTTACAAGACCAAGGTTATACATTTGATTTTTCTGATTTTAATAAAGTTGTAAAAGGTAAATTAGCGCCACTATTTAATAAAGCTATGAAGCTACAAAAAAAGTTTGGCCCTGAAAATATGTTTGTGTTAACAGCAAGGCCGCCAGCAGCTCAAAAGCCTATATTTGACTTTTTAAAAGCTAATGGCTTAAACATACCTTTAAAAAATATAACAGGTTTAGGTAATAGCACAAGTGAAGCTAAAGCGCTTTGGATAGCTGATAAAGTAGCAATAGGTTATAATGATTTTTATTTTGCTGACGACGCTTTACAAAACGTACAAGCTGTTAAAAATATGTTAGATCAGTTTGATGTTAAATCAAAAGTACAACAAGCTAAAGTTAATTTTAGTAAAACAATGAGCAAAGAATTTAACAACATACTACAAGATGTAGTTGGTGTTGATTCAGAGCAAGTGTTTTCAAAAGCTCAAGCAAAATTAAGAGGTAAGAAAACAAAATACCAATCAATAATACCACCTTCTGCACAAGACTTTATGGGGTTATTGTATAATTTCGTAGGTAAAGGTACAAAAGGTGAAAAACAAATAGCATTTTTAAAGAAAGCTCTTGTTGATCCTTTTGCTAGAGGTATAAAAGAATTAAACTCAGCAAAACAAAATACAGCTAGTCAGTACCAAATATTGCTTAAACAGTTTCCTAAAGTTAAAAAGAAACTAAAAAAGAAAGTGATGCAGTTTTACACTAACGATCACGCTATAAGAGTTTATTTATTTAATAAAGCAGGTTTTGAAATACCAGGTATGTCACAAAAAGATGTAGATGCTTTAGATAATATTGTAAAAAGTGATCCAGAATTACAAGCTTTTGCAGAGACTTTAGGTGCTATATCAAAAAAAGATGAAGGTTATTATGCACCTAGCGAACATTGGATAGCTGAAAGCATAACATCTGATGTTTTAAGTGATGGCTCTCTTGGTGAAGCTAGATCAGTATACTTAACAGAGTTTCTTGAAAATAAAAATCAAATATTTTCCGAGCAAAACTTAAATAAAATAGAAGCTGTATATGGCAGTAAGTTTAGAGAAGCTTTAACAGATATTTTATATCGTATGGAAAGCGGTAGAAGTAGACCTGCTGGTGGTGGTAGATTAATGAATATGTATATGAACTGGACTAACAACTCTGTTGGTGCTATAATGTTCTTTAATATGAGATCTGCAGTGCTACAGACTATATCTGCTATTAACTATATCAACTGGAGTGATAATAATCCTTTAAAAGCAGCTGCAGCATTTGCTAATCAAAAGCAATACTGGAAAGACTTTAGCATGATATTTAATTCTGACTTTCTAAAACAAAGACGAGCTGGTAATCAAAGAGGTATTAATGAAGCAGAGTTATCAGCAGCTGTAGCAGGTTCTAGTAATAAAGCAAAAGCCGCTTTAGCTTGGTTACTTAGAAAAGGATTTTTACCTACACAAATAGCTGATAGTTTTGCAATTGCTAGTGGTGGTGCTACATTTTATAGAAACAGAGTTAAAGCTTTAATGAAGCAAACGAATCCTAATACTGATGAAAAATACACTGCAAAAGAAGCAGAAGAAAGAGCGTTTTTAGATTTACAAGAAACTACAGAAGAGTCACAACAGTCAGCGAGACCAGACATGTTATCACAGCAACAAGCATCTCCACTTGGTAGATTAATATTATCTTTTCAAAATACACCAATGCAGTATGCTAGAATAATGAACAAAGCTGCTAGAGACATAGTTAATGGTAGAGGTGATCTTAAAACAAATGTATCTAAAATATTATATTATGGAGCTATTCAGGGTGTAATATTTGGAGCTTTACAACAAGCTATATTTGCTTCACTAGGTGAAGAAGAAGAAGAAGATTTTGATAGAAAAAAAGAAAGAATACTAAACCAAATGTTTGATTCTGTTATGTCAGGTATTGGTTTTGGTGGTAAAGCAATAAGCACGCTTAAAAACACTACTTTAGAATTTTTAAAACAAAAAGACAAAGGTTATACTGCTGATCATGCTTATACTTTGCTACAAGCTCTTAGTTTTTCACCACCTATTGGATCTAAACTACGTAAAATATATCAAGCGATACAAACAGATAAATTTAACGAAGGTGTATTTACAGAAAGAGGTTTTACTTTAGACAACCCAATATGGAACGTTATTGGTAATGTAATAGAAGGTACTACTAACTTACCGCTCGGTAGACTTTCAAACAAACTGTTAAATATTGATAATGCTCTTGACTCTAGTAATGAAACTTATAAACGAATAGCTTTGTTATTAGGTTGGAATACTTGGGATTTAGGTATTAGAGATAAAGACATAGAAGGTATAAAGAAAAAAGTAAAACAACAAAATAAAGAAGAAAAAAAGCAAAAAGAAAAAGAAAATAATAAGCAAAAAATAGAAGAAAATAAAAAGAAAGATGATGGAAGATGTGCGGCTATAAGCGGAAGCGGTGAAAGATGTAAAAACGATGCTGTTAGTGGTAGTTTTTGTAGTGTACATGAAGAAGTAAAACAAAGAAAAGATGGTAAAGAAGTTCAATGTAAAAAAATTAAAAACAATGGTAAAAGATGTAAAATGAAAACATCTAACCAGTCTGGTCTTTGTTACTACCATGATTAAGTAAAGATTTAAAAAAATAAGTGATTATATAACAATGGTGAAGAAATTTATAATATTATTAGCAACAATTTTAATAGCTTGCTCAGCTCCTAAAAAATGTTGTTCTCAAACGTTTAAAAAAGAAGACTTTGAAGATTTATTAAAGTTTTCTACGTTTTATGCCGCGGTTAATGGTGGTACATCATTGTCTGATGTTGACGTGTTTTCTGTAGATAATGGTTTATCTATACAAACTATTTCAACTCCTTATGATTACAACTTTACCGTAGGTTTACGTAAGATAGGTAGGTTTGGATATGAGAACAAAGCAAATACTTTTTATGATGGAACGGAGTCTAATTACAGTGACGCGGCTACTGTAGGTAAAGTTAGAGGAGTTGAATATTTATTCGAAGTAGATTACAAAAGACAAGAAGGTGTAGATTATTTAGATCAACATCATTTTATTAGATTTAGTTCTGATGACGGTTGTCCTGACGAGTTGTGTGTAAACTTTTTTGCTTTAAAGCTAGAATATCTTGAAGATGGTTTTGCAGATGTAAAATACTTTGAAGCATCAGAACGTTATAGACATCGTAAAAATAGAAACTTATCATGGAATATAGGATTAACTCATAGACTTGCAGAGCCTTATGGTTACAACGCTTTAGACGAGTGGCTATTAAGTAATGGTAATATACATTATACGTATTTAGCGTTACAAGAAGGTTATACTGTAGATGTTTACAATAATCAGTATTATAATCCCGCGGGTGAGGTTGTAGCAACAAGTGCTGAAGTTTGGGAAGCTGTAGTTATACCACAAGTATTATCTGATTATACAGAAAAAAAAAGAAATGAGTTAAAGAAAACAATACAACACTCTTTAGTGTTAGGTTTTGATTACTATAAATATAATAAAAACACATGGTTACACGCTTGGGGAAGTTTAATGCCTTGGCATTATGATGATGGTGGTGAGTTTAGTTATCACAATTATGTTGATGGCCAGTGGTATGATTATTCAGGTGGTTTAATATATGGTATAAAAATAAATAAGCAGTTAGGTTATTTTGTTGAAGGTAAATATAACAAGTACTGGAACAGAGAGTGGTACGATTTTAAACTAGGAGTTAATTATATAATAAGATAATGGCAAAAGAATTAAATGAAGATACAGCGTTTAAGTTAAGTATAAAAACTATAATAGGTGCTGGCTTTGCAATAGCAACTCTAGCCGGTATGTGGTTTACATTACAAGCAGATATAGCAGAAGCTAAAGAGTTACCTGCTAATGAATGGAATGAAGAGTGGATAGAAAAATTACCACCAGATGAAGTTACACGTATGGAGTTTCAAATGAAAGACGAAATGATACGTAATACTATTATGTCTACACAAGAAGATGTTAAAGAAATAAAAGAAACATTAGAAAAAATAGAAGACAAGCTTTATGATAGATAATATTAACTGGCAAACAAGGGTTATGTACATGTTAATAATTATTATCATGTTATCTTGTAGTGTCTGTTTTAGTCAAATAAAAGTAATACAGTTTAATGCTAGTTGGAATAAAGTTAACGATGTACCATGGGTTATGAGTTTAAAAGACTGTAAGACTATAAGTTACACAGATGTTGCTAGTGATAAAAAAGCACAAACAAAATACAAGATAGCATCTGTACCTACGATAATAATATTTAAAGATGGTGAAGAAGTTGCTAGGTTTCAAGCTGATCTTAGCTTTACATTAGTAGCAACAAAAGAAGAAGTACAAGAAGAAATAGATAACATAATAATGAGTGACTTTTAATTATGCCAGGATCAACTAGACAAAATAAAATGTTTGAACCATCACCTGTAAAAAATTACATACAGGAAGGTAATCCATTTGCTGTGACTAGTTGTGGTAGACGTAGAAATTTAGGGCAAAAGCTTTTTGAAATAGACTCACCATTAGAAAAAAGAAAAAGAAAAAGAAAAAGAAAACCAGATGTTCGTAGAACTATAGGTCCTGGTAAAAACTTTAATAAAGCTAAGTCTACAGGTACTGGTGGTAAAGCTGGTGGTGGTATGACTGAAAAAGGTGTAAAAGAATATAGACGTAAAAACCCTGGT
>TARA_R100000697_G_scaffold35370_1_pt1 | contig 14824 bp, 21 predicted proteins | sample TARA_R100000697 | Tara Oceans TARA_R100000697 (sample SAMEA2622788) | marine metagenome | biome: marine biome (ENVO:00000447); feature: surface water layer (ENVO:00002042); material: "saline water (ENVO:00002010), including plankton (ENVO:xxxxxxxx)" | depth 5 m
TCAAAATCTTTTCTAAATTTTGCATCTGTTTTCTGTTTGATAGGATAAGGTATTAATGATACATCATGTGGTGATTTCATCAATCTCATAACAGATCTAGTAGTAAACTCTACGTCAGAATCAATAAACAACATATACTCTGCATCAGAATTCATAAAGGCAGAGGCACATAAGTTTCTCCCTTGAGTTACAAGAGACGATTTCATTAATTGAAAAGTAATTTTTATTTTATTTAATATACATTCTTTTTGTAGATCTAGACATGCTTTCATATAATGGATTGATACATCAGAGTGCACAGGTGTGCATATCATAATATGATTTTTATTTGTTTCGTTTGACATGTATTGCTCCTTTTAAGAAGTTCTCCCAACTATTTGCAATATACTTCCAATCATAAAATCTTCTGTAATAGTCTTGTTGAAATTTTAAATGACTCGATAAGTCATTGGACAATATTTTTTTGGTTTGTAAAATACACTCAACTAATTGTGTTGTTAATTTTTCTTTGTTTTGTGTAAAAGGTATATATATTGGAAACTCACAGCATGTTTCAGGTAATGCACCTAGATCTGTTGTCACTAGCATCTGGCCTGCTGCTAATGATTCCATAGCTGATATGCAAAAAGTCTCCTCCCAAATACTAGGAAAACAATTTACATCGTAATCTTTCAGCTTAGTCAATAATGTTTTGTGATCGCAATAACCTATATAATTTACATTTGGTAAGCTTTTTGCTTTTTCATATAATTTTTCATAACTTTTGTCATTGTGATCATGAAATTGTTTACCATAAATAATGGTGCTTGAATAAACATCTAATGTAATATCGGGATCATTAATCTTTTCCATAGCATTTAAGGCTACTTCAAGACCTCTCCAAGGTGTTGAGATATAACACATTTTGATTTTTTGTCTTGGAGTAAAATCTGTTTTTAATTGAAGCTCATCAAAGTCAATAGCATTTTTTATTACTGTGCATCTATCTTCAGGTATCTTAAAAAAATATCTGTATTTCTCATAGCTCCAATGAGAGTTGAATACATACCAATCATACTTGTTATGATTCTCTTTGTTTTGAAACCATGGTGCAAGATTTGGTTGGTCGTAGGAATTCTTAAGCCAAAGGATATTAGGCTTTAATGGATCTAATGGTTCTTTCTCAGGTATCGAGGTTGTTATTTGGACTGAAGAAAGCACACCCTCATCCACATATTTTTTGAGATATGCGAGTTGTATTTCAGTACCGCCTGCTGGTTGCATTATGATTTGGTTTTACCAAATACTTCAAGAGATGCAACTGTTATTTTCTGATTAATTTGTAAATCATCTGAAGTAGTATCAGTATTGGGATCAGCAACATCAGAATCAAAATGATCTTTGCTATCATATTTTTTTCCTGTTCTTTTGTTCACGACCTCTTCTTCTGCTTTTGCAGGAAGAACTGGTACTTCTTCTCCATTGATTATTACTGTTTTTTGTTTTTCACTCATTATCGTCCTTGTCGGTTATATTTCTTATAACATCTTTTCTTATGTTTGTTAAGGCTCTTGGTATGTCTTCTTGGCCTTTTTCTAGGCTTTGGTCTAGGTACAAAGTGTAAAAATTTAACTCTAGCCATTTTCCTGTGATCTATCTATTTGTGCATATGTTATAGCACCTTGAATTTTATTACCGCCTGTAGCTGCTTGAACTGTAACTGCATCACCAGCTTCTAAATTCAATGTTTGTGGTGTAGCATTTACTTGGGTCTTAGCTGCAACATCATCCCTGAAAAATTCGTACTCAGTACTCGAATCAGAAGAGTCTACTAAATTCATGTTTACAAGAATTGCTGAAGAAGCATCATTGTTTGCAACATAAATACTTTTTACAATAATTGTTGCATTCGCTGGGCATGTGAGCACTGTAGTTTTAGTCGTGCCAGATTGTTTGTATCCTTGATTTTTATATTGAATTGTCATGATAAAAAATAATTAAAAGCTTCGCTGTCGTTTTTTTGTTCTCTTTGATAAGATGTATTTAATTGATTCTGTAATGTTTCCAAAGCCAAGTTAATTTGTCTAAAAGAATCTGTATTAAATTCTTCTGGAGGTTCAGGTAAAAATACTTGTACTTTAGCCATTATCTTCTTCCGTCAGGTTGTATATCAAATCTAAATTGTCCAAATCTCCAACTTTGATTTATTCCATCGTTTTCTACTTTTACTGCTGCAAGCCTAGCTCTTGCTCTTGTGTCTACCTTACTCGTAGATGAGTTAACTGTAAATGGCCCTAGGGGTGAGCTAGCCTGTGTTTCAGATGGAAAATCTCTTAATGTAAGTGTTACTTTTGCATCACCATTTATGTATTTAAAATCTGGTATGAATCTTCTTATCTTAATAAAAAACTCACCATCACCTTGAGCATCTAAATCAAAATCTCCAGAGAGGATAAATGCAGGGATTGCATTCACAGTTCCATTGGCTAGAACTTCGTTTCTACCAACCTCATGGTTAAATACCTGCGAAGATCCCTCAGACACACCTTGAATTACGGGTGTCGTTGGTACAACATTATCAGTAAATTCTGTTGCTATTGGATCGTTAAATACTTTTGTATCGGTGTATGTTGTTCTTGCTAAGGTGCTAGTGTACCAAGTTTGCTCAGCATAATTGTAAGCAACCAATCTATTTACGAAATTTGAATTAGATGCAGCATAAAACCAATAGATCTCAGAATACAAACTATTTTGCGATGCGTAGCACAGCTCACTACCACTAGCAAAATTAAATCCAGGTGCACTATCTTCTGTTGTAAAAACAAAGTCCTCAACAAGTGATGGTAAAGCTTTTACTGTTCCGTCAAACATAAAGAAACCACCTGAGTTTCCTATCCAATATACTGCACCATTTGCATATACAATTGCATGTTGACCGACACACCCACAATTAGAACCAACTTGTCGAATACTAAATGTAAATGGTGGACCTACAAATTGCATCAGGTAAGCTGATGTGTCCGTGAGTATTAGAGTATAATCTTTACCCTTTACAGCTCCAACGATTTTAGTTCCGCTATCGATTCGCATTGAACCTGCAGTATTTGTAGAAGTAGGGGTGTAATCTGTAAGACTCTCTTGGTCTGAAAATCTAATAAACATTTTATCTTGTGTTGCTGTATTACCGATTGTTGTTTCTGTTCCTAGATGTATAAGGTGTCTATCCTTATCGGAAACCAAAGTCATAACAGATTTTGTAGGAGCTCCTGTCAGTACAACTGCTCGTGTATTAATACCATTCCCGTTGTCTGGATCCCATTGTAAGGTTACTCCATTCTTCACTGTTGCAATAAGCAACTCACCATAATTATCTAATGACCAAGAACCTGGATCTAAAACTGCCGATGAAGTTGATCTTGGTGTACCCCAAGTTGATCCACCCCATAATGCTGTACCCCAACCAAAACCAAAACCTTGTAATAATGGCCCTATTTGAAAATAAGCTTTAAGATCTAATGTTCCATTATTTGTTGTTCCTGAACCTGATTCTGCGCTGGGCATTTGGATCGTGAAGGTTGATCCTGTTGGAGCTAATTGCACTTCGAATAATACATTATCAAAATCAGATGCAACATATCCTGTTTGTGCTGCATTGAAAGATCCAGCGTTTACGAAAGATACAATGTCACCTGGTTCGAGGTTGTGTGGTGCAGGTGAAGTGATTGTTACAATTCTTGAACCGCTAGTCGTTGTGATATTACAACCTGACTGAGCCAGAGCTGTATTAAAAGGGGTGACGTCATAATAATCATCACCATCGTAGATGTACAAAGCTTTGTTTGTACCAATGGCAAGATACCTTCTTCCTGCTAAATCTGACCAACTATGGATATCTCTTCCCGCACCTACGAGCTTAGAATCCTTAATCTCATCCCAACCACCAATCTTTTCAGGCATTCCATATCTGAATCTTACAAAGTCTCCGTCAACCCATTGGTTTTCGGCTCCTGACTCAGAAGCTTGTTTATTGAAACCAGGTGCAAAATTTACTTTAGTTAATGGCATAAGCGTATTTTACACCATTATGTAAGGTTTGTCTAAATGGTCAAAGAACTGATATTGTCCATATATGTATTATTTATATTAAAATTTATAATACATCTCATAGATTTTGTAGGTTGATAGGCTGTGTGTAGAATAGATCCATCAAAGATTGCAACTCGTCCTTGTTTGGGCATTACCTTTTTGACGATTTTGTTTTTAGAGTTAAAAAATATTGTTTCTCCTTCTGAATCACAAACATAATATAAGACTATTGTATAGGGTTCGTGATATTTTGGCATGTCTATATGTGGGGTATCGTACTCCTTATACAAAGGATTTGGAAACTGTAAAAATGAATTAGCTCTCAATACAAGAAGATCTGGTCTGTTAAACTTTTTGACAACAGGTAAAATATTTTCAAGATAATCTGAGTTTAAACCTTTTATATAATTATAAAACTCATGTTGTACAGCAGGTCTATTTTGATCTCCTGCATTTGTTACATCCTGAATGAAGAACCAAGGAAATATTCTTTCTCTACCGATCATCAAATCTTTCAGTTCATTCTGTGTTTGTAATGGTATAAAATTATCTATTACTTTTATTTTCATGATAATTTAAAATCTAAGTTAAGTGTTTGTCTTGTGCCCTTAGTTTGTGGATATGACCCATGCCATAACCATATAGGAAATATAATAAGATCTCCTATTTTTGGTTTGTATGAATAATATTTTATGTATTCATTATTAAGAACACAATAGAAATTGTTAGCATCTTTTGAATGTTTCTCATCATATTTAGGCATGTCTAAATAGACCACAGAGGCCACTTCTAAATTTTTCTTTTCAACACTTATTTTGTTTTTGTAGTTATGCTTGTGCAAAGTATGATATGTATGCTCTTCTCCAATCACAGTCCAACCTGAAATATATTGTAAGTTAAAGTTATGGTTGAATTTAGCATGTAAAGCTTTCTGTACCTCATCTCTTATATAATGAAAATATTTTTGTGATGGTGTAGGTAACCCTGCATTATATTTAATTTGTGAAAAGATATCGTATTGCCTTGACACTCCACCAGAGGTAGATCGCTCTTCAACATTTACTTCAATTGATTTTTTAGTAAGTTTGTTAATTTGTGTCTTCAAACCTTTCACATCAATGTTACTTATAATTATCCAATCCGTACTAAACGTAGAAGAGATTGAATGATAATGCGTATTTGTCATTTGATTTATTTCTAGTTGTATAATGGCTTAATAGACCAGAGAATAATACTAACAAACCCTTTTGAGGTTTTATGACCTGGTCTATTTGATCAAAATGTAATTCTTGATCACAATCATCTAAATAGACAACACCTGAAGCAAAGCTTGGTCTGTGGTTATGATCTATTGTTCTCTCATCGTAGCATTGTTTTATGCCCCATGCATTGTGTAATTTCCATTTACCCTCATTTGTTTTGTTTTCAATAATGTCTCTCACAGGACGAAAAATCTGTTTAATGAATACTTCATCATCACAGAAAAAATTCCAAGCTGTCATTTTAGATTGAACGTTTGATTGATAATTTTTATTTGATTCGTGTGCAATACCTTCTTCAATCCTATGTTTAAAATATTTGATATCTAGTTTTATTGTATCTACAAATAAGAATACAGGTTGTTCAATATAGGTTTTAATCTCTTTTTGCATGTATTTTTGTAAGCACATCAATTAATTTTGGTTTTGTTAATGCAACTTCCTTCCATCTTTTTATTGCTCGTTCTCTTTCTGTAATATCTTTGCCGTATTTATCTATAAGCCAATCATTAGTTTTTTCTTTCAAATAGTTCTCAGCTGTCAATGCAATGTCATCTGTTGGAAACCTATACATACCAGTTGCAATACATTGCAGTCCTGTTTCACTATAATAATTATAATTATTTTTATGTTCAATCAATCTTTCAATATCATAGCTACCCATCTTTTCTTTAGCTATTGATTTGTTTGTTAGATCTCTCCAATATTGTGTATCATCTCTAGCTGACATGTAATAATGCACGGCTACAAATTCAGCAAAACGATCAAATGTGCCTTTACAACAATGATTAAATTCATCTTTATCTAATTGATTTACATTTGGTCTTCTTAATGTTCTTGCTAATTCAATAAGAAATTCATGCACAGTAAACAAACCATTACTTTCTAATGGTTCTATAAAACCTGCAGACAATCCGATTGCAACTACATTTTTAACAAAAATCTTTTCATGCATGCCAATTCTCATTTTTATATTATTAGCTTCTATATCTTCTCTACCTAAATGTTTTTTGAATTGTGCCAAAGCATCCTGATCGCTTATATACTTATCAGAATAGACATAGCCTGTACCTATTCTATTCCAGCTTGGTATAGTCCAAATCCAACCATTCTCGACAGCTTTACAATTTGTATATGGTACTAATTGTTTTTCTTTATCCTCATATGGAATTCTTGTAGCCCATGCGCTGTTATTTGGTAAAAGATTTTCATAACTCTTAAAAGGAACTTTTAGATTTTCTCCAAGTAACAATGATTTGAAGCCTGTACAATCAATATATAAATCACCTTTGTATTTATTATTAAGTGATACAATACCATTTTCATCTTGTTCTACAGATTCAATATCATCGATTATGTGCTCAACACCTTCAGGAATACATATTTTTTCTTTTAGCCATTGTCCAAACTTTGTTGCATCAAAGTGATAAGCTGTATCGTTTGCAAATGAAAAGTTTCCAAGTTCTCCATCTTTATTCCTTCCTATTCTATTGTATTTGACTAACTGCATTTGGGGATATAAAAAATTTGCATAATTCGAAACCATTGTATTTCGTTTCAACATCTTTTTAAAATACCAAGTATTTTTTCCAGACCATAAGTTATCCTCATAAGGTAACCCAAAAGGATAATGAAAACTTTCATCTTTTCTATAGAAGTCTTCAAACCTAATACTAAGTTTGTAACTTCCGTCTGTGTATGGTAAAAAATCTTTATCTTTTATTTTTAACAAAGAAAGCCATTGATTTATTGTACCCAATGTGCTCTCACCCACACCTACTATTTTGTAATTTTTAGATTCAATAAGTGTAATTTTTTTGCTTGGAAATAATTTAATCAGGGTTGCTGCAGTCATCCATCCAGATGAACCACCCCCTACAATAACAATGTTATTAATCTTCATTAGTCTGTCTATAGAAAGCTGGAAAACCTGGTGCAGGTCTGCCATCAAATTTATTAGCTAAACCTCTTTGTGTTGTCTCTTGATAGTGTAAAAACACCTGACCACATTTCTCTCCTGTAAACTCTTCTCTCCAATGCTCACAATCTATGCCATTATAAACTAACATATCTCCAGGTGCTAAATTAACTTTGACACCTTTACTATCACTCATAATATATTTACCTTGAGGTGATTTGTTTCCGTAAGTGCTGTCAGGCTCAATGTATATTGGCCATGGATCTCCACCAAGATTGAGGGTCGTTGATATACCACAGCTGAATCTGTCTTTGTGTTTTGGTAGGATAGATCCTTTTCTATACAATCTTGTGTACGAATAATTTGGTATCAATTGAAGTTTTGTAAGTTTTTCCATTTTCCCTTTTAATTTAAGTAATAATGTTTCCATGACAAAATCACCATAACAACAATATGTTTCTGGTATGTTGACTTGTTCATTAGTGCCAAAGCTTCCCCAATCGGTATTAAAAGGTTCTAGATATTTATCCTTAAATAGATTGTTTACGACATTAGATTTAAGAACAAGATAGTTATAAATAAATTCTGCAAATTCTTTTGAGAGTGCTTTCTTAATTACAAAATAATTTTTTTGTTTAAATACGTTCATTTGAATGGCCATCCTACACTCCACATGACTAAAGAGTATCTTGTTCCATGTGTTACAGGTCTGACCTTGTGTAATAAATCAGCAGGAAACACTATGGCGTCTCCTTGGTTTTGCATTTCATAGACAGTTCTTGTAGGTTCTTTTCTATTGCCAAAATCCACTTCAAACTCGCCACCCTTGTATTCATTGAAATCACTTAATAACACTGACATAGATATTTTTCTAGCCTTTCCATTTAGATAGGGTTTATCTTGATTGTCATATGCACCTACAAAGGCATCTTCATGCCAATCATAATGCATGCCTGGTTTATAGATAGTAAATTGTACGGGTTCAGCAGCATCAATTTGAAAATTCCAATCTGCTATTCTATTAGCATTTTCAATAATTCTGTAAAGCTTAATATTTAACCATTTGTCTTCAAGCCAGTCTACGTTGCTTTTTCTTATGACAGGATCAACAACTTTACCACGTTTATTATCTCCAACTTCAGCATCATGAGATTGGCCTCTTGCTAAACCATATTTAATTATGTTTTGACAAAGATGTTTAGGAAATACGTTTCTGTAGTAGATATATTTGTGCTTTAAGACCATGCAGAACTTTAGCACTTATACTAAAGTTAATCAAACAACAATTAACTGCTTGACCAATTACCTGCTGCAACTAGATCTAAAACTTCAGATAAAGTCCACACTCCAGAAGCTCCAGCAAATCCACCTGGTTCTTTGAATACTGCATATCCACCTTGGCCTGGATAAGATCCTGACCTTACAGGTCCGTGGCTTCCTCCGCCACCGCCTTGGTTGTTACCGCCCGCTGCAGTTGAGCCTCCTCCAGGAGTTGGGGGACCTGATCCTCTTCCGCCTGCTCCTCCAGAAGCATAGTGTGTTTGTGATGGTGAAGCTGTTGGACTTTCAATATCAAATTGTTTTCCAGGGCCTCCTGTATTTCTAGGAGAGGCTGTTCCGCCTGATCCGCCCCCTCCAGCTCCGGGGTCTCCGCCCCCTCCGCCTGGATTTCCGTGTCCTGTAAAAGGACCACTTGGACTTTGTTGACCTGGACCTGGAGATCCTGGACCTCCTGCGTGTCCTGCTCCTCCGCCCGATCCTCCAGCGCCGCCTCCAGAGTTTCCTCCGTGTCCCGCACCGAAACCACCGCCAAGTGCAGTGTGTCCATCAAATGTAGATTGTCCTCCAGCCGAACCTGGAAAGTTTTGTGGGCCGCCACCGCCGCCTCCGCCACCGCCTCCAATTGAAACTGGATAAGGTGATCCGTTAAGTGGGTGACTCGGAGAGTGCAATAAGCCTCCCGCTCCGCCTCCACCTCCTCGGTTTGGGCCTGCTCCACCGCCTCCGCCAATTAATAAAATTTCGGCAGTTGCTGCAGATGGGTTAAAAGTTCCTGATGAAGAAAAAGTTGTAATTTGTTCTGCTGATATTTGTGGGTCGTTGTCTGGACCGATGATACCACCATTATTAAAATATTGTCTATTTGGCATTATTCATTCTCCCATGTGTTACTTGAAGTATTATACACTTGGATTACTTCAGGTGTAATAATATCTCCTTCTGAATCTATTTGCTTTCTAATTAATCTCATTGGATCTTCTTCCCAAATGACTTCATATTCATTTCCGCTATCATCAGTTTGCATTGATTGGTCGATTAATGGCCATGGTTCAGGTGGACCATAAATTAGATCTGTGTCATCTAATTTCCAAGTATTAGGATATGAATTTAGAGTTGTAAATTTTGATCTGGAAGGAATATAAAAACCAGCTATCCAAAATTTACCTTCTTCTCCTTCAACGTATGTATGTCCATCATTTTGAAAAGTTTGAACAGACTCAACTGTAGCGTCGTCATCAAATAAGACACTATTAAGTACTTCTTTACCTGAAATAGAACCAGAGTCTCTTAGAGGTAATGTAGTTTCGCTGTTAGCTAACTTAGCAAATAATTTGGCCATAACTGCTACGACCTCCTATTAACTTAATTCTTCGTAGTTTATAGTGATTACTAAGTCTGATGCTGCGCCTGCGCCTGCTTCAATATTGTCTCCCTCTTCAAGATAAAGAGATGTGTTTTTGTCAATTACAGTTAAAGTAGAGTCTGCTGGTACAGAAATTGTAGAAGCAATTGCTATTGGTGATCCACCTGATTTTGTAATAAATACAGATGCATCAGCAGCATTTGTTCCGTCAATGTTTGCTACTAAAATGTTGTTAATTTTAAACACTTTGTTTGAAGATGATGCGTTAGCAAGAATCTCAGTTGTTAGTGTTGTTGTAAGTGCAGCTTGTACAGATTTCGCTGTGATCGTTGCTACGTTTACTAGATTTGGTGCCGCCATGTTTTATACTCCTTTATATTATTAATATTAACCAAAAACTAAAGCCATTGCAATGGCTTTACCTGTTGTTGCGACGTCGCCGAAAGATAAATTTCCAGCTCCATCTGTTTTTAAACCATTCCCTGATGAACCATCAGCAGTTGGTAGATTTAAAGTAAAGCTTGATCCGACAGTTGCCGCAGCTCGAAGGCCAACATACTGACCACCTGAAGCATCTTCAAATCTTACTTCATTTCTGTTTACTAGATTTACTCCAGACGAATTGCTTAAGATATCATTTACATTTGTACCATCAGCAAAAAGAAGTTTAGTTCCTTTGTCTGTTGCAGAAAAAGTAGGACCTGTTCCTGATACAGTTTTAAACTGAACCGTGAAAGCTCCTGTTGTTCCATTCTCAACGATGTAAGTTTTTTCAATTGAATCTGGAATTGTTACAATTCTGTTTCCTGTGATAGTACCTGTTAATTTGATAACTGCATTTCTTGCGTTTGAAATCGTTCCATTAGTCATCGCTAAGGCAGTAGTTCCCGCACCACCTGCAATTGATATTGATTCAAAACCTGCAACTGCTTGTTGTACTAGGTTTAAGTTTGTATTAGTTTTATCTCCCCATGTTCCAGAGTTTTCCCCTGTTACCATTAGTTCGAGTTTTAAATCTGTCGAATAACTTGATGCCATAATTTATATCCTTTATTTAATACTTAATTTTATTTGCCTTATGCTGCCTTGTCAACTACTGTCCAAGTTGGACTTGCTCCAGGGTCAACTACAGCCCATGCATTTATTCCCATTATACCAGCTGTTGCTGTCAATTCCAAGCCTGTTGGATTTGCAGTAATACTTATTCCAGCTAAATAATCACCAATTACAATAGGGCCTAATGCTTGACCTGTTACAGAAACCCTAACATTTGTGAACGCATCTTCATCACCCAAAGATGTTTGTAATAATCCAGCAGTTGTAACGGAGACATTTGCGTCTGCTTTTATTGATTCCTGACCAACACTGATTGCAAGAGTTACTGGTGTAACATCTACTTCTACTGATGGGACAGCTACTTCTTCACCACCTTGTGAAACATCAGTACCTACACCTTGACCCCATTCTCCTACGCCCCAAGCTTGTTCACCCCAACGTGAAGCTGATGCAGTTGTAACAGGAACAATTACTAACTCTCCACCAAATGCACTATTTTGTGCAACGGATGCTTGAGCTCCTGTAAATGCATATATTGAGGCTTGACCTAAAGTTCCTAATGATCCTGTCGCCGATACTCCAGTAAGGGTGACCGAAGCTCCACCTGTTTGAACTGTATCTGTTCCAACAAATATTGTGACTCCGTCTCCAACGCCCCAAGCACCTTGTCCCCAAGGTTCTGTGCCCCATTCATCATTTGCTGGAGATGAAACTTCAACAACAACTAATTCACCTGCAAATGCACTCGTTTGTTGTGCTGCAAGAGTAACACCCGTAGGTATCGGATCTACTGAAGTTCCTCCAACTGCACCCGCTAATGAAATGGTTCTTCCTATACCCGTTACGCTTACATTTGCGTCAGCTGTGTTTGATTCGTTTCCTAATGAGGCTGATAATGCTTGACCAGTTACGGCAACATTAGGGTTTGCTAAATCACCCCAATTACCTGCACCCCAAGTTAAACCACCCCAACCAATATTTATTTCTGCGGTTACAGAAACTGAAGATATAGCTGTGGTTACCCCTAAACCTGATAAGAGTACATCACCAAAGATACCCCAACCATTTTCACCCCAAGGGCCTCCGCCCCAACCAGCATTGATTTCTCCTGTTACGGATTCGTCTCCTTGAGATATAGTTAATTGGACTCCTGAAGGTTGTCCGAAAGCATCTGTTAAGTTACCCCAAACATTGAATCCCCATGTTTGTCCACCCCAACCTGATGTGTTGAAAGCTTCTTCTGTACCTATTGAAAAAGATGCTTGAACTCCTGATGGTGATGCGATGGTATCTGTTAGATTACCCCAATCGTTGAATCCCCACGTTTGTCCACCCCAACCTTGAATGTTGAAGGCTTCTTCTGTTCCTGTTGATGCTGAAATGACGACACCACTTGGGGCGATAAAGTTATTATCACTATTCCACGAGTTTGAACCCCATGTATTCTGACCCCAAGTAGTCGACATCCATTACTCCTCCGTTAAGCGATTCTTAAAATAGCTGCCGAAGAAGTGAAATTTGGAAATTGAATTGTAAAAGTTCCAGAAGTTGCTGTTTTATCCGCACCAAAGTCCAAAGCACAAACTGCTTTATTAGCTTCAGTTGAGTTATAAATAAGCGCTCCTCTAGCAGTTAAAGTTACACCTGTAAAAGATAAATCTGCAAAGTCTACTATTGCAACGCCACCTGTTGCTAAAGATGTTTGTTGCGATGCTAAAGTTCCGCCTTTAGCTGCATATTGACCAGACGCTGATACTTCACCTGTCGCTGTGTAGGCTGTAGTTGCAGCGTTAATAGTCGCCGTTGATTTGTATAATGCTAATTTAAAAACATCACCACCATTTTCTAGGTCGTGAACTCCTTCAAGAATTTCTTTCTTAAAGCTGTTACAAACTGCTTGTGTAATTGCCATGTTATTTCTCCTTAATTAAATCTTTAATTATTCGGTGAAGGCGAAGGAATTTTGACCCTCGGCACTCCATCCATATACTCGTCTCTTCGTCTTCTGCCCATTTGCTCCAACGCGAAACTTTGTATAGCTCCATTATACTTGTCTGAATAGATTTTGTACATATCCATCGGGCCTTTTAAAAACTCATAAGCCTGTTGCATAGTCGCATAGAATAACAAGTCAGGCACATTTAAAGATAGGTATGTCGTAGTATTTGTGGATGTAAGTGCATCTGGCGTGTAGATATAGCTTAACTGCACTAGATATTGTTTATCAGGAGCAGGAGCCATAATTAAAGTTGTCTCTTTCCAATTTGCATAATATTTAGGAAGACCTGTTTGTTGCGTGTCATTGAATTCAAAGATAAATGTTGAATCTCTTTTATCTAAAAAATCTTTAGCTGTTGAGTTTGTTTTAGTTGTATTATCATAAACCAAGAATGATCTTACGATAATTGATCTTCTAGTCGTAGAGGTTCCAGATGTGCCGGGTGCATTTGGAAGATCAAGGTAAGGTGATCCAATGTTCAAGTTTGCTGTTGCATACTCTCTTGTATAATCAGCATCTACCTCTCTAAAAATACGAAGCTCAGCATCTCGGATCATGCTTCCAACAATAGAATCTGTTAATACAGTCGAATCAACTTCTGTATAATCTCTTACCTTTTGTACTAATTCTGCGAATGTCATGATATTGTTATTGTAACACCCCCTGAGCTAACTCGTAACTCTCTTTTATTATTTTCTTCATTAGCGTCTGTAGATGGTTGCATATTATTACTCGTAAACTGACCAGGCCATAATGCAGGATTTAAATCGACTACAACAGGTGCACTTCTCATTGGTCTTGAGTTGTACAAAGCTTCAGGATCTGCTCTATGTGGTTTTGGATCTAATTGTGGATGTTTCTTTTCAAATTCAGAAATATGAACCAATGAACCATTCCATTCCTTTACCATTTCTCTGTATGGAAATTCTTGTCCCGATCTATCAGATATTGACTTTGCGAATTTTCCTCTTGCGTATGCCATAATTATCCTTGTGGGTAATAAACATTGGGAGCAATATACACAGAGGTTCTTTGTCCATCTTCTTCCAATGCCCTTTTGAGTTCATCTTCATATAATAGTTTCATTGCCTGTATTCTTTCAGGTGCAATTTTTTGTGATAGATAAAAAGCTAATCCAGATACCATACATGGAAAAAATCTAAACGGCATATCAGATGAATTTGTGTATGCTCCAACATCTTCAATTCTCGCAAGATAATAATAGAATATATTAGTCACTGCACTTGTATCAGGAGCAAGATACAAACTTATAGTTGGTGTTATCTGTCTATCTACATAATACTGAGATGGAGTTCCTGTTTGTGTTTTATTTGGAATCGCAATATATTCAGATCTAGATATTTTTGTTAAAGTTTGTTGGTTCCCTCCAGAAAGTGTAACAACAGCTTCAAGAACGTCATTACAATCACTTGGAGTTGTGTAAGTTACAGAACCATTGACTAAAGTTTCTGTTTTAGATTTTACCTTCCAAAGGTTGATACCTCTGTTGCCCCATTCAGAAAAAAGTAAGTTTAAACTTCTTCTAGCTGACTTAATGTCATTACCAGAATTTACCCTTACACCACATCTTTCGTAAGCTTCATTAATGACTTCATCAATTGTGATGTTAAAACTTGTAGTTCCTGAACTCGCCATCTCATCCTTACGCTAATATTTTTTCTTGTAAATGTTTTGGTAGATTTTTTTGTTTACCAATTAACTTTCCTGTTTTAGCCATCATTGGTTTTTTCATTTGTCCACCGCCCATTTTACCTTGAGCTTTTAATTTTTTAGTAGCAGCCATAACACCACCACCCATTTTTGAATGTACTTTTATTCTTCCGTTTTTCATATTATTTTACTCCTTTAAAATCTCCTCCTTT
>TARA_R100000697_G_scaffold84338_1_pt1 | contig 14800 bp, 3 predicted proteins | sample TARA_R100000697 | Tara Oceans TARA_R100000697 (sample SAMEA2622788) | marine metagenome | biome: marine biome (ENVO:00000447); feature: surface water layer (ENVO:00002042); material: "saline water (ENVO:00002010), including plankton (ENVO:xxxxxxxx)" | depth 5 m
CTGAAATTGTGGAGGTCATTCCTTTCGTTGATGATAGGGGAACACGAATAGTAAGAGGTTTTCTACAAGAACAGATGAGTTACGAAAAGGAAACCCCTAACGCAACATTTTCAGATAGATTTCTTCGCGATGAAGAACTTTGGAGTGAAGCAATAGAGGCTTCAGCAATTACTGAACCAGACTTGAATAAATCTTTTAGAGCAGAACTCGTTAATGTTGCTGGCCAATCTGCAATAGGAGGTTTAATAGCCGGAACGCCAGGTGCGTTGTTCTATGGTTTTAAACAAGGAATTCCATCTGCTTCAAAATTAATTGTTGATGGAGTTTTTAAAATCGCGGGACTGACAACGGAAAAGAACTTGTTGGCATTGTCATATTATTATCGAAGAAAAGGAGACTTAGCGAGTGTAGTTCACCAACAACAAATGTCACAAATGATTAAAGACGTAAGAGCAGGTCATTTAGACTCACTCTTTGAGCTTGTTAACAACACCAGCAAAAATGGTCAATACTATGAAGCAGACTACTTTCGTCAAGCAGCAAGCTCTTTAGGTATCGATCCTAATGCGCTGGTTCTTAGTTTAATGGATCTTGGATTTGAGAACGCAAAAAAACAAAAAAGAGAAATCGAATATTTAATGGACGGAAGAAAAATACTCAAAGACAAATATAGTCGTAAACTGAAGAAAATAAAAAATGAAGAGCTATACAAAACAATATTTGGTCGAGATGAGATTATCTATAGAAGTAATGAGTACAAGAACCTAGAACGACAACATAAGATTCTAGTGAGAAGAAATACTTTGACCGAAACACAAGCGGCATACAATTTAGCTATATATCGATATCTAGCCTTAACTAAAGATGATCCTAAGAAGTTCCTTAAACAATTACAAGTAGTAGATTTAAACGAAACTGATTCTCTTAAAAATTTAGAAGACTACGTAAGAAATTTTGATACAGAAGAATTAGAATTTTTAAAAAAAGAAAAAGGTCAACAAGCCGTAGAATTTTTAAAATCAGACACGACGTATGAGCAAGATGCGTATAACAAGTCTATTGGATTGTATTCTTTTCTAAGTCAGAAAAAACAAGATTTAAATCCTGGTGATGCTAGAGAATATGTAAAGTCTTTTCAAGATATGAGTCTTGTCGAGCAAGAAGCCAAAGAGAAACCTAGTGTTGTTAAAGGCACCGAGGCTCAGAAACACAATCCTCCATCTAAAGAAATGGAAAAATTTGCTAGTGCTATTGTAACAATTGGTAACAATCGAGTTCAAGTATTCTTTGAAATATCCAAAAAGGATAAAAAATTATCCATAAAAGAAATCCATATCGACAATCCACCGATGATTCCTTTGGACGATGTAATGTTGCGAGTTAAAGCAACCAAAAAATTGTTTTCAAAGAAACTGCTAGAAAACAATTTAACATTAGAGTGGAATCCAGAGTTGGTATTCTTTCAATTAAAAGAAGCACCACAGGAAATGTTGAACTCATATACAGAGTTAATGCACCAATATATGGATAATTTTGTTGACAACATTGATGAATCTAAAAAAACCCAAAGAAGACAACAACCAAAAAGAACTGTCGCGCTACAGGTTGTAACCTCATTACGCAAAAATAAAAACATAGCCAAGAATAAGGACTTAGGAACCTTCAAGGTTGTAGACACAAATGAAGAATTATCGTTACATCCTCAATATCAGAAGATGATTAATGTAGACTATGAAATTGCGTCTAGAGCTATACAAGAACAACTTAATTCAATACAAAAAGCAAACAAAAAAATTAAAGATATTGAAAAGAAAAATGTTTCAATCTTACAAGACAAATTAAGCTTGATTGAGTTTAATGCAGAAGCAAAAGAAACACCGAAAAAGTCTGTTACTGAGAACGCTTTAGCTGAGTTAGCTACGTATATGTACAACAGTAAAATATATTATGATATTGAAGACAAGATAAAAGCATTCGCAAAGAAAATTGATGAACAAGACACTCCTGAAAAAAAGCAACAAAAGTTTGATGAAATCCGAGAAGCTTTGAGAAGCGGAGTAGGCAATCAGTACAGAAAAGCAATGACAACAGAAATTGTTAGGAAAAACCGTGCTGAACAGAAAATTAGAAAGGCTGAAAAAGCTATTGATATTGTCAAGCCTACTTTTGATGAAGTGGTTGAAGAAAAAGTTCAGAAGCCTTTGGTTACTGAAGACTTAAGCGACGGTGGTCTTGAAACTATTCTCTCAACGGAACCTCGCGAGCCTACACCTACAAAGATTTTTCGAGGCTTAACGAGCAGTGAGTTTATTGCAGTCAAAGGAACAGCGAGTGCTTTGTTCCGGAAAGGTCAGGTTGGAAATAAGTCTGTAATTTTAATGGAAAATATAGAGACACAGCAACCTACTAATTCTATAAATATATCTGAAATTTATTTTCAGTTAGAACAAGTTGATCTTTTGATCGGAACAGAAGAACGTAAGAAGCTTCGCAAAGAATTAATGAACGATTTAGAACAAGCCAGAAAAGACTTGACTACCGCTGTCCCTCCAGATTTAAGAGAATACTATTCCGATGCCAGGCAAATCATACGTGAAATGCTTACAAAAGATAAGCCTGACTCTGATTACATTGGATATCAAACAGATAATCTAGCTTTGGGGTCAGCATTAGTTGGTGAATTCAAGAAGGCTGGCATTGAAGTTGTTCAACACAAGATTAAAGATCCTTACGGTGTTCCATACACAATTATTGAATTAACGGATAACGTTCGCAACAAACTCCAAAGAGACTCACTACCAATTATTGAATCTAGTGAAGATGTACGTTTTGTTGGTGTAGAGTTGCGTTCTTTGTATGACTTTCTTAAAGCGGCTCCAGTTTTTGAATTAGGTGAACTTAAGGAAAATGACAAGTCAATTTTTATTGATGACACAACCGTCTTGAATAAGAAATACCTGAACAACATGCGAAAATGGATGGGTCTTACAAATGAAACAGATGTAAAAAAGCTTATAGATGCCATTGAACAACAGGGTATGAGTTTACATACAATAAGAGAAGACTTGTACGCTGGATACTCTCTTAGCGAGCTTAAGGATATTGTAAAAGAAGAAAGTTTAAACGACAAACAACAACAAAAATTAAAAGATTATATTGATTCGATTGAAGACTTCGATGAACAATTTGAATTCGTGAACAAAGATGGTCAGTTCAAGTCTTTCAGATTGTTTGATGGTGATGAAACATTGTTTATTACGGATGACAGTGGATTGACCACACAGGAGGCGCGAAACATAGTGTATATGGCCGCGCAAGAAGGCAAAAGCAGTGTGAAGTTCATAAACGCATCTCGGGGCGCAAGAGAACTAAAAACAGGCATCAATTGGGGTAATGAGGTTAAAATAGACGATACATCGAATACTGTTGAAGTCGAAATAACTGAAGAGATGAGGTATTCCGTTAGTCCCAGAAGACAGCCACTTTTTCAAAAAAGCAAAACCAAAAAACTTGAACAGTCTTTGGTTGAAAGACTAACTCCTGAAGCCTATGATCAGTTAAACGTAAATCAAAAAAGATTAGCGTTGAACAATATGATGAATCACTCAGGTGAAGACTTATATATGGCAGAGAGTGTTGTTATTCAGCCCTCTAGATCTGGAAAAACGTTTCAGCTTGATGTTGATGGGAAAAGAATAAAAAAGAACTTTAAAACCAAAGAAGATGCAGAGCAATATGTAAAAGACAAGTATCTAGCAAATCCAGATGAAGATCTTGTGGTTGGTGTGGCTCCCATCACAACCGACCCAGAAACGACCATCAAGGCATTGCATAATGAAATCCTAGAGCACATAGTGATACATACTGAGGATGGCAAGATAAGACGTGCAGTGGCCTCCAAAAAGTCAAATGCGTTCGACTCGAAAGCAATAGAAGTCACTGCGTCAGATTCTGTTTTTGACAACGCCACTGTTATTGTCAACAGAGACGCACCTTTGTCTTTAACGTTAAACGATATAAATTTTTTGCTGGCATCTAAAGTAAAAGAATTTGTAATTGTTACTCCAACCAGGACGTTCACATACAGTTTGTCAAATAAATTTGATGTAACAAGCAGTCAAATAAAAAACCTGAGAATTTTAAACAATCGTTTGGGAGAAGAGGGACAGAAAAGATACAAACCTTCAGTCAGCATTGATATCTTTACTGAAATAGCATCTCAAATTGATACTAAGAATAAAAGTGCTGTTGAGGTTTTAAATGTTGCGTTGCATGCTTGTCAAGACTACAAAAACAAACAATTGCAATCTATTTTTCCAGAATTAAAAATAGACATAAAAGAACTAGAATTTACAGAAGTAGGTACATATGGATATAAAAAAGACGGAACCGGTAGTTTTCAATTTGATGGCAAGCTCCGAAGAAAAGAACTTAAACTTATTGACGCAAGTCGCCCAACTGCTGATCCAAAGAGACGAGAAGCTCAAAAAAGAAACAGAGCAATCGGACCAGCAACAACCCATATCTTCTCCACAAGAGAAAGAATAAAAGACAACTATATTGCTAAACAAGCCGCATCAAGAGTAGCACAGATATCTTTGTATAAAGATTTAGAATATGTTAGTCAGCGAGACTTTGAAATTTTTGTTGGTTTGGATGATATTACCTATGGATCTATGCCAGAATGGATGGAAGACCTAAACAAAGTTCTTCTGGAACGGTTGGATATATTCCTCAACGGCCAAATCAAACCCAGCGAAGTTTTGTCTGCTTATTTCATTACGGTTGCTAGTCAGCAAGCCGGAGAGATAGAGTACTCCCTTTTTAAACGTAGAATGGAAAAAAGGGGAATGATGAACGCAGTATCTCCGTTAATCAGTCAAAAAATGGATCCGACGAAGGGTCGATTTAATCTTGATTTTTTCATTGTAGGCAAAGACGGAAAAATAAACGTGCGCGCAGAAGAAATGATGGCGGCTTGGTTAATTACTCCAAAAGGCAGAAAAGCAATGCGAGCTTTTGATGAAGCTATTGCAAATGGCATGTTGCCAGAGTTTGATTTCTATACTGAATTTGTAGATTTATTAAATATTCGTAGGTTTGGCTGGTCAGGAACCAAAAACAACTTTCCTTTAGGAGAGAGTTTTGACTCTTTAAAATTTAAACTTGCAGAAATGACTGAAACCATGAATCAACAGGGTAAAGCTTACAATGAAGGCTTGAAACAAAAGAGGGCATTTGCAGCCACTCCAAAAATAACCCAAGACGCTCTTGAAGCAAATTTAAAAAGACTTAGAGGTGTAGGGCCCGTTAAGGCTCCTTTCCTTGCTCAATTGCTAGGTTTTGGAGCCGGAACAACCATAGACAGTAAAGAGATACAAGCATTACTTGGTTTAGACCCGATGGATCCTAAAGATATAGATAAAAAAGCCAAGGAAATCAATAAAAAAGCTTTATCAAATCTCAAAAAATGGGAACTTCAGTACTTGAAACAAGGTGTTAAACGGTATGGAAAAGGTAGATTTTCAGAGATGCGAACTTTGATTGGACATCTTAGGGATGCTGTTGAATACCGTTATAAAGGAATGAATAAAGAGCTACAAAAAAGAGGTATCAATATAAGACCAGAACACTACCAAGCAATCATGCATCAATGGATCTGGGCTAAAATGGCACGTTATGAAGAGACGAGGATAGCTCAACTAGAGATGTATGCTCCACTTTTATCGAAGAGGAGAGATATTGCCAGTGATGCAGAAATCGACATGTACATTGCTTTGTTGCAATCTGGAGATGTCGGCTATGAATTGGCTATGCAACAGTTGTCAGCATATCTTTCGGATGATGCAAGTCCATTGATGGATAAAGAGGGACTAATAGTTGGAAAATTGAAAGCCGTTGCAGAAGCGCTTGAAGAAGTTCAATATGGAGAGCTTTCTGCTTTGTTGGATAATAAATTTCCTGACATTAAAGCTCTTCCTGTTGAGTTGGAGATTAATTCTAAAGCTTTTTCTATTGAAGAGGATAGAATAAGCGAAAGCAAACAAATCGAATATTTAGAAAGAACAGGTTTGTATCAAATAAAAGACGGTCAACCTTTGGGTCGATATCGTTCTGATGGAAATATAAAAGAATTAGCATTTGCAGAAGGAGCCGATGTAAAAACTATAATCCACGAAAATGCTCACCTTCTAGAAGATATGCTTAGTCCAAAAGATTATGCAGAGCTTTTGGATATGGTAGATCCAGATTTTATCGTACAAACGACAACAGGAAAAAAGATTCTTACGAAGGAAGGGCGAGAATACTTAGCTACGATGTATGAACAATTTGTAGTCAATAATATTCGATCTGCTGGCCCGAGAGAGAAAAACATGATGGCCAAAATTAAAGTTGCTTTTTCTCAAGTTGCTTTAGAATACCTACGTGGAAAGTATAGGGAAAAATTTGGTTCACAAAATAAAGCAGATCCCACGGTGACAGATAGAGTTATGTTTGAGAATTTTAATCCTTTTGATCTTTTGCGAGAGGATGCAAAAATTCTTGCTGGTGATGAATTAACAGCTAATCAAATAAAAGTTGCTCAACAACTAGAGGCTCCAATTTCCAGAGGAATTCAGGGTTTATTAGATACTTCAAGCAAATCTGGAAAGTCTTTTAAAAAGTCTTTGATTGACAGGACAGAAGTATTTTTAGATGAGGATCCGGCAGTACGTCAAGCAGAAGACAAAGAGTCAAAAGCTACCGCAAAAAGAAGAGTGCAAAGTAGGGACACTTTGCAACCAAATGACAATCTAATATTTGATCTTCGTCCAAGTCAATTTCCCACGTGGGAAATGGAAGGTCACCTGCGTCCAGAAAAAGAACGAGCATACAGGAATAGAGCGGAAGCAAATCTGAGGAACAAGGGTGAACAAATAACACCAGAAAACATAGCTCAAGAATTACAAAATATGGAGCGTACGAAGTTAACAGCAACCGAAATAGATCAAGCATTTTTTGATCTTAAGAATGAAGGCAAAAACGTTGACATTCTTCATTTGTCACTGAGACTAGCTGCATACACAAAAGGGAAAACCGCTCTCAGAAGAACAGCCTATCAACCGAGAACACCTATCACAAATCGGACTATCGTTCGCGAAACCGATGTTGCAATGTATTCTAATTTTGCAGTTGTTAAACTAATGAGGATTTTTGGAGTTGAAGACATACGTCAACTCCAAGATATGTTCAACAATACAGAAGATCTTGATATTGATAAATTGGAACGGTATGAAGACTTTACTCAGAAGAATCAAATCAAAGCGGTGATAAGAGATCCTAAAGTTAAGAGTTCTCTCATTTCTTTTGTTAATGAAATAGAAGGAACGCCAGGGATGTTTGCTCTTTCTAGAGACTTGAGGAATAGAATAAAAAATGGCTTCAAAGAAGACGTAAAAAAAATAGATATATACCTAAGTGAAATTGCTGAAATCCGTAATGCGATTATTGATGTTTCTGTGCCAGCTTCATCTCGGAGAAACAAAATAGTAGAAGCAGGTGCAAAGTCTATTTTATTTTCATTTGCTCATGGTATATCTGGATTGATTGATCTAATCCCGGGAGCAAATTTACAACCTGTTTTTAGAAAAATTGAAAGTTTAACAGAATCATTTATTGATCGATTTTATGAAAAAACCTCTCCTCGACTTTTAGCCCTTGAAGGTGGTTTTACAGACTTAGATGTATCTCCAAGAATTACAGAATTAATGGAAGAGTACCATAGAGAGATGAGATCACTTCCATCCGAACTTTTAAATTTGATACAATTATTGAATGAAAAGCATAATCAACAAAAAATCAGAGAAGCACAGTCTATACTTGGTATAGACAACAATTCGCCATCTCCTGAATATCAAAAATTACAACCTGGCATGCTTCAAATCGGTCGGCTGCTAAGAAGATTTATCCATCCTCCAGTTGATATAATGCACCTCCCAAAACTCTTGCAGGTTGCAAAAGTACTCCAACAAAACAAAGACGGTGTTAAATCTGTATCGGATTTGGAATTAGAAGTTACTGATGCAAGCTCTACTTTAAGGTCTAAAGCCAAAGAACTAGAAGAATCTGGAGTTGTCGATCATTTTAAACACTATGATGTTCTTCGAAAGCATCTAGACGATCCAGATCGACACAACCTTAGCCAGGCAGAAGGAGATAAAATACAAGATTCTCTTGACGAGTTCAACAAAATTTACAAACAAACTTTTGCAAGCCAAAAAGTTTTGACTGTCAATCAATTAGCGGAAACTAATTTCCTCGATAAAATAGACACGTTCTTTGCTCCTGAAATGCACGAAAGAGAATTAAAAGCCATTACAGATGTTCGTGTTTTAGTTTCAGAAGTAAACAACAAAATGCTGTCTGATGAACAAGTCAACCAGTTCAATAAAAATATGGATATTATTTATGATGGTGTCTTGCGAAGAGAAAGCGAAGTAATGAGAAAAGGGGCCGTTATATACAGCAGTTTAAGTAGGCGAGGAGATGAATTTAAAGAATTGTCTTTAACCAGTCCAAGTGACAAAGCAAAAGCACTCCAAGCATACACTCTATTCTACACAGGTAAAATAAACATTGGAGACATTGACGTAGAGATATTGCAACAAAAATTATACAAAGAAAAAGAACCAATCAATGGCGACAAGTGGACTACTCAGGATTTGATTACTCTTGCACAAATGCACGGAGTTCTTGCCCCAGAATATACAGAATCAGTTCAACGTTTTATTGAAAGTCGATTTGACGTTAAATTTGAAAATATTGAGGAAGATCAAAAGCAAATTGTACATATTGCCAATCGAATTGTTACAGAGCCAGCTTCTGGTAATTTTGAGTCTTTAATGCAGATGCTTGACGCAAACAATGATATCAACCTTCCTACTTCAACGATAAAAACTGACTTGGGACAAATGATGTTGGAAATGTTTGTCCGTTTGATTGCAGAAGAGAAATTAGATGCTCTTTCGCGAAAGATAGCTGAAACTCATATTTATGGTGACTTAAGACAAGTAGCTCGTGAAAAACTCATTGAAAATGGTTTTAATCCAATAACGGATGGAGATGCTTTTTTGGAGAGGGTAAAAACGCTTTTGAATAATTGGATGAAAAATGGAGATATGAACGTTGCCTACCAAGTTGGAGAAAAACGTACGTATCGTCGAAGAGCAGACACTGAGTTAGAGAGAAGTGCTTCAGAAGTAGCTAATCAAATTATCAACACTTATGGACTGCTACCTGGCACCAATGACAATATAGAAGTATACACATCTCCATCTGGAGAAAAATTCTTATTGCCAAAAACAATAATCGACCATCTTAATCAAATTATTGATGATGTAGCCCCTATTTCAGCAGCAAAAACAAAAGGCTTGGCATCCTTTACTGAGTTTAAAGATCGTCGATCTAATGCTAGAAGGCTAAATGAAGCTTTAAACCACGGAATGGCAATCAAAGACGATATTGTAAAGATGTTAAAAGAAAGGAATTTTTCAGAAGAAGACGCTCAGGTTCTTGCTGATCAATACATGTTAGAAATCAATCCTGAGTATCCAGAACTCAAAAGAATGATTGATGAGAAAATTAAAGAACAAAGAAAGCAACAAACTCTACTCACACAAGGTTCTGAACAACTAGACCAAATTGACATAAAGAACACTGTTGATTTCATTAAAGAATTAGATAAAGCAGGAGAGAAAGTCTATGCTTCTTTATTAAGAGACACTTTAAATATGGATGAGCCGTTTGTAATTATGGACGACGGAGAAATTATCAATCAAGCATTTGACCTTATTTCCTCTCGACCTGAAATCAAAGAAGCTTTCATTACCAAAAGTGCAATATCAAAAAGGTTAGAAGACGAGAAAAACAAACGTGACCTTGTAAACACTGAGCTTGAACAGTCTAATTTTGTAACGCAAACCCTTGAAAACAGTGCGATGTATTTTAAATACGTTTTACAGATCTTAATGAATAAAGTTGCAACTAAAGAAAAAGTTCTTAAGACTCTATTCTTGGATGTATTTTTACTGAGGCCTATTAACTTATTGACCAAACAAGCTGTGACCACTGGGTTTATTGTTTTGAACTTTGCATATTACGTTAACAACTTTTTTGGGGCTTTTCAGCAAGCATTTGTCGAAGGTGGGGTTGAAGGTATCGGGGATTTGCTTTCTGCTACAGTTCGCGATCCGAGTGTGTTTATGACAACACTAAGTCTCTTACACAAAAATACTGGAAGGTTTGACCCGTTTGGTTTGGATCCGTCTCAAAAACGATCTACCAGTGTTTTTACAACCAAAGACGGAAGAATGTACACACCGGAAACTTTGGCCAATGCGGCACAAAAATATGGTATTGGGGCCGCGTTTATTACTGCTGAGTTGGCCAGGTCATTGGCTGAAGATATTCGCAAAAGAGATCCAAATCATCCATCTTTAAAAGACCTACTGACCTTGAATTCAGTCAGTGAGTTTAATATGGAAATTGCTCAGTCAATGGACAATATTTTTAGATTGAGTTTGTTTATGAATGAACTAAACCGAGGATTGTCTGAGGCAGAAGCGGCTAAAAAAGTTCGCGATACGTTTTATGATTATTCTGACCTTTCAGAGTTTGAGAGAACGTATTTACGAGAAGCCTTTTTGTTTTATGCGTATGCCAGGAAGAATCAAATACAATTCATGCGAGCATTACGAGACAATCCATCTAGGGTAATGAATGTTTTGAGAATGGTTCGAAACTCACAACAAGAAGCTTTGGGAGAAGAAACGGACGAAAGACTTCTAAATCCTTTCCTTCAGAACAGATACTTTTATTACAGTGAAGATGACCCCACAAAGATCTTTCGTGGAATTGAAGAATGGTATCAGTTTCGAGACAAAACCGGAAATAAAATTGGTTATGCTCCGATGATAGGTGTAATGGATGCTTCCATATGGTTTTCACTTCTTAGACCTCTACTTGATCCTCAGTATGGGATTATTGATATGGGAGAAGAAATTTCTAAATATCTTGCTGGTCAAACTGCTGTATCTCCAAGAGCGTTCTTGGAGTTATACTCGGGCGAACAAATATTTAACGATCAACAATTAAGCAACATGAAAATTCCAGCAAAAACTGTTGATCTAGTAAATAAATTACCTATCGCAGGAACGTCTTTGTTTGGAACAGCATCAAACTCAGGACTTATACAATTAAAGTTGAAAATGGATTTACAATACAATCAACTTTATTCTGACGAACCGTATTACATTCCTGCCAATCCTTCTGAAGCAAAAAAGTTGTATGCTGCTTTAGTCTTTCTTAAAGCTTTTCCAGCGACATCGCCAATATTCGGTCGAGGATCAAAACAAAATTTTCTGCTTGCAGAACTTTTCTCTCGGTATGCTCTTGGTTACAAAATGGGTGAGCCTATAACGGCACCAGTTGGACAAGATTTGATGGACAAGTTTTTGGGAAGTGTTTCGTTACCTACGATGCTTATGCCAAGTGTCGAACAACAACAAATACGAGCTATCAATAAAGAAACAAAACAAATGCGAGAACAAAAGTAAATAAATGAATTATGCTATAACCGACTACTAGGAGATTTATTATGTCACAAATTCCACAATTAATGGGTGAGCGTGCCTTAGAGCACGGGATTGCAATGGCCGTCGATCACGGAGGCGGAAGCTCTTCTAAAATGTATGTTGGTGGACAAGCAAATGCTGATGTTGCTGCTGGCACTACAACAGTCTCCAGCACTGCTGAAAACATGGCTGCTCAATACAAAATACCAGCAGATACCTTGGTGGCTGGATCAACTATTCGCGTTCGATTTGCCTGCCTAACTTCTGATCAGGGTGGTGATGATCTTACCATTCGTCTTCGTTTCGGAAAAGATGGTAGCACCATGACAAATGATACTGAGTGTGCGATTAACACTCCGGTTACTCAGGCCGATGGCGATTTTTCTGTTGGCGACATAATTATTCAAGTTCGCACAACTACCACTGCTGTTGCTTTTGGTACTATTGCTGATTCTGATGCGCTTGGCTCCAAATTGGTTTCCGCTCAATTTGAACCGTCATTTACCATAGATGCTACTAAAGATAACTACGTGTCTGTTACTACACAGTGGGATGGTTCAAACGCTGATAATAAATGTACAACTCAGGCCTTCGTAGTAGACATCGTAAATCCCAAAACCTAAAGTTACATAGCTCTGGACAAAACAATACAAGGAGTGTATGTTTAAGGTAACTTGGGGGCACGAATGGCGATCTCGCGTAATCTTTTTCATCGAGGACTAAAAGGTTCTGAGGAAAATGTTGAGTTTGCCGCTACCGTCAACGAGCAAGTGACCGTAGGTAGTATATTGTCATTCATTACGGACGGCCTATTTGGTCAGGTCCGTAAAGCTCGTGTAGCAACAAATCAGGTTGTTGGTATTGCGCAAGCAAAGGCCAAACAGGGGGCAAGGGTCAATGTAATCCAGCACGGGCTGACCAAGGTCTTGATGGACAGTGCCCCTGCCAAATCTGACAATGGCAAGCCAATTTATCTATCTCAGAGTCAAAACGGAGTAGCTTCCCTGACGGCACCAACAAACAGTAATTCGTACGTTGTTAGAATTGGATATCTGTACGGTGCCAATGGCGTTACCACAACTCCAGATGTTGTCCTGAGCATCGTTTTTATTGTTTTCATTGGGTGAGTATCATGTTTGCAATTTGGCCGTTTGTGTGCAACTTTATTTCTGTATCTGTTCTTTCTAAATTCAATATGGGAGGAGCGTATGCCAAATGATTACAAGCTCATTGGTTACGACTCCACAAATGTCTCTCGCAGAGTCATTGGTCCGTCTGATACTGCTAAGATTACTGGCAATCTGACCATTGATGGCAACCTCTCAGTAGGTGGCACTCAACGGGACTTGAAACAGGTCAATCTTACATCTCAGATTGATGGTTCTGCACAGATATTTACAGTGCCTGAAGCGTATCAGGCTGGCTCATTACGCGTTTACTGGAACGGATTACGCCAAATTGGCGGAGGTACAACCTTCACCGAAAACTCTACAACTCAATTCACAACAACCTTCACTCCGGAAAGCGGAGACTATTTAATAATAGATTATTATCCAGACTAGGGGAACTCCCCGGTCTAAGGGGAAAACATGGCTAATATACAGATTAGAGGCGCACAGATTAAAGACAGTGCCATTACCACGGAAAAACTTTTTGGATCAATACCAGACAGTAAGCTTGCACAACTTTCAACCGCAAACAAAGTAGCTTTATCCGCAATCGACTTGGATACTGCTACAGACATTGGTGCCGCTCTTGCTGACGCTGACCTGATTTTTGTCGACGACGGAGGAGGCGGAACCAATAGAAAAGCAGCCCTAAGTCGACTGCCAACTTACCTTTTTGCCAAAGTCTCTGGAGACGCTACAATCGCCTCTAGTGGTGCTCTTACAATCGCTGCTGGTGCCGTTGAAAACAGTATGCTCGCGGATGATGCTGTCGGTGCTGACGAGTTGGCTTCAGATGCCGTTGTAACTGCTTCTATTGTTGATGCAAATGTCACAACAGCCAAGCTTGCTGCTGACGCAGTTACCGGTGCTAAGCTTGCTGACGATGCTGTAAATTCAGAACACATTGCCGCAGGTGCAATTGATACTGAGCACATTGCTTCTGCACAAATCACTCTTGCTAAGATGGCTGCTAATTCAGTAGATTCAGACCAGTACGTCGACGGCTCTATTGATACTGCTCATATCGCTGATGCACAGATCACTCTTGTTAAGATGGCTGATAATTCAGTAGATTCAGACCAGTATGTTGATGGCTCTATTGATACTGCTCACTTGGGTGATGCGCAGGTTACTACAGCTAAGATTGCTGACGACGCAGTCGATGCAGACAAATTAGCTGCAGATGCCGTTGTCTTCTCTTCCGTTGCTTCTTCTGCATACACCACAAATCTAAAAAGCTCCGCGTCAACTACTGAGTTTGCTCTTGCTTCTGCCATTAAAGACTACGTTGACAGCAATATTGCTGGACTTGCTGTAAAAAGCCCCGTTTCCGCTGCTTACACTGCTTCTTTTACAATGGCTTCTACTGCTTCAAACAACACTCTTGTGCTTGCCGACGGAGAGGGTGGATTTGATGCTAGCGCTGATACGCTCACTGTAGACGGTGTAAGCGTAGGCACAGGTAAACGAGTACTGGTCAAAGATGGTGTTAACTCTAATGGTTCTGGCGTACACAACAAATGGAACGGTGTATACACTGTTGGAGACTTGTCTGGAGATACGGTTACATTAACTCGTGCTGATGACTTCAACGAAGACACAGAATTCTCTAAAGCTCCATTCTTCATGGTTCGAAATGGTTCAAAATTTGGTGCTCACGGATTTGTGTGCTCTAACGGAGGAAGCGTTACTCTTGGTACTGATCCGGTTACATTCTACCAATTCAGTGCTCCTGGACAAGACGCTGTTGCTGGTGATGGTATTGCTAAAAGTGGAAATGTTTTGAGTGTTGATATCGATGAACTTACTGCTCTTAGTGGAACAGGTCTTCATCAAACTCAAGACTTCTTCATGTTCTCCGATAACGGAACCGAAAAGAAAATTTCTTTCTCAAACCTTGAAGATGCTATCTTTGGTAACCTCTCTGGTGATGTTAGTGTTGCTGCTGGTGGTGCTGTAACAATCGCCAATGACGCTGTTACCGCTGCTAAATTGGGCGCTACATTGAAGCAGAAACTG
>TARA_R100000697_G_scaffold17306_2_pt1 | contig 14797 bp, 9 predicted proteins | sample TARA_R100000697 | Tara Oceans TARA_R100000697 (sample SAMEA2622788) | marine metagenome | biome: marine biome (ENVO:00000447); feature: surface water layer (ENVO:00002042); material: "saline water (ENVO:00002010), including plankton (ENVO:xxxxxxxx)" | depth 5 m
GAAGCTCTAAGGTTAAAAGAAAGAGGATACGAGTATCATCCTTACAATCGTAGAGAGTGCTTAAAAATAGGAAAGCTAAACTTTACACATGGTAAGTATACATCTAAGTATCACGCTTTTAAACACCTAGATATGTATGGAGAAAACATAATGTATGGACATACACATGACCTACAAAGACATACAAAAACAGGTGCAGGTGGAACGTTAAGTGGTTGGAGTTTAGTCTGCTTAAAAGATATAGAAGCAGATGAAGATTGGTTGGCAGGTAGATTAACAAATTGGAACCATGCTTTTGCAATAATAGATTTCTATAGTAATGGAAATTTTAACGTGCAAATAGTAGAAATTATAGATGGTAAAACAACACTATGGGGGCAACAAATAAATGGCTAAAAAAGTAAGCTGGATGTGGGGTGGCAAACGTTATAGCGGCACTCTTATTAGAGAAACTAAAAAGCATAAGTTTGCTAGAACACATAATGGTAAAATTAAAAAAATAGTTAAAAAAGGTAAGTAATGGCTACAAAAAAGAAAGACCCAAGATTAAAAAGAGCTGGTGTTTCAGGATATAATAAACCTAAAAGAACTCCAGGTCATAAAACAAAAAGCCACATAGTTGTTGCAAAAAGTGGCGATAAAATAAAAACAATAAGATTTGGACAGCAAGGAGTAAAAGGTGCTGGTAAAAATCCTAAAAGTGCAAAAGCTAAAGCTAGAAGAAAGTCTTATTATGCTAGACATAATGCGCAAGATTCTAAACCTTCTAAGCTTTCTGCTAGGTACTGGTCACATAAAGTTAAATGGTAAAACAAACAAACAGGAGTAATAACATGGCTAATATGTTTACGGATGATCAAGGGCTTTTTCAAGGTGGTAAATACGGAAGATTCGGCGGAAGATTCCGTGACTACATGGAAAGAACTTTTGGAAATCAAGATAGAATCAATCAAAGAAGTAGAGATAGGTTAGGAGAACAGATGGATATTGATAATGTTCCTGATACCTACATGAAAACTATGACTGGCATGAGAGAAGAAATGGAATCTACGCCATTACAAAAATCTATGGAGTTTTTAAAAGACTATGGGTTGCCAAGTGTAGTTACACAAAGTTTTGCAGGTAATTCTATGGAAGATGTTCCGTATAATTATCAAGAAGAAGCTGATTTAACACAAGATGTAGCAATGGCTAGAGGAAGAGGTGGTGCTATGGATTTTGATCCTAGTGACCCACAATCGGTAAGGCAGCTACAAAGAAGACTTAATTTAGCTGGCTATACAGACTCTGAAGGTAATCCATTAGATGAAGATGGTATGTTTGGAGCAAAAACAGAATCTGCTTTAAGGGCTATACAAAGAGATTTAAATCCTAGAGATACTAGGTTTGGATTTAGCGATATGCCTGAGGAGCCTAGTCAATACGTAATGAGATAAGAATGCCTAAACAAAGCTTAGAAATATCAAATTTTCAATCTGGAGTAATATCTAATGTATCAGAAAGAGACATACCTCTTGACGCAGCTAGCGATTCGCTAAATATAGACCCTAATTCAGAACAAGGTAGTTTAAGGGGTATAAACAATGATACTAATATGGGCACAATTAGTGCACCACATTCTTTAGGAATTATAAACAACGACGGAACACACGTTGGTATTATATATGAACCTAAAATAGATGCAGATGGTAGCACTAGTGGTACACCCTGGAGTTATGTTGATGATATATTTGGAAGCCCAAATGAAGTAGTGTTAACTGTAGACGGTACTATATCTGGTACCGATATAGGAACCCACGAGGTTAATCCTATACATAATTCTTGCATGGAAGTTAACAATAAAGAAGTGCATATAGGTCAAGGTACTGGTCCTAGTAAATGGGCTGGTATTATACAGTATAAGCAATTTGGAATTGATTACTCTGCTTCACCTTATAATTTAGTGCAGTTTGAAGATGCAGAAGTTAAATCACCTAACATATTTCCTGATATGTATAAAGTTATACACATAGGTGATTATCTTTATGGTATAAAATGGCAAGGGCATTACGTTTATAGATTTAAAATATCCGATTATAGTATAACAAAAAGTCAAAAGAGGTTTAAGTCTTTACAAGGTATATGTGCTGTTAATGGCGATTCTAATAATATATGGTTGTTTGATGCTGCTGAAACTCAATACGGCACATTATATAAATATCCTGTAACACTAGATCCAGACCAAACATTAACAACAGTTATAAATATACCTGCGGGTGCTGTAGATAAATGGAAAGTAGACCATGTATCAGATATACTTCACGTTACTGGTTCAGACGGAACAACAGATACAGATAAGATATGGTTTTATAGACCGATACAGGGAGAAGATATACCTCATACAGATTTAAATGAAGGAGAAAATGCTTATTTATGGAATGTAAATGAGCCTACTTCTAATGGATCTGCAGAAATAACATCTAAAACTCCTTTATTTAAAGCAACAGATTATGACGCAGAAAACACAACACAAGGCCAATGGTTTGGTTTAAATGGCGATGGTATGCTTTGGAAAGATAAAACATCTTTTCATTTAGGAAATCATGATGAATTAGCTGAATTAAAAGTTGCTTATAATCAGCAAGTAGAATTAAAAAATAGCTCTGATGCTAGTATTTATGAAGCAGGAACAAGTCAATACAATAGGTATGCTACAAGTCATATTAAATACGATAAAGATTCAAATCTTCTTTTAGTATTTGTATCTGATTTGAGAAACGAAAGTGCTTATAGCGCAGGCTCTACTGGTTATTCATATGTCAATGTTTTTAGTGTTGATACCGATGATAACCAATCGCCTGAGTCAGATTCAGTATCTACTTATGGAGAGCTAACTTACCTTTATTCTAATGCTGTAGGCCACGCTACTCAACATGGAGGACCACAACATACTCACGCAGCTGTAGATACTAAAAATAAAATTATATTTATAGGTCAAGAAAATTCAGGATATGCATATAAATATACTAATACCGAACTAACATTTGTAAATGCAGACGGCCCTGGAGATACTTGGTTTGCGTTAGGTAGTGGTACTAACGGTGAAGTAAGGCATATGAGAGTCGATATGGAAGAAAGGCTTTTATTTGTAGGTACAGAAGAAGACGGTCTTAGAATATATCACTATCAAACAGATGGTACAGTTTTAAATGAAAGTGAAAAAGTATTTCAAATGAGCGGCGAGCAAAATGGTGTTGCTTTAGATACAGAATTTAAACTTGTTTTTATAGGAAAATATTCTGGAACTAAATTACAAGTAGCTAAATATGAGTCTCCAGAAAATCCAGATGATATGAACTCTTCTTTTCAAATTTCTCAAGTTGGAGGAGAAACTAGTTTACAAGGTAGTTATGCTAATTCAGCACCTACTATTGAAGTTGATCCTATTAATAAAATTTTATTTGCTAGGGGTAGAACAGATTCCACTACTGGAGTTATATTAGAATCTTTTAGTTATGATAATACTGGAGCTCTTACACACGTAGACACAATAAAAGGAACTACGGATTCTACTCCTGAAAAAGCTGACGATTATAGACCATTTAATACAGGAGCCTCTAGTGTTACAGGTTTATGTATTGAAGATACAAATATATCGGTAGATGCAGATGCTAGAATAGTTTTTCCGCATAATGGTTTTTCTATTACACCTATTCCTTATAATGAAGATGGAAGTTTTGATGGAGACAGTATTTCAGATTTAACATATCCAAACAATAGAGTTATATATAGAGATACAAATCAATACAATGAAAATACTGAAGGTGATGGATTAGGTTTTTGGACAGAAGTTATTACACCTGGCTCTGATTTTGGAGCGCAAAGTAAACGTGGTATAATAGTTTATGGCTCTAATACAGGTATTATTAATACTAGAGCATACTCTAGACATACTAATAAGGTTTGGATGCCTAAAGTAGGTCTTATAAAGCCACAAGGAACTGACGCTGATGATTGCGTTGCTTATCCTATTATAATGAATAATTCTTTAGTATCTAATAGAGGTGCTAATCATATATATTATATAGGTTCAGATGGTACATCAGCTAATGAGCTTTCTACAAACGGGACCTTAACTGATAGTGCAAGCTGGACTGCTGGATCTGGATGGACTTATAACGCAACAGATGACGATATGGATTATGATGGAAGTACAGATGATGCGACATTAGATAATGCTACAATTTTAACAGCAGGCTTAGATTATGTTGTAAGTTTTGAAGTTAAAACAGCAGCATTACAACTTACTATACAAGGAACTGACGGTTCTGGCAACTTGCTTGAAACTTATTATGCAAAAGATACATATGCAGTTGGAACACATACTGTAGGTATATGTCCTGCACAAACGGCATCTAGAATACGATTTATGGCAGATGCTGATGGTGACGCTGCAGTTTTTGATACTTTATCTATAAAACTATCTAGATACGCTAAATCGCAAATGTATTGGATTATGGTTAACGATACTATAGATCCTTCAGACCCTACAGCAAACGCAGCTATATTAGATGGAACAGTAGGTGAGTGTGTAGCAGCAACTTCAGGTTCTAATCAGGAAGCACCAGCTACATTATATTGTGTGCAAACAAATGCTAATGAAGAAATTAAAGTTGCATATACAGGATCTACAGTCGCTGATGGTAAAGATTTAACAAGTTTATATGTATTAGATGCAGCTGGTTCAGATATGAATCCTAATTTTGACACAGAGCCTACTACTAGATGGTCATATACTAAAAAGTTAGATGGTATTAGAATGAAGGAAGCGTGCGTTATAGATAATAATCAGTCTAATGCTGACGACGACCAACAGTTAGAATTGTTTGAAGGAGCTACTAGAGGTACAGGTAAATGGGCAAGAGTTTTATACGATAGAAGTGATGCAGAATTTGAAAACCCTAACAATAGTGCATCAGCTACAGCTGGCGGTATTATATCAAATCCTATTGATTTAGAGTTTGAATTAATAGCTAATGATGATGACGATGAAGAATTAGAAAAAGGTAAAGGTGTTAAAAAAGATGTTAAGTATTTTTATAAATGCTCATATCTATATGATGGATATCAGGAAGGTCCATTAGGAGATGAATTTACATATATACCTGAAGAAGATGGAAACTTATTAATAACTATAAAATTAAAAGGTTTATTAGCCTTACCTAAAAGAGTTACACATCTTAACTTATACAGGTCTGAAACAGAAGAAACATCTGCATCTAAACCTTTAGGTTATTATAGGCTATGTGAGTCTATTAGATTAGATTCTAGGTGGACAGCACAAACTGAAGAAACTACTGTTAATCCAGATTGGGGATCGTACAGAAGATATAAGTTTTTAGATGAAGGAAGATTGTTCCAATCGTTTGAGTCTAATGCTGGTTACTCATCAGTACTAACAGATTTAGATATGAGATATTCTTTAAGTACTCAATTAAATAATACACACTTTGTATCAAATGTTAGTCATCCAGTTTTAGACGAAGAAGGTGGTAACTTTGTAATAAAATCACTACCTTATAAATATGACCTATTTGACTATAGTAAAGACATATTACGTATACCAGATAAGCTAACAGCATTACAAGCGTTTAAAGGGCGTATATGGGCCTTTACAGATAGTAAGATATATATAATAGAGCCTAACGGATTATATATAGAAGATACAATGATAGGTATTGGGTGTGCACACGATAAAGGTGTTGTAGTTACTCCTTACGGTATGTTTTGGATAGATAAAAATAACATATACTTACATGATGGTAGTACTATGATACCTATTGGTCAAGCTATAAAAGATGGTAATGATAATGCAATTTCAAAAATAGATTTTGATCAATTAGGTACAGTAAGTGAAGCAGCAGCAGGAAGTGGTAATACAGCACAGGCACCTATAGCTGTATATGACGCTAACGCTAATGCAGTATTATTTATAGTTAAATTAGATGCTAGTCCATATAATAGAAGAGCATGGGCTTTTCATATTCCTAGTAAACGATGGGAATGTTGGCAAGTTAATGGAGCAGCTAAAATATACGATGCAGTTACAGGATCAGATGGATATGTGTATTATATAGATAGCAGGTTAAGAAAATATAGAGGTGAAAGCAGTAGAAGAACATACAATTGGGCTAGTAAAGAAATAACTTTAGGCGACCATAGTAATAATAAACATTATAACAGTATTAAAATAACTGGAAATAATGCAGATTTAAGCAGTAAATTAACCGTTAAGTTAGATGGGTCAACAGTTACTGAAACATTTAGCGCAGATGGTACAGAGGGCGTTTATAAACTGCCTTATGGTAGTAGAAAAGGAAAGAGGATAAAATTAGAATTTTCAGGATTAAGCAGTACAACAGAAGTAATAGACTCTATAGGTATAACATTTAGAATGAAAGGAGCTAAGTAATGCCTAGTAAATTAAGAGCACCTATGCATTCTGGAGAGCTTAGTTCTGTAATACAGAAAATATATGATGATTTAAATTCTGTAATTGAAAATATTAATACAGATTTAGAAGGGTTTAGAGAACCAGGAGAAGAAACTAAGTCAGGTGGATTGGCAATAGTTAAAGAAGGTGATAAATACTCTTTAAGAGGTAAAACTTCTGATGGTTGGGCTAGAGTAAACATGAGGCTATTAAATAGCCCTATTGTTAAAAAAATTGAAGAATCTAGTAAGATTAGCAATAATAGCGATATAACTAGTTCTAATGCTATAACAAGTCTTACAGATAATACAGGTGGTACAGCAGCAGATACTATTCCTGCTTCAGGAGGAAGTTGGGATAATGCAGAAATAAATGTAGCAGTTGCTTCTTTAGCTGCAAAGATTAATGCATTAATACCACTTGTTGACAAAACAAATGAATTAGTAACACTAATAAATATACATAATGATAGGATTAACACATTGATAGATAAAACAAATGAAATACTAAGGAGAATAGACGAATGAGTTGGCTTTCAAAAGCTCTTGGTACAAATAGATTAAAGCATAACTTTAATTACGACCCTGCTCAAGCAAACGTCTCTGGAGTTAATTTTGGCGATATTACAAATCAAATGTTAACTGGTCAAGGTTCATACTTCGATGCACAAAGACAAGCAGGTGCACAGCGTATAGCTGACGCTTCTGCAAATCAATTACAGCAACAAAATGCTGCAATGGCATCTAGAGGTATGGGTGGTGGTGGATTAAGAAGTTTAATGGATGCTACATCTGCTAGTCAAGTAGGTGAGCAAACAGCACAACTTAATCTAGGTTTAGCTCAGCAAGGATTTCAACAAGCTGGGCAATTTGCTGGTCTAGGCTTACAACAAGCTATGGCTAATCAGCAGGCACAAAACCAAGCTACACAGTATGCTATAACATCTTCATATAACCAAGCAGCTGCTAATAGAGCATCTAGAGGTAACTTTTTTGGTAATGTTATGAGTATGGCATCAGGTCCATTAACAGCGATTGCACAAGGTCAATTTCCAGAAGTGTTTGGAAAAAAGACGTAAGGGTAGACTCATCAGAAGGCGGGCCTGAAGCTTTAGAATCTATTTCAGCAAATAAATTCTACGATATGCTACAGGAGGGTGAGGTAAATGATTATGCTAATTTAAGCTTTGAAGGTATGAATAGTGCCGATTTAGAATTGCTTTATAATAAAAGCCAGAAATCGTCTGCACCTATAACTATGCCTTTAGATCAGTTTTTAAATTTGTCTGACGATGATAGATCAACTGTTATGCAAGATGCATATTTTAACTCTGTTAGTTCTGAAAGGTCTCCGTTTACAGACCAAGATTTTAGTAACGACCTTTTAAGTAATGTAAATACTGATAATTTATTAGATAAAGATGATATAGGTGATAGTGCTGTTGAAGTTGTAGATTATATATCAAATACAGCAAGTCAAGATATAGATGGAATATTTACTGAAGAAGATATTACAGATACGTGGAGTGGTGGTCCACATACGGTTGAATCTGGTAATACGTTAAGCGAAATAGCTATGCAGTATAAACCTGAAAATGTTGATTCAGCTGATTATATTAAACAAATAAAAATGCTTAATGGTATGCGTAACGATAGAATAGTGCCTGGACAGCAATTAATATTACCTGGTTCTTTTGAAGCGTTAGACAAAGAATTGCAAAGTAAAAACTCTATGCTACAAGATAGTGGTGAAAGATTTAGCCATGCTAGAAATATTTATGAACAGGAAACTGGAGATAATTATGGCGGTTACGATCATATGATAAGACAAGCTTTTAATGCAGTTAATGCACTTGACAACGGAAATTATTTTGGAGGGCAAGGAGACCTAGAAGACAAAAAACTGCATAACAATAAAAACATAATAAAGCTAGTTGTAGGTATTAATGACCCTATGGAAAGCAATAACTCTTTGGCCGTTTTACAGGATATAAGAACTCGTACAGCTAACAGAGCTAACAGATATGGAGCTGGAGATCCTCATAGAAATTACTTGGTTGAAAGCATGGTACATTTAGACAGGCTTATAAAATATGCTGAGGGTAAACAAAAAACACACGCAGTTTATAGAGATGAATTTTATAAAAGGAACAATAGTTAAAAGGAGTAAGTATGGCACAAGGTATGCAAAATCCAATATCTAATTATGGAAACTTTGGTCAGGTTATGGCAAATCAATGGAATGCTGCACAAGAAAGAGCGTTAAGAACAGATTTAGCACAACAACAAATAGATTTGCAAGAACGTCAATTAGATATGCAAGAAGAAGCGTATGGATATATGCTAAAAAACAGACAACAGTTAGACGAAATTGCTAAACAAAAGTATGACTTGGGTCGTGAAAAAAGAGAGCTTGAAAAAGACTATAAGCAAGCACAAGAAGATAGAGTTGAAAATAGAGGTTTTTTAAACTATATAGATTTTATTGGATGGGGTGATGATTCGTATTGGTTTCCTGAAGAAGAAACATTTGAAGATTGGGCAGAAAAAACTGGTCAAACTATACCAAGTGAATTTGATTTACAACTTCCAGAAGACCCTACATTTCAAGCTTTGCAATATTTTTCACAAAAAGATAAAAATCTTGAAAGTAGCTTAGTTGACCCTGCTTCAGGTTTGATGGATATAGTACAACGATAATATTAAAGGAGAAATAAAATGGCAATAGGATTATTAGGATTAGCCGCTGGAGGAGCAGCTTTAGGATTGGGTGGTTCTATGATTAGCGACAGATGGTCTAAAGATAAATACAGAAGTCCTGACCAAATGCAAGACGCTAGTATTTATGCACCTTCTAAAACGCAAGCTTTGCAAGAACTTTTAAGAAGGCATAATGCAGGTCAAATAGATTTACCTGATGAGCAAGTAAAGCAATTAGCTCAAATGGCTGCTGATACAGGAATGAAATTTAATCCAGAATCAAAACCACTAAGTAAGTTTATGTTTGATTTTGCTGATACAGCATTATTTGGACTGTTACCAAACGAATGGAGACCTGCATCTATAGGTCAAGAATTACACGGCGAATCTTTCGCTGATAGAACAGCAGGATCTATAGGTAGTTTAGGTGGTGGTTTTGCCTCAGGTGCGGCAGTTCTTAAAGGTGGTAAAATGGCTCTTGGAGGTATTAAAGGATGGATGGGTAAAGGTACAGCAGCACAAAATGCAGCTAGAGCAAATTCTAATGCATCATTTTTTACTGATACAGGTAACGTTGGTTTATTAGGAATGCCTAATATAGCAACAGGATTTCAAAAATATAATCCTTTTAGAGCAAATGTACAGTATACAGAAGGTCTTTATCCTGCTGGTGGAGGATGGACTGGTCCTAATAACTCATTTGTAATGTTCTAAATTGATTTACAGTCAACCAATAGAACAAGAAGCTCGTGACCAAAGATACAGAGTACAGAGATTAGTAGGTAGGTATGCCTCTAATCCAATGTCTTTTTCTCCATCTCAAGTAGATGAGTTAAAGAACATGGCAGAAGCTGTTGGTGTAGAGATGCCTAACAGAAAAGAAGAGTTCGATGTAAGGCGTAATGCTAAGAACCTTATGGGTGGTTTTATCGAAGGTATGACCACTATTCCTACTGGAACTAAACCAAAAACTACATACGAAGCTATATCACATTCTATGGGACATTTAGCTGGTTTTGCACCAGGTATAATGGCTCATCCATTAGGTGCTATTGGTAGTGCTTTAGGTAAAACTAGATACGGTAAAGTAGCTAAGTTATTTACAGGTGCTGCTAAAGGTGCTCAAAAACTAAACAAATACTCTGTGCCTATGTTTTTTGGACATAAAGCAACAGGTTTAATGAACAAAGGTTTGCAAAAGTCTGGGCTAGAATCTGCAGAGTTTCTTAAAAAAGGTTCTGCAGGTAGAGGTGTATTAGAAGAAGCAACTACACTTGGTGTTGCATCTGGAGTTTCTGCTATATGGAAAGGTCCTGATGTTATGTGGGATAGTGTAGTTCATGGTGGTATAGCAGGTGGTATGTTTGGAGGACTAGGAAATTTTACAGCTATAGGTAACTATTTAAAATCAAGTAAAACTATAGATCATGTAAAAGGTGAGCAAATGCTAAAAGGTGTTGTAGGTGCTGGAATGCTAGGTATACCAGCGTATCTTAGAGATGACCCTATAGAAATGGTTATATATGAAACTATGTTAGGTGGTTATTTTGGATACAATGCAAGACCAGCTGTGCAGAAAGAGGGTGGAGAATTTATAAGAGATTTACAGTTTGATGAAAGCAGTACTAGATATGCTTTTAGACCTGAAAGACATCCTGAATGGAATAGGTATAGCAAAGGTGCTAAGGAATATATTAATAAACAAGTAGATGAGTATACTTATAAATATATAGTTCCTAAAATGATGGAGTCGTCTGGAATGAGTGAAAGGCAAGTTATGGACAACTTTTATAAAATGGCACAAGCAAGGTATGATACTAAAAAACCTACTGAAGAGCAGATTAAATCATTGGTTAGAGAAGAAGCAGATCAGTACTGGACCTTTAGAAGAAAAGGTTATAGAATGGATTGGAAAGATGTTTCTGAAGAATACAATATGCAGTATGATACAGAAGATATATATCAAGATGTAGTGGTTGCAGCATCTGCACCTAAAGGTAAAGAAAAGACACCACTTGATATTGTTAGGAATGAAAACCAAGTAGTTAACGAAGTATATATTGCAGAATATCATCAAGATGGTACAGTTACTTTTGTAAGAAAGAAAGGCAATTATGGGCAAAATACTTTAGTTGGTGAAAATACATTTGGTAAGACACCTGCTCAAAAATTAGAAACAGGCGAATACATTACAATGGACCATATATTTGTCGCTAATTTAAAAGATAACAAAGGCAATGACGTTCCTAATACATTTCACAAAACATTAAAGCCTTTAAAGTATAGGTTAGAAGATGGAATGTTTGTAAGAGAAATAGATACTGCACAAAACTATGCTATATATGATGCTTTAAGAAAAGAAGGTAAATATATTTTTGGAGGCATAAAAGATAAAGGTGTTTACACTTTAAGAGATTACCATATTGATGTTGATTTAGTTAATAGAGATGCTATGTTTAAGGCTTTATCAGGCAATGATCCTGTTAAAGAAAGGGCTGCAAGAGAAAGTTACAATGAAGGTTTGGCTATTGAATTAGAATGGCTTGGTAAGAAAAATACCTTAAAAGATATGTCCTCTGTAGATATGAGCTCTGAAGCTGTTAAAAACATAGTAAGAGAATATAATAAACAATGGAAATCTAATGTATTGGCTGAAGCTGAAAGAATGGGTTATTATACATTAGGCACAAAAGACCTTAGCAATATCAATAATTTGATGAATAAAGGGCATTCTAAGGACGTTATTGACTGGAATAAAAGACAACAGTTATACCAAGATAAAAGCCTAGCATTAAATAAAGACGCTGTTAATGAAAATGGACAAAGAATTTTTGAAGGTTTAGGTAATAGATTTCAGTATCAAATATTTGAAGATATAAATATATTTGACCAATATTATAGAAAAGGAAAAGACGGAAAGCCAGAGTTAGCCAACTATGAAAGTTGGACAGATGGTATAGTTGTTATAAGGCCTGAGATATACGATAGAATAGCGCAATCTATTGGGTTACCTAAATCTAATATGCTTAAGCCTGTTATATCTGTTAAGCTAGAAAACGGTGGTGTTATGGTAGTTAAATCAGCTGGTCAACGTGCATCTAACAAAGCAGATAAAAACATGATAGACATGATGAATGCAAAAGGTTTAGATATGGTTATATTTACATCTGCTGCAAAACATTATGGAAACGAAAAACCATTAGATATTGGTTTTGATTCTAACACAGGTAAGTATTCTCCAGGAGATATAAATCCGCTATCTATGCCTATAGACTCTGTAAGAGTAAATCTTGGTACAGTTGTTGACCCAAAACGTTCAACAAAATCACAAAGAGTAGTGTCACAGTTAGGAAGTGCTTTGAATGAAAGACAAGCACCAGGAGCTCAGAAATTATTTTATGAAGAAGTTTTAGCTGGAGGACCTAAAGGTACACAAGAAGCTGTTAATGTTATTGAAAGATATAGGCAAACAGGCGACAAAACAGAATTGAACAAGCTAGATATTGATGATATACCTACTAGGGTAATACATGAAATATTTACTAAAGACGCTGATATAACTAGAAGAACTGAAAGAGATGCGGATCTTGCCAAAATTATTGCAAGAAAGATATCTAAAATGGACAAAGAAGGCGGCTTAAATGATATTGAGGATGTAGTATATAATAATTTTAGTAAAGAAGAATATGCACAGTACATATATAGAAACAATAAAATGTTGGATTCTACTGATTTTGATATGGTTTATAGACATAATTTTGATGCTAGTTCTAAATATTTTGACAATGTCTATAAGAAATATATAATTAGCAGATATGTGAAACCTAAATGGAAATACTCAGGCAAGTCTTGGCTTGGGGGAGTATTACCTCACAACCAAGTTGATCCTAAGATTGGAGGATGGAAAATTAAATCTGGTGAGATTAAACTTGATAATGGTATGGGTGATATGAAAATTAAGATTACTGATAGAAAAGGTAACTTAATTGAAGAAACAACTTTGTGGAAAGGTTGGAATAAATACAAGAACAAAAAAGAATATGAGCATAATTTTGAATTGACAGCTGTACGTGTTCCTATGGATAGTATATCTGGAGCAAGGGTATTAAAATTTACAGGGTTTACAAACTCTAAAGGTCATTCTGCTAGAACACACGCTAAAGATGATTGGTATTTAGGTGGTGCGGATAAAGACAGCGATAGCGTTTTTATATATCAGGGTTTTTCTGAAAAACTAAAAAAGGTTTATAAAGATAAAGCTAATGAGTGGGGTGAAGGAACCAAAGAAAAACCTATGGTAGAGAAAAAATCGGAAGAAATGGATGCTTTATTTGGTATAGATGTTACTCCGTCTAGTTGGAGCACAGAGTCATTCTTTAATCCTTTTAGTCAATTTAATCCAAGTATGAGAAAAGTAGTTGCAGATCAAGCGTATAAAGGAACTAATACTGGATTAGGATATGGATTAAAAGGTAAAGAAGCAGTTAATGAGCTGCTGGATTTAGTACCTAAGTCAGGCATGGCTATAAATATAAAGACAGGAAAAGGTGAAAACGATATAGGTACTTTAACATTAAAGCCTAAAGAAAATGCTGGTTACAATGTTAGAAGACTGGGTATGGAAATTGTTAATAGAAGTGCTGATTCAGCAAACTATCCAGTTAGTAGAAACGCTGGTGAGTATAGAAATATGCTATTAGAAGCTGGATTTGATGCTAAGATTACTAGGCATGATGGTAAAGTTGTTAAAGCTAAGTATAAAGATGTTGCTAAACACTTTAGAAATATACAATTGCAAAGGTTAAACAATCCTATTGTAAAAGGATTTGAAGGTAAGTCTATAACATTAGAACAATGGCAAGCATCTATAACTAAAGAGTTAGCAGAGTCTACACCAAACGAATCTTTAAGTTATTTAACATCAAAACGAATGGAAGCAGACGGTATATTTAACAATACAAAGCCTTATTCTGCTAAATTAGAAGAGTTTGCATTAGCTATGCAATCATTTAGAGATTTTATAATTTCAGATCCATTTAATCGGAGATTTGCTCTTTTAGGGAAAATAGCTTTTGACCCTAATATGGCTGTTAAGCAATATCAAAAAGATTTAAATAATCCTAGAATGGCTGACGATTTTGCTCTTACAAAATATGAATTTAAAATTATGAATGATATGTTTGCCATAGGTACATATAGAGCACTTACTAAACAGGGTAATGAAATACATAAATATATGAGAGACGTTCTTGAGCTTAAACCTAAAAAAGGTGAAAGCATTGCAGACACAGTTATAGTTGATGTTTTAAGACCTTTAAATGCAAGGATACAACAACTAAAACAAAAGATGGACAACATTAAGAAACGTGTTAAAGATGGAGAATTTCAAGAAGGTTCTTATGTTGTTGAAGCTTTTGAAGCAGGTATAAGAGATATTGATTTATTAACGCTAGAGCTTACAAATAGATATGTTAAAAGGTTTAACGCTGATAAAGACGTTTTGTTTAAAATGTTTAAAGATTATACAGATATTGCATTAATAGGTAATTTAAGGCCATTTGGGGGTAAAGGTGGTCCTGAGATGCTTGCAATACAATCACAGCAAATACAAAACAGTGCATTAAAG
>TARA_R100000697_G_scaffold21802_1_pt1 | contig 14692 bp, 21 predicted proteins | sample TARA_R100000697 | Tara Oceans TARA_R100000697 (sample SAMEA2622788) | marine metagenome | biome: marine biome (ENVO:00000447); feature: surface water layer (ENVO:00002042); material: "saline water (ENVO:00002010), including plankton (ENVO:xxxxxxxx)" | depth 5 m
ATCTTCATATTCTTCTTGCACTGCTCTCCACCCACCATTACATTCATCACAGTCTACTATTGGAACAGATGGATCATTCCCATTACCTAATGCTAATTTACCTTGTCCATCACAAGTCTCACAAGGTATTTTAAAACTACATATTGGCATGCTTAACCTCTTTCTTCTTCTTCTTGTTCTAAAAGTATTTCTGCTTGTATGTCAGCTTCATGTGTAGGCATACCATTTTGTACAAGGTCTATCCATATCTCATGGTATCTATCTTCTCTTGATGCTTCTACTACCCAATGTCTACTCATAATTATACTCCTATATTTAATCAAAAAAATTAATTTAATTCATAAGTACTACACAATCTCCATCTGTTATTTCTCTAATACGTACTTCACCCTGTTCATTTTCATATTCCTCTGTAGGATATACAACTACATTGAATGGAGTTACTAAATTAAATTTAATGGTTTCATCGTAATCTTTATAATATTCCCAAGATATATTAACAGAATATGTAGCATCATCTACTTTATCGTACACATCTATCCACATATCTTCTTCATAATATTCCCATGAATGCATAGTAAGTTTGTGTAATTCTTTAATTACAGATTTAAGTATTTTATTTTCTAGATCATCACGTAATTTCATTTTAAAGTCTCCTCTACAATTTTTAATTCTACCCCTGCTTCTGTTTCTATCCACACTTGTGCTCCACAAGGTAGTTTCTTGTCTGGACTATATATTATTTTACATGCCCCATCAATAGCAACTTCATGAGCATAGTCATTAGACTTGTATGTTTTACAAGTAATAACAGGGTTACGCTCTCCAGTTTTCGCATTACGTTTAATGATGTGCTGATTAATGTGGATTATTTTTTTCATGTCGCTTCTCCTTATCTTATGCTGTAGCAAAATGCTTTTTACCTGCACCATGCACAACAACTGCTATTGATTTTGCTTGTTTGGTATTACCTGAACATAATAAACATTTAATACAATTAGTTTTCTGTCCTCCCTCTGGTGTAGCAGGGCATATAATTTCTTTACCTTTCACTACATCATTCTCGTTAGTTGTCACTCTAAAAGTACGCTCACCATTCTGCCATGCTTGCTTTGCTTCTGTCAAGTTATCTGCACTACGCATGAATATGTCTGGCCTAAAGTCAGCAGATTCTATGTTAGCTTGATGGCTGTATGCCGTATGACCTTTGCTATTAGACAATAGACTTTCCCATATGTAAGAGGGTACTGCGGCAGGATCTCCATATGTACCTAGTCGCACAAATTGATTGTCGCCTACTGATTGTATATTTTTATGGCCTAACATAGTTTTATAATTACCTTTTATATATGCTTTATATACACTTAAAACCATAAGTAACATAACATAACAGCTACGTTTCTTTGCTCCACCTTTGCTACCATTATGCGGTACTCCCCTATGTATACAGCTACCGCATATACTATAATCTGCACCTGTTCTGCTTGCCGTAATAGGGTCAATATCTTTTCTAACAATAAGAGTTTGTAGCATTTTACCTGTTTTGTTATTTTTAGAATCCTCTAATGCAATAACTACTATAGGTAAACCATCTATTTGAGATCGGCCATCATATATAATATAACCTTTAGGTTTTAGCTGTTTAATTTTCATTTATTCTGTTCTCCGTAACAGTTAATTAAATTAAATATACCAAAAAAAGAGGAGCTGTAAAGCCCCTCTCAACTGTCCTGTTTCATTAATATATTTACCATCTCCTCTCTATGTTTCAATATATCATTAGCCTGTATGTCTCCATATGTATGCCATCTCATTAGTGGTTGTGTTTTTGTTTTATATATCAGTGGTTCTGTTGCATAAAGTGATGTTTTCATTTTACTTCCTTTCTCATAAATTTGGGTATTCTTTTACCGCATAAATTTGGGTACTCTTGTGCAAGGTTATAATCTTGTATTGCTTCAAAAAGAAAACAAATAAAAGACATAACAGCTACAATTATTAACATAATACCAAGTAACAAATCAATATTTATAACTGTTATAATTGATATTGTACTAATAAAGCTTGTAATTAATAATATTGTTTTCATTTTATAATACCACCGTTCCAATAAATAATATAAATGTTAGTAACATTCCTAATATAATTGTTTCAAACATTGTTTTAATCATTGTTTCAATTCTCCCATTCTTAGGTGTCTCAATTAGATGCAACGTTGCATCTATTTATAGATTTCATCTCTAAGTCTACGAACGGCATTGTCTAGACTGACTAATGCTCTGCTTTTCTTAGATGTAACACAAGCACCCTGTCCCCAATGTTTACCAATGGCATCACCTTTGCGTCTAAGTAATCCAAAATTATTATCCGTTAGTGTTCTGTCGCTATAATCACTATTACCTAGTGGTGTATAATTAGGCCAATACGTCCGTTGTTGCTTTGCCATGCGTTTATCTCCCTATGTTTCTCTTACTTTCTTATTATCGCATGGGCTAGCAGTGGTGGCAAACACCCTAAAAAAGACAAAAAAAAGAGGCCTCGAAAGGCCTCTATAGTTTGCTATGTAGTGGTGGTGTTACTTGGCTATATTTAAAGCACGTTGTACTGGCGTTTGCTTGTATAGTTTTTCTAACGCTTGGACATATTCTAACGGTGATATGTCAGTACCCTTGGTTATATCTTCCACGAACTTTGCGCCAGCTCTAAGCTTACTAGTGAGAGAGTCAGTGTCACTTTTAGCCTCTGGCTCACTACCTGAGCTAGTGGTGTCAGTGTCACTGGTAACCGCCTCAGTGTTGTCTACTCTAGTGACGTTCCTATCAAATACAGTCTTGAGACTGCTCATAGATAGTTTATTTTCCCCGGTAGATTTTTTGTTCCGTTCCTCTACAAATTTAATCACTGCCTCAGTATTAACAGCACACATTCGGCAAGTAGCTACGAACTTGGCTAACTTGTTTCCCTTTAGAACTTCGCCAAGCTTGTTTTCTGGGTATTCCTCATTAAATGCATTGAGGGCTTTCTTAGTAAATCTCTCAGAGTCCATCTTTGCACACGTTGCATTGATTGCCGCACCTATCAAGGCGCAATTCTCAATCCTCTTTTTTGTAGCTTGATCTGCCTTTTCAATCTCAGCCAAATCTTTGTTAGCTATCACGATAGCTTTTAAGACGTTGGTTGTGTTTATGTGTCTAATTACTTTAGTCATATTAAAGTTCCTTATCGTCTAAGGGGTGTCGAAATATCGTCACCAGTGGCCACCCCGTTGCCATCTGATATAATCATTAAATAGTATTAGGGCTACTTTGTAAAGCTTTTTTTTATCTGATTAGGCCTTTTTTTGCATTTTTTTTTGCATTATAGAGCCAACTACAGAGATATTATATGGCCAGATCGTCAATTAGTCCTAATTAGATGCAACGTTGCATCTATTTGAGACACAAAAAAGAGATACCTTATGTTCTTGTTTTGTTCTTTTTGTCTTTTTTGCATAGGCCTACACAAAAAATTTACACAGCACACAAGACAAGAAAAAGGAACCCTGATTTAAGAACAAAAATACAAGGCTTTATAATCAAAATAAAAAAGATATCTATCATTGTTGCTAAAATACCACAGTGCGGTACTAATTAGTAACTATTTAACTACTAAGATATATTTTTTTATATATTACTATTGTATATTTATAATAAATAGTGTATAATATATCTATAGAGTAACTAAATAGTTACTAATTAACTACTAAGATATATTTTTTTTATAATTATAATATTAATAATAAGAATATTACTATGGAACAACTACATAATAACTATATAGAGTCTTATATACAACTTGAAGGTTTGTTGTCTCAACAAGTTAATCAACAATGTAATACTGACTTCTTGTCTTTTGTAAGATTAATAGCACCTAGTCTTGTGTCTGGCTTCAAGATGGGTAAACATATAGAAGTTATCTCTGATAAACTACAACAAGTAGAATCAGGAGAGATAAAAAGACTGATGGTCTTTCTACCACCACGCTCTTCTAAGTCTGTTGTCTGCTCTAAACTTTTTCCTGCATGGTATATAGGTAGAAATCCTGAACATGAACTTCTAACTATTTCACATAGCGACCAACTAGCTAGTGATTTTGGTAGATCAGTTCGTGATATAGTAAACACAGAAGAGTTTCAAAAGGTATTTCGTGGTGTGTCTTTACGAAGTGACGTTAGAGCAGCAGGTAAATGGAAGACAAACCAAAATGGAATGTATTATGCTGCTGGTGTACGTTCACAAATAGCTGGACGAGGCGCACATGTAGCAATCTTAGATGATGCTATGTCAGAAGAAGATGCTATCTCTAGTGCAGGTAGAAGATTTATAAAAGAATGGTATCCTGCTGGACTTAGAACACGTATCATGCCTAACGGAGCTATAGTAATAATAAATACAAGGTATCACTATGATGATCTTTGTGGCTGGCTTCTAAAACAACAAGAGAATATGTCTGACTATGAAACAATACCTTGGGATGTTGTAAAGATACCAGCATGGTTAGATGAAGATGCAGCAGATCTTTTAGATCTTCCAATAGGTTCTAGTTATTTTCCAGAGTGGAAACCAGATAGTGTACTTAAAATAGATGAGAATGAAATTAAAGCTTCTAATGGTTCTCGTTATTGGAACGCTCTTTACATGCAAGACCCTACACCTGAAGAGGGTGGCCTCATAAAAAAACGATGGCTTAAAAACTGGGAGTATGATGAACCACCTACCTGTGACTTTGTAATACAAACTTATGATACAGCTTTCTCTACAGCAAGTACTGCTGATTATAGTGTAATACAAACATGGGGTATCTTCTATATGTATAATCAAGATGATCAAGGGTATGAAGACTATGCCCCACATTTAATACTGCTAGGTAATATTAAAGGTAGGTTTGAATATCCAGAACTAAGGCGGCTGGCGCAGAAGTTGTATAACCAACATAAACCTGATGTCTGTATGATAGAAAAGAAAGCATCTGGTCAATCACTTATACAAGATATGCGTAGGGCTGGTTTACCTATTTTAGATTACATACCAGATAGAGATAAGACTGCACGAGTATACGCATCTACACCTATGATGGAATCAGGTAGAGTATGGATACCTATGAATAAGAAGTGGGCAGATGATCTAGTAGAAGAATTAATAAGGTTTCCAAATGCTGCTCATGATGATCAGGTAGATGCTTTAACAATGGCTATACACTATATGAAAGACTCATGGAATCTTACACATCCTGACGATCCTGAATATGAAGATGGTGAAAAAACTAGAAGAGCAACTTATTGGAATGTATGATTTGCGAATCTAGAAAAAGTATGATATAATATAAGAGAGGTAAAATTTAGGGGATTTCTATGGCACTACAAAAACTACCGGGATATCGCAATGTAGATATGCGAAGATTCCGTAAACTATTACCAGTGTTAGGACCAGATTATTTAACTGAAGAAGATTATTTTAATGTAGGTGGACCTGAAGCAGCAGCATTTTATAGAGAATATGGTCAAGATTCTTTAATATCTGATCTTCTTAATAAATATAGTTTTGCTAGATTTGGTCTTGGCGATGATGAAAGTGCAGTATCTACTTTTGATAGAGATGCTCCTAGATTTAAAGAGGGACCAATAAGAGAATATATTCCCGGTGTTATTGATTATGACTTACCAGATGTTACAGGTATTCCTGCAACAAGTCTTCAAAAATTACGTGAGCAACTTGAGATGGCTGTTGAAGGTCAAGGGGATGCTGCACCTCAAATTAGTCCTGATGAAACATCAAGTGAAGAAAAAAGATTAGAAAACTTTAAAGAACAAGCTAGAAAAGATTTTATTAAATTTAAAGATTATCTTGGTGAAAAAGTTAGTGACGAAGAACGTAATTTAGCTTATAACTATGATATAGATTATGAAGACTTTACTCCTATAGATGATAAAAAAAATGTAGAATATTCACCTATAATTAAAAGATCAACAGGTGGAGGAGTTGATCCAGATTATGAAGAAAAAGAAGCTGATTTATTTAAATCATCGGACGTACTATCAGATATAAAAGATCAAAAAGAATCTCTTGAAGATAGATATGAAAAAGATAATCAGTTTGGTTATAATGAACTTCAACAATCAGGATATTTTGACTTAGTAGAAAATGAAATAGCTTTATCTAATGCTATACAAGCTGATCAATTACAAAGTCAATTAAGAGATGAAGGACTAGAAGGTGTTACAGTTGATGTTGATAGAGATGGTATGTTTTCTTATGGAGGACCGGGTCTTGTAGGTTTACAAGCTGGCTTTGGTCAAATAGGTCAAGGTTTAGGCGATCTTGGTAAACTAAGTTCTGATTTTTATACAGGCTTAACATCTTTAACACCACAAGGTATAATAAGAGATATATTAATTGGTGATTCTAAATTACCCGGTGGTGCTTTAAGAAAAACTTTATTAGATAGAGAACAACCTTTTATTGATAGTCCTTTTGGAAAAGGAATTACTAAATCACTTACAGGTGATATAACAGCATCTATAGATTTTCAAGAAGCTGTTAAAAATTTAACTACTTCAGAAAAAAATGAAGTAGAGAAAAAAGTGAAAGAAGGAAAATCTATAAAACAAGCTATTGAAGAAGTTTTTAATGAAATAAATTTAGAAGGTGGTTTAAGAGTAGTAGATAATCCTATTACTGGAGGAGCATTAACTATAGATACTCGTGATAGTGCTTTTCCTGAAGAAATAGAATATTAATAATGGAATAATAAAATATGGCTGTAGAACAAAATCCACTTGAGCAAATACCTCAAGAAGAAAATGTAAAAGTAGTTCCTGAAGCTGCTATGGAAGATAATTTAAATGCTACCTTTGAAGTAGAAGATGATGGTGGTGTTATTGTAGACTTTACAGAAAATGCAGAGATGGAAGCTAAAGGTTCTGTTGCTGAATGGTTTGGTAATATAGTAGCAGAATTAGATGATGAAGATCTAGCTGATATAGCTAATACTGTTGTTGAAAACTTTGAAGCAGATAAAGACTCTAGACAAGAGTGGGAGTCTATGTTTGAACGAGGCTTTGATCTTTTAGGATTAAAGTTAGAACAAGGATCAGAACCATTTGAAGGTGCATGTACAGCAGTTCACCCTCTTCTTATTGAATCTGCTGTTAAGTTTCAATCTAAAGCATCTAATGAATTATTTCCTTCAAGTGGTCCTGTTAAAACACAGATCATAGGACAAGCTACACAAGAAAAAGAACTACAAGCTAATCGTGTTCAGAACTTTATGAATTATCAACTTACTGAGCAAATGCCAGAGTACTTTGATGAGTTTGAAAGAATGTTGTTCCATCTTCCTTTAATTGGTTCTGCATTTAAAAAAATGTATTACGATGCTACAGTTAAACGTCCTAAATCAGAGTTTATACCTATAGATCAGTTTTATGTATCTTATTATGCTACTGATCTTAGTAATGCAGATAGATATACACATTTAATTTATCGTAGTCCTGTAGAAATACAAAGAGATATTAGGGCTGGTGTTTATGAAGATGTTGATCTACCAGAACCTTCTATGGGAACTATAACTGATTTTGGAGAAAAGATAGATACTATTATTGGTTTGTCTCCTTCCTCAGATAATGATCCACAATATGTTCTACTAGAACAACATTGTTATTTAGATATAGAAGAAGAAGATGAGCTTCTTCCATATATTGTAACTGTTGAAAAAAATTCTCGACAGGTACTAAGTATTCGTAGAAACTATAAGGAGAACGATACAAATAAGGAGAAGATAAATCATTTTGTCCATTATAGATTTGTACCCGGCTTTGGTTTCTACGGATTTGGTCTTATACATTTTCTTGGTAATCTCACTATGTCAGCAACTGCTGCAATGCGATCCCTAATAGATGCAGGACAGTTTGCTAATTTACCGGGAGGATTTAAGGCCAAAGGTGTAAGGATGGTTGGTGACAATGATCCTATATCACCCGGTGAGTTCAAGGAGGTTGAAGCAACTGGTATAGACTTATCAAAGGCTATTATTCCTCTCCCCTACAAAGAGCCTTCCTCTACTCTATTCCAGATGTTAAATTTTGTAACTGCTGCTGGTCAGAAGTTTGCAGATAGCACAGAGCAAGTTATCTCTGATGCTGCCTCCTATGGACCTGTCGGAACAACTATGGCACTACTAGAAGCATCAAGTAAATTCTTTAGTGCGGTACATAAAAGATTACATAAAACACAAAAAGATGAATTTAGAATATTAGCACGTATTGATTTTGATTATCTACCAATAGAATATCCATATGATGTTCCTTATGAATCTCGTAGTATATTTAAAAAAGATTTCGATGGTCGTATAGATATTCTACCTGTATCTGATCCTAATATTCCATCTAACGCTCACCGTATGATGATGGCTAATATGGCATTACAGATGGCACAACAGTCTCCACCGGGAATGTTTAATCTTGAAGCACTTAATCGTACAATATTAAATGCAGCTAATATGCCTAATATAGATCAGATACTTCCACCAAAGATTGAGCCTCAACAACTTGATCCTGTATCTGATATTATGGCAGCAACTAAAGGTGTACCTATTGCAGCTTTTCCCGGTCAAAATCATGATGCACATATTCAAATAAAAATGGCATATCTACAAGATCCTCAAAATGGTGCTAATCCAGTGATGGAACGTATTGCTCCAATCTTACAAGCTAATATTCAAGAACATTCTATTATGAAATATCAAGAGCAAGTAAGTGGTGTAACTCAACAGTTAATGCAACAAATTCCACCAAAACAAGCACAGAATCCTTCTGTAATAGAAGTTGTAATGGCTCAAGCTGCACAACAAGTTCTCAGTGCAAATCAAGCAATGGGTATGGCTCAATCTCCAGAACAACAACTTGTAGCACTTGAACAAGCAAAAGTAGAACTTGAAAAACAAAAACTACAAGCTGATACAGCTAGTGATGCAGCAGAATTACAGCTTAAAAATAAAGAGCTTGAAATAAAAGAAACTGGTCAGTTAATAGATATGCTTAAATCTACAGGCCAATCAAAATCTAGAGAACAACAAGCTCAACTTACTAGAGAATCTAAAGAAGCAATTAAAGAGGCAGAGCTACAAGCTAAAATACAAATAGAAGAAAGTAAAATAGATCTTGATCAAAGAAAAGAATTAGCTAAATATATATCAGAGATGTTAAAAAAACAAATGGAAGATAAAAAAGAAATAGATCAAACAACTATTGAAAATATGTTAAAAGTAGCAAATCAACAAATGACGGAGATTAGAAATGATGCAGAAAGGTAAAGGCTATCCTGAGAATGTTAAAGAAACTGATAAAAGTTTTGGTGATGCATATTCTCAAGATGTAACTGGTGGACGTAATATTCGTTCAGCACTTAATAAATGGGATAATTATTCTTGGAAAGGTGAGGAGAAAGGAACGCTTAAACCGTAATGGATATATGGGATGAAATAGTTTTAGAGTTTAATAAAGAAATAGGTAAACTTCAAAATAGTCTTGGCGATGGTATGGCTGAAGACTATTCACACTACAGACAAGTTGTTGGCTCTATTGTTGGTATACAATGGGCTAGAGATAACTTAACTTCAATTTACAAAAAACGTCTACACATGGAGGATGACGAATAACATGCAACAAGTACAAATGGGCGGGGCATTAAAAAATGATTTATGGATTACTGATCCAGAAGAAAAACTTGATCCATCACCTTTACCTGAGTTACCGGGCTATCATGTCTTGGTTCGTCCAACCTCAGTAAAAAGCAAAACTAAAGGTGGTATATTTATTCCTGATTCAACAAGAGAAGATATGTCATATCTTACCACAGTTGGTAAAGTAATTGCAATAGGAGATTTAGCATATTGTGAAAAAGATAAGTTTCCAAATGGAGCATGGTGTAAAGTAGGAGACTATGTATGCTATGGAAAACATACTGGAACAAAGCTTTTTTATAAAGGTGTTCGTCTAATACTTTTATTTGATGATCAGATTAGTATGAGAGTTCCTGATCCAAAAGATCTTGATCCTACATTTAATTTAACAAGAGGATCAGATTAATTTGTGAGATTGGTATTTATATGTTATAATAGTATAAAGAAAAAAAACGTAATCGTTTAGATCGTGACTAACGGAGAAAATAATGAGTGATCAAAATGAAGGTTGGGATACAATCGAAGTCCCATCTAAAGAAGAAGAAAATAAAATAGAATTTGAAGTAGAAGGTGAAGAAGAAGAAGTTCTTGAAGCTGTAGAAGAAAAACCAAAAGAAGAGGTTATTGAAACTGCACCTCAAGAAGAAGAAGTTAAAGAAAAACCTAAAGAATTAGAAGGTATTAAAACTAAAGGTGCTGAAAAAAGAATTAAACAACTTATACGACAACGTAAAGAACGTGAAGAACAAATTGAAAAATTATTAGCACAAAATAAAGAGTTACAAGATAGTTTAAAAACTAAATCTGATGATTTAGTACAAGTTACAAGCTCAAGTATTAATACTAATGAACAAAACTTAGAAAGAACAGTTGAACTTGCTAGACAGTCTTATCTTGAAGCTTTTGAATCTGGAGATAAAGATAAATCTTTAGCTGCACAAGAAGCTTTATTAGAAGCTAAAACTGAATTAAAAGCTATAAAAAATTGGAAGAATAGAGTTGAAAGACAAGCTAAACAACAAGAACAAGAACAAGTACAACCACAAGTTCAACAGCAACAACAGGCTCAAACTGTAGATCCTAAAGCTCAAGAGTGGGCTGAAGAAAATGAATGGTTTGGTAAAGATACAATTAAAACTGCTGCTGCATTAGCATTAGATGCAGAATTAAAGAATGAAGGATATGATCCTAATGGTGACGAATTTTACGAAGAAATTGATAAGAGGTTGGAAACGGCTTTTGGTCAAACTTCGCAACGTGTGCAGGATAACACGAAGCAACCTGCTCAAGTGGTGTCGGGGAGTTCACGCTCATCTCCAACCTCTAGTAAAAAAGTTAAGCTTTCAAAAGAAGACGTAAGGCTTGCTAATAAATGGAATATACCACTTGAACAATACGCTGCTGAGAAAATGAAAGTTACTCAGGCTGATGGCGAATATACAGATATAAGATAGCGTGGAGGAAAATATGACACGAAATGAATCACGTACTAAAAGTCAAAGAGAAAATTCAGTGAGAGAAGAACAATGGACATTTGAAGAACCAAATGCTCTTGATATTCCTGAAGCTGTACAGCAGAGGTTTGATCAAGAACAAATGGCATTACGTTGGATACGAGTCTCCCTTCAAGGTCAAGACGACTATATTAATGTTGGTAAAAAACAACAAGAAGGTTGGGTGTTTGTTGATCCTGAAGAAGTACCTGAAATGGCTTTGTCCTCTGTCGTGAAAGAGGGTGGCAGGTATCAAGGCACAGTAAGTCGTGGAGACTTAGCCCTTGCTAAGATACCAGCAGGAAAAGCAAAGGCTAGACAGAAATTTTACGAAGATAAAGCTAATAACATGATGGATGCAGTTAATGCACAACTTATGAGAAATTCTGATTCTCGTATGCCTATTTCAAATACTAGCCGTTCTGTTACAACCAAAGGCAGACAACCATCCTTTCAGGACTGACTGTCTTTATATTTAATTAAGGAGAATGAAACATGTCTAGTACCGCAGCATTTCGTGGTTTCATTCCTGCTCGTAAAAAAGGTGGTAACTATAATAGTGAAGCTGTAACTGATACCATTGAGATTACCTCAACTGGTATGACAGGTAGCCCCACAAATAAAATCTTTACTGGTGATCCAGTGGTTTTACCGGGTGCTAACTTTGCTACTATATCACCATTTATTGCTGCAACTCTAAAACCTTCAGGGGTTTTCATGGGTTGTCAGTATGTTGAAAATGGAGAACAAAAGTTCTCACGTTTTTGGCCGGGTACGGTTTCAGCCACGGACATTAAATTTTTTGTAATAACTGATCCTGATCAGACTTATTACATTCAAGCATCTCTTACCGTTTCTGCGGCTGAGTTGCTAGTTGTTAAAAACTACAATGTGACCGTTAGCTCAACAGCTTCTAGTGGTAACACAACAACAGGTCAATCCAGTTACTATCTTGATGGTGCATCTGGTGTTGAATCTGCTGCTGCTGTTCGTGCCATTGGACGAGCTAAGTTCCCAGATGAAGGTAGCGATGATGCAAAACCAATTCTTGAAGTTTGGTTGAATCATCACCGTGATCGTTTTGTAACTGCTACGGCATCATCGGCTTAATAAGGAGGGTTTATTATGGCTATTAATAGAGCTAGTATTAGCAAACAACTCCTTCCGGGTCTAAATGCTGTATTCGGAATGGAGTATGGAGAGGTAAACGATGAACACGCACCTCTCTATGAAACTGAAAATTCAGATCGTGCTTTTGAAGAGGAAGTACTCTTCACTGGTTTTGGTACTGCACCTGTAAAGGGTGAAGGCGCAACTATTAGTTTTGACAATGCACAAGAAAGCTTTACAGCTCGTTATACACACGAGACTGTAGCTCTTGCCTTCGCTGTCACAGAAGAAGCAATGGAAGACAATCTATATGATTCGTTTGCCAAGCTTCGTGCTCGTGGCCTTGCTCGTGCAATGGCAAATACCAAACAAGTGAAAGCTGCTAATCTTTTCAATAACGGTTTTTCTGACACCATTGGTGATGGTGCTGCATTCTTTTCTGCCGCACACCCCACAATCTCTGATGGTAATCAGTCTAACCTTCTTGCAGCGGCTGATCTTACGGAAGCAACTATTGAAACAGCACTTACCAGTATTCAAAAGATCAAAGATGATCGTGGAATACTTATAGGTGCAAGTTGTATTTCACTTCATGTTCCTGTTGAAACTTGGGCGATTGCAGATCGTATCTTGGCAAGCCCCGGTAACACTCAAACGAGTGCTGCTGCGGCAAACCCAAATACGAACGCTATAAACGCTACTCGTCACTTGGGAATGATTCCAGAAGGTTACTTTATTAATCGTAGATTTACGGATACAAATTCGTACTTCTTTAAAACTGATGTACCTAATGGTACAAAAATGTTTGTCCGTTCTCCACTTCAAACAAAAATGGAGCCGGATTTTGATACTGGTAACTTGCGCTTTAAGGCACGAGAGCGATATAGCTTTGGTGTATCTGATTGGCGTGGCTTCTTTGGAAGTGCTGGTTCTTAATAAGAGCGAGGGGGTGGCACTATGTCACCTCCTCCTTTATTACATGGAGAATATAAATGGCTTCAAATATTAAAGTAGCACATAACGTAAGTAGTGACGGTGCAATTATAACAGGATTTAGATTTGTAGATGCACCAACAGTAACATTAGGTGGTGAGGGTGATGGATCTAATCCTGTACCCACAGTTAATCGTGTTGTTGCTATACATACTTTTTCTACTGTTGCAGGTGAAATTGCAATATCAGGTAGTAAACAAATTACAAATAAAACAGCAAAAGGTAATGCTATTCATTATCGTGTAGGTGCTACAGATTCAAATGATATGTACATAGGTGATATGGGTGTTCCTATACATGGTATTGTAAGTGTTTCTGTATCAGGAGTTAATGCTCCTACCATTACATTATACGTAGGTTAGTATGCCTAATTTTGCTCAACTAAAATCAGACATCCAAGAGACTTCTGAAAATGATGGCACTGAGTTCACCAGTGCTATTACTGGTTTTATACAACGAGCAGAGTTTCGTCTTGTAAAAGATCTTGATGATTTTGGATTAGATGAATTTACAAATGTTTCTGTATCTGCTGGTAATGCTGGTGCAGTAACTCTTAATGATCGTGTACGTGTAGTTCGGAATGTAAACTATGTAGTTAGCACTGGAACTACTGTTACTAATTTATTACCACGTACTTTTGAATATGTCAAGGACTATTGGCCTGTTAGTGCTTCCACTGGCACACCACGTTACTATTCTAGAAAAGATAATCTTACATTAAAAATAGTTCCAACTCCATCATCTGTTATTACAACAGAAATACAAACACAATCTCAACCATTACCTCTAGCATCTGCTACAGGAACAAGTGTAACAACAACTAATTATTTTAGTGAATATTGTTACAATGCTTTATTTTATGCTTCTTTGATGGAAGCTACAATGTTTAATAAAGATTGGAATAATCTACAATATTGGGAAGCACAGTATGTAATACAAATTCAAGCATTACGTAATCAAGCTAGAAGAACAAGACAAGATGATATGGCTCTTGCAGCATCACCTGCTGGTGGCCCAAATACAATACAACCAACAGCATCGTAGGAGAGTTATTATGGCTAAAAAGAAAAAAGTTAAAAAATTATTTGATGATTTAACTCCAAAGACTGATCCTATTACTCGTGCTCCAAAAAAAATACCTGAAAAAGATGAAAAAAAGAAACAATTACCTAAAGTAAAACGTCAAGCTGGTGGAGCTTTAAAACCTATTGATCCTGAAACACAACCGGGACTAGCAGCTTTAAAAAAAGAAAGTCCAGAAACAGTTAATAAAATGGGATACGCAAAAAAGGGTGGCAGAATAGTTGCTGCTATGACAGGTGGTCAAATTGTATCTATGATGTACGATGATTAGTAGATCAAGTATTAAACAACAGGTA
>TARA_R100000697_G_scaffold31501_1_pt1 | contig 14663 bp, 14 predicted proteins | sample TARA_R100000697 | Tara Oceans TARA_R100000697 (sample SAMEA2622788) | marine metagenome | biome: marine biome (ENVO:00000447); feature: surface water layer (ENVO:00002042); material: "saline water (ENVO:00002010), including plankton (ENVO:xxxxxxxx)" | depth 5 m
ATCCAACCTGGTATAAATTTATTTAAATAATCAAATGTAGCTAATGCATTTTCTCTTAATTCTTTTTTAGTTATTGTTTGATATTGTTGTAATAGCTTTTCAGCCTCTTTACCTTTTCCTAAATATCCTAAATCATAAAATGATTTAAATGCATTGTTATATGATTTGTCATTACTTGCTAGTTTAATATGTCTATCATTAATAACACCTAATGCAATTTTTCCTGAATCACCTCTGCTAAATAAAGGTACAACTTTAACATTTTTACCTTTATGTTTTATTGTCTTTCTGGTTAAAGCAGTTAAGTCTGCTAAATTTAAAAAGCTATATGATTTTTTAGCTACTGGATTATTATTGCTATCAAAATTTGATTGAACAAAAAAGTCTGAATCATTAATAAATAATATATCTTCTAATGCTTTAGATATATCTTCATTATTATGAGATATAAATCCTACAGTATTTTGTTTTTTACTTTTCTTGAATCCTGATGTAGACTTTGTACTATAAGTCATAGACTCAGATTTAATTTTCTTTAATGTATATTTGCCTTGATGCTTAACTAATGACACATCTGTTATTGCATTATTTTCATCATCTCTATTAGTAGAAACTTGACTTACAATAAATGAATAAAGATTATTTAAATTAATATTATCAGGTTTAACATTTAATTTATTATTTTTAGACTGTATTAAAGGCAATGCATGATTTGAATACCAAGTATTATAATCATTAGTAGTAATGGCTTTTAATAGTGAGTTTCTTTCCTTTATGCTAATAGGGACACCTAATAAGTTTAAACTTCTATCTATAGCTCTTTGTATGCTTTCTCTTGCATCTACCTCAGTATCATCAATAGCTACATCATTATCTCTAATTGCATCAGCTTGTTCAGAGTTTTCTTGTAATATAGATTTTTCATCTATATCTACCTGTTGATACTCAGGCTTACTAACATTCTTTAATCTTTTTAAATCAGATTCTTTCATCTCATAACTATAGAATCTTTCAGATATAAGATCTGCAACCTCTTTATCAGTCATAGCTACTTTAAAAAATCTTTTTAATTCATTTTTAAATTTTCTAAGCCATGTTTTAAACTTTGATTTTAAACTTTTATCTTTCATTTTATTAGCATAATACTCACCCATGTATTGCACTAACTTTTCTTCACTACCAAATCTTTTTATACCTTCTTTAACTGATCTACTATCTTTCATTATTTTAATATATATATGCCCATATTCATGAGGTATAGTATCTATAGTAGCCTTACCCTTAGACCATTCTACAGCATTGCCAAAGGCTCTTCCTGCAACTTCTCTACCATCTTCATCAAATACTTGTTGTAGTCCTTTGGCTTTTACATATCTAAACTTTTTACCTAATCTTTTTTGTAGTCTTTCAGATAGCTCTTTATTATCTGATAATAACTCTCCTTTTTTAGCTTGCTGATACTTATAAACTATTTCGTTATCTTTAAAAGTGGCTTGAAAAATTTCTTCAGCAGTTTTTCCTTTAAACTTATCTGTTATAACAAATTTGCCTCCTACATATTTATTATCTTTGTCTCGGTAAGGCTTAATAATTCCTCTTTCTTCTAACCTATCTGCAATTATATTGCTTCTAGCATATCTATAATCAACTTTAGGCTCTTCTAAATCTTTTCTTAAATTTAATAAACCTGTTTTAGCTAATGCCTTTACAGCTTGGGCTCTAGCCCTCATTCCCCAAGAATCACCTTTTTCCCAATCTGATAATTTTTCTGTTATTACTTTCTTCTTTTTTGGTTTTTCAACTGTATCTTCAACTTTTCTTTCAGCTTTTCGTTCATCTAAAACTGCCTCCATTGCAGATGCTTGTTCTTGCAATATAGATTTTTCTTCTTTTAAATTTTTTATTTCCCTATTTCTTTTTGCATCAGGTTTAAAACCTGGATATTCTTTTTTCAAATGATCTTGAATTTCTTTATTTTCTTTTAACTCCTTGTCTATATCTTTTATTCTAGCTTGTATTTCATTATACTTAATTTCATCAGGAGATAATTGTTTCTGTTGCCCAGATTTATCTTTAATTTTGATTTTTGAAATTTGATTTATAGGAATACCAGTTTTAGATCCTTCAACTGTTACATATCCATCATATAATCCAGTAATTTTTCTAGGAACTTTAAATTGATCTACACCTTCTGTTGTCCATTGAACTGTATCTCCAACTTTTATTTCAGGTTTATCTTTAATAAATTTAGCTTGTTGCTGTGTACCTTCTTTAGCTTGAACAGGCTCTGCTGTATCATCTATTAAATCAGGATTTTGTTCTATAACATCATTTAAATCTTCTTGATCTTTTATTTCAATTATTTCTTCATTAACAACTTCTACATTTTCATTATTTATAATTTCATCAATTGAAGCACTTTGATTAACTTCAGCACTTTCTATGCCTTGACCTTCAATATCAGATAAAATAACATCATCTGCTTCTATATCTTTATCGGTTAATACTTCTTGTTTAACAACATCTTTTAATTGATTTAATATATCATCAGTTAAAGTTTCATCTCTAAAAGCTTCTACTTTTTTAACAAACTGCTCAGGATCAACACCATGCAATGCATCAACACCTTCATTTATAATTTTATTTACATGATAATTAATTCTTTTAGGAGTACCACCATCATTATCATAAATATTTTCAATAACTTTCTTTTCATTTTGAGCAACACCTTTGTTTCCATAAACAAGCTCACTAATACTTACAACATCTCTATCTCTTGCTGGAGTTTTGTCTTCTTTTTCTACAACTGTATCTTCTATTATTTGTCTGTTTAATTCTTTTTCTTTATAATTATTTAGCAACCTTTTAGACCTTGCAGCATTTAATATACCACCACCTAAGACACCTACACCACCTGTTAAAATAGTTCCAGCTAATGCAGATAAAGCACTTTCTTTTGTTTCAGGTGAACCAGCTGATTCTATAAAATCATTTAAAAAACTACTAAAGGCTTTTTCAGGATCTCCATCATATTTTTTATATACATTAGCTAATAACTCTTGATTAATAGATTGTGTTGCCTCTGTAAGTGCTTCTGTTACAGCTACAGAACTAACTTTTGCAGTTCCTGTTACAATAGCATTGTCAATAAATTTATTTGCTAATCTTGGAATTAATAACTTTTCAGCACCTTCTTTAACTCCAGCTACTTTTAATAATTTATTAATACCATAATATTCCAATAATCCATTACCAACAGCTGTAGCTATAGCTGTATTTGCTGCAGTATCTACAGCTTTATAAGGTTCTATACCTTTTTCATCAACTAAATATTGCATAGCTTCAGCATATGCACCAGAGCCTTCCATTGCACCCATAGCTGTAATTCCCATAGCTTGAGAACCCATTCCTATTGCTCTTGCTGACATTCCTGCTGCTTTAAGAAATGCACCTGCTCCAAATCCTGTCCCCATCATGGCTGCAACAGATGGTGCTAAATCTGTTACACCTCTCATCATCATATCAAAATTCCAAATATTATCAATAGACATTGGAGTATCTTGCTGCCATTGAAGATAAGCTTGTATTCCTGGATCTTCTTCTATCCATTCATCTTGTTTTTGTTTTGACCAATCTCTTAAACCTTCTGACCATCCCATTACAACCTTTTGATCATCTGGCATCATAAAACTAGAAGCTACACCTATTGCTGCTTGAGGAATTTCTACACCCATAGACTTCATATTAAACCAAGTTTTGTTTAAATGATCTGAAAAGTCTGGGTTAAAATCTGGTTTTGGAGATTCAACATAAGGTTGATATTCAGGATAATCTGTAAGTACTTTATCAACTAATTCATTATCATCATATGATGCATATGTATCAGGATATTTTTGCCTTACTATATTTGCAAATTCATTCCTTGTAAAGCTTGACATATAAATGTCCTATTCTTGCAGGCCTAATAATAAATCTTTTATAATTCTATTATTCATTTCATCCATAGTTTCACCAATTCTAGGCAACTTTGTACTAGTAATTAAATCTTGTAAATCTACTGGACTTGATTGATCTCTAAATTGTTGTGCAAATTTTACAGGAAAATCAGGCTTTGGCCCTTCTTTTGTTGTAAATAATTGAGAAACTTCTAAAGGTGTTTGCAAACCAAACCCTAAGCTTTCAACTGCTGACATTGGATTTGAATCTATATTAGACAAAACTGTTAAAGGAGCATTGTCTCCCTCTTGTAAATTTCTTTTTGCAAATTGGTTGTCTAATATATTTGTTATTTTTCTTTGATTTTCTTCAATATTGTCTTCAGTTTGATTCATTGTTGGCTTAGAAGATAAATCTAATCCTAATCCACCTATACCTTTCCCTGTTTGTGTTTTAGAATTTTTATTTATTAAATCAGATTTAATACTATTCATTCTGTCATAAAGCTCTATTTGTACTAACATTAAATCAACTCCTGATTTTTCAGATCCTCCAAAATCAAGCTTATTTTGAACACTTTCTTTCCTTAATTCTTTTAAAATATTATTAAAATACTTTTGTTTATTACCTGAAACAGATGATGCATTATTATAAGCTTTAATATTTTTATTAAGAGCAGGTGCTTCAGCCATAAAAAAATCTTCATCTATGTGATATTCAACTAAAGATATAATATTATTTTCAATATCATTTTTTCTTCTTAAAAATTGTTTTACACCTTCTTCAGTGTTTAAGTTCATAGCTTCAGCAGCAGGCTTGCCAGTACTATAATCAAAAGAATATTGACTTAAAAATTCTCTACCTTCTTTTGTTCCTCCTAAAGTGCTTTCTATTGAACCTAATCTAGTATAGAAATCTCTTATTTCACTAGTTACACCTTCATTATATTTTTTGCTACCTACAGCATACTGATTAGTTTCTGAAGCCATTTTTCCAAAAATTTCAGCTGTTTCCATATTTATTTTATTTATACTTGCTTCTGTTTTTTTAATATCTAGTAAAGATTTTTTTAATTCTAAAACTTCTTTTTCACCAGGTGCCATTGAAATAAAGCCAGCATGTTCTGCTGATCCTACCTGATATGGATTTTCCATTTTTTCTAAAAACAAATTAAAGTCTGCTATACTTTTAATGCCATCATTATTTAAATCTGTTACTTCTTTAGACCTTGATCTTCCTGTTTGCATCCCAACAAGCAATTTATCTAATTCAGCATTTTGGCTTTGTCTTAAATTTATTTCATTAGTTAATGCTCCCATTAAGTCTAATTCTTTATTATACTCATCAATGTCAGTATTTCTTGAGCTATTAACTTTATTAATATAGTCATTCATTAAAGCATCTTTGCCACTTGTCTTTTCTAGTTCATTTATATTGTCAGCTAAATTAAACCCAATATTTGCATCTGTTAAAATTTTTGATTTGTTAGCTATTTGAGTATCTAAATTACTTATTTTATCAGTTGATAGCTTTAATAAACTTGCATACTCTTGAGATTCTTTATTTATTTTAGCCTTTTTTTCTAACACATCTAACTCATGCAGTCTATTTTTTTTAGCTTCATTGGCTCTAGCTACCATTTGTGGCAACTGATATTCTAAAAACATTGCTATAGGATCCATATTCTTCATTAAGCTATTCTTTCAAAGTTTACATCTACTTTATTATAATCTACCATGTAATATCCATTATTGTCTAATATAGCTGCATGTGGCACTTCTTGAGCCATAACACCTCTATATCTACCTTCACCATATTTTTTATTAATATAGTCAAACTCATATATATTTAATCCTGATTTAGATTTTCCTACTTTAACTACATTCTTTTTTAATTTAACATCAGATGAACCCCAATTACCTGGATTGTAATCTGTATTTACTGGAATATAACAATTGCCATTTACATCTGTTTCCATGCCTAATGCTTCACAATCAGCATTAGTATTGCCACCTGTATCCCCACCTGTTTCAGAAAGAGGGTTTCCATCTGAATCATAATAAGCAGCAGCACTATTACAATCTACACTGGCTCCACTTATATCAGTACAATTACCTCCACCATAACTTTCTTCATCATCACATATATCATTTCCATCTAAATCTTCACAACTTTCTTCACTATATTCTATAATATCTTGCAAAACAGTTAACATACTTGTAATATCACTTTGATATCTATCTCTAGCAGATTGAATAGATGTAGCTTCTGCTAATGCTGAATCTGTTAAAGCTGTTTGATAATCCTCTTCTAACCCTGATCTTATATCTCCATATCCTGACATTAAATTTCTTCTAATTACATCAGGCAATGTGGTTCCTCCAAAGCCTGACTGGCCTGATCTGCCTTGTGCATACATATTAGCTAAACTAGATCCTATTTGACTTTGAGCACTTGATATACCTCTATCTAATTGTTGGCCTGATTCAAAGTCTGATTGTTGTCTTTGTAGACCAGCTAACTCTTCAGATGTAGTATCATATTCAGATAAATAAGGAAATGCTTTTTGATAGTTTGTTCCAAAAAATTCTATTAATAAATTGTTTAAATTTTCATCTTGACCACTATAAGGAGTAAATTGGAATCCTTCATCTGGGAAAAGATTATTTATGTCATCTGGTGTTATAGGACCTCCATTAGCTAATTTTTTTATTTTTAATGTTTTAAATAAATTTTTCATATTAAGATGTTAACTTTCCTGTCATTGGATCAAATTCACCTGACTTTAAAATCTCACCTGTAAATGGATTGTAAGTTGGACTTTCAGAGGTTAATCTTCCTGTAAATGGATTTATTTTAAAATTAAATTGTGGGAAATTAAAATTATTTATAGGTACTAATTCTCCTGAATCTGGATCTAATTCAAATTTTATATTGTTTTCTCTATATTTATCTACTGCTTTTCCTACAAGACCTTCACCTTCAATTAATTCAGTAATATTTTTTCCTATAGTTGTATCTGCAAGTTTTTCTCCTACCATATCACCTAATTTTTTTGTTCCAAATTTTATAACAGGATTAGCTATAGAGCTTATAAATTGCTGTTGATTTAAAGCTTTGTCTGCTTGTGAAATACTATCTAACAATTGATCTTTTTCTTTTGTCATTAATCCATATTTTAAATCAACATTACCAGCATCGCTATCACCTGCCAAAGCTTCACCTATTTCTCTTCCTGCATAACCTGTAAGCATTTTTACACCTACTAAGCCAGCTGGCCCAAACATAGATCCAAACAATATTGGTGCTGCATATTCACCTAAAAATCCACCTATAGCAGAAAACAAACCTTTTTTCTTTTGTGATTCTTCTGCTTCTCGTGCAGCCTCTTCTAACTGTGCTTGCTCTTCTTTTAAATGTTTTTTTAAATACAGCTGTCCTAAACTAGACATTTTCTCTCCTTTGCATCAATATTAAAATACTATATGTTATAAGTATATACAATTGAATTTTATGTGTAATATCCGACTACTGTAGCTGAGCAATAATATACAGCATTTGTTGGGTCAAAATAAATTTGCAATATTTCACCTGCTGAATAACTATTTGTTTCACCACTAAAGTCCCAAGTATAAACATTGTATAAATTAGTTGTATCATATCCTGTATCATTTACATTGACTGTAACTGCATTAGATATAAAACTACCATTTTTAGCTAGTCTAATATCTGTATTGCCTGGATGTACTGCAGTATTGGTTGTTCTGGTCATATTCATATATACAGTTGTTATTTTTAAATCATATGGTACTATAAAAAATACATCATCGTTACTAAAATCTATTAATGAAGATGCTTCATTTTGACCAGATACCAATGGCATATATCTTGCAGCACTACTACCTTGATACCAACCACAATCTACAAAAAACTGACCATTTACACTAACATCAGTACCTGCATCATTTGTAAACATTAATTTATTAGGTGTACTATTTTTAATCCATATTTGACCATATGAAGAAGAGTCAGATACAGCATTTGCAGACTCTTTAATTTTAATAGGCAAATCACTTGTTAATTCACTGTCTTTAATAAAAAAAACATCACTATCATCTTTTACAAATATTAAATCATTACCATCAGAATATATTTTATCAACATTATCATAAGTATTGAATATTATTGCATTTTGTGTTGTAAGATTTACATCTTTAGCTGTAGAAATTCTATCTCCTGCTTCATCTAATGTCAACATTTTGTCACCACCAACATACATATCTAATACATCATCAGAAGACTCTTGTATATAAGTATGACCTCCACCAGCAGCATTGTCAAAAAGAAGTTTAGATGTAGCTCTTAAAGCTGCATCTCCTGTACCATGTATTCCAAATACATCTATATATGAGTTAGCTGTAGAATTTGATGATCCACCTGCCAATGTAGTTCTTAAATATATGCTTCCACCTACTGCTGTGCCTGTGCCTTGACCACCTTCTAATATTAGCCTATATCCTGCTAAATTAGTACCTGTTCTTGGATTTATAGTAACATATGAATGTGACCCATCAAAACTTAAAGTGTTATTATTTAAACTAATTGTTCCATCTGCTATTAATTGACCTAGCAAAGTAATTATAGCATTTGTATCGTTTCCTATATTAAAATTTCCTGATATAGCAGATAATTGAGATACAAGACTTGTAGAATCTAAAGACACACTAACTCTGCCTTCTCTTGTTTTTGAAACTGTTAATCCACTTAAATCTAATATTTTTACATTTCTAATTCTTGCCATTAAAAAATAACCTCAATACCTTCATCTCCTAAAGTAACTCCATGCCATTTACTTTTATGTTTAACATATAATCTTAATCCAACATTAGTAGATCTAACAGTCATTTCTCCTTCTTCTCCTTCAGATGGCATAGGAGGACCATGCTTAATTTTCATCTTGTCCATTTTTTCATTAGACAATCTTTTATATATTCTATCTTCAGTTGATATAGCCATTATTCTTTAACTATTTTTGGTCTTAGTGGCCTATAATATATTTGAACATCTCTTAGTTCAAAATTAGATGGCACATCTGCAGCACTATCTTGAGTTGCTGTTCCTTCTAGTTTTAATTGAATAGATTTGCAAGATATAGGACTAGCTGGTTGCAGTAAACCAGATTGATAATTACCTGCATCAGTTATGCTAAGAGCTGATATTCCAAAGCCTGAAAAACTAGATGTATCAAGCTCATTAACTACAAAAACTAAAACATAATGTTGTAAAGTGCTTAATGTATTTACTGTTTCTATTTCATAAGAAATGCCTTCAAATATTTCTATAGAATCAGATGACACTTCACCTGCACCTAGGCCCTTTAAGGGCATAGATGTTGGAAAGGTAGTAGTATCATTGCTATCATATGTGCTCATAGCTGTAACATCTACTGCTGTGCTTGCACTACCCCCTAGAGATAGCAATCTAACTTTTCCCCCACCTCCATTTCTAATTAAAGAATTAAACTTTATTAAAACTTTATTATTGTTTGGAGGTTGAAATGTATCAGTTTTAAATCCTGCTATATGTGTAATAATGCCATTTGGCAATTTTAACAATTGCAAACTACTAGAATTATTCCACATTCCAACCAATATTCCTACAGGACCACTTAAAACAACATTATCAACTCTAGTATCTGCTGCTCCTCCAGTTGTAAAATAAATCATAATACCATTAGCATTGGCTGTAGGAGTAAATGTTGCACTTTTAGATCCTGTTGTGTAACTTGCTGCATTGACAAAAGTAGTGCTACCTGTACTATCTTTTATAATTATTGTAGCAGTATTAACACTTACATCAAAAGCCAATGTATACTCTTGTCCTGCTATTATAGTATTTGAACCTATAGTATATGCAGCTGAGCCAAAGGTTGGAGACTCAGCACTAAAATCATAAAATATTTGATTACTATCTATACTTGCATCACCAGCAACTGTCCATCCAGAAGAAAATGTACTGTCAGATAATAAAGTTTGAGGAATATGTGTAACATAAGAAGTGCCATTATATTTAGGAGTCCAATATCCTGGAGCATAGCTAACAGCCTTTTGAGTAACCATTGCATCACTATCTGCCTCAATTATACCACTACTATTATTTAGACCTTTGTTATTTTCAAAAGTTTCTCCTATTGTATCATTTCCATTTATAGCATAATATGCTTTTAAATTAGTTGCAGAATCAGTTTTAAATGTTAATCCTACCTTGTAAACTTTTTTAACTACATTTGGATCTCCAAAATTTATTTCTTTTGTAACTAATGCAGCTTCAGCTTTTTTGCATGGAGTTCCATCCCATATAAATAATTGCTTAGCTCCAAGCTTATTTCCTCCAGTATCAGCTGGTGCACTAGCAGAACCATCATATATAACTTCAGACCCTCCATTTGTAAAATTATAAGCTGAACTTAAAGCATATAATTGTCCTGATCTAGAATTAATAAAGTTACTAGTATGTGATCTTGTTTGTAAAGAATTAACTCCTAAACTCCAAGAATTTGTATCAAATGAATATATCCAACAATCATTATTAACTGTTGATTCATGATGTATATTTAATCCTACAATAAGCTGTCTATATCTAGGCAAATAACCAATTGAAGGGATAGACTTAGGGTCATTGTCATCTATAACCCATTTCATTCTTGATGCATAAGAAGATACATCATCTGATGAAACTAATTTATCTTCTATTAAATTTCTTAACTCTCCATTTAAATATATCCAACAGCCATCAGGATTGACCCATACAGGTCCAAATGATGTATTTGTAGCTTGTGTTGGATGTTTTATACCATTATAATAATATACATGTTCTACAAACTCACCACCAAATTTTCCTACATTATATACAGATGTAGAGGCTGTTTTATAAACCATTAGCTTGTCACCAGCTGCCAAAAGCTTAACTATAGCATCACCATCATCTGCACCAATATCTATAAAATGTGATTCAGGAAATGTATCATATTGAGGTTTGCCATCTAAATTTATAGGTGATCTCATGATTCTATCATTATGTCTAACACCATTAACTATTACATTTCCTATATATGCTCTTTTACCAACTATAGCCATAGTAGAATAACTAGCATCTAATGATTCAAATGGTTTGTATCCATTAATGTCTTCATATGTTAAAAACTTAGGAGGATCATCAAAAGAAAATCCATCTGTTGTTATATTGCTTACATTTGGGCATTTAAATTTTCTACCTGCTGTAATTTGTGTCCAAGAAGTAAAAGCTTCTTCTCCTGATTTTCTGCAACCTTCAGAATAATCAAAGTCCATTAAATGATACAATATTCCATTTCCATCTTCTGGATCAGAAAAATAAATTCTACCACCTGTTATTCTAGGATTCATTTTTGCACCATCTGCAGAAACATCAATACCTGTATTATCATCATTGGCATCATCTGCATCAGAATAAACAATATATAAACAAGTATATAAAATTGTTTTATCATCATTTATAGTTACAGTTCCCATATTATAAACATTTGATTCTTGACTACCATCATATATATAAGATATATAAAAAGTATAATCTTGAGCTAACCATGTGCCTGTCCCTGTATCTATACCTACTGTAAATTCAATTCCATCTGTTCCATCTAAGCCAGGAGCTGTAACACTATCTGTGTCAATAGTCTCCATGACAACTTTTCCTGGAGCTTCAGATCCTAAAGTTTGACTGTAAGTAGATGCTGAAGGAGTTAATATTTTAGCTGTATCTATATACCATCTTTTATGATTAATCCAAAAATCTGTATTTGTACCAGTATAGCCAAATAGTTTTCTTTCAATATAGCCAAAAAATCTTCTTTGAAATGTTGTATCAAATATAGGTGCTGATGTTGCCCTTAAAGCATTTTCAGCAAAGAAATATATTGGCTTCACATAAGGATAACTACTATCTCCAGCACCTATATCTATTCGTGTTTGTAGCCATTTGTTATTATGTCCATCATATATTTTAACATATCTATTATCTTGTACTACCCAATAGTTTATACCACCATCAACTTGTGTTGGAACACCATTAACCTCTAAGACATTAGTAGATGAAATTGATGTTTTTTCATGATTAAAATAATATAATCCATAGCCAGAATTTTGCAATGTATCAGATGCAGCTTCTAATTTTATTCCATCATTATTTGTAAAAGTAGCACTTTCTGAAACATCACTACCATCAGCAGGCAAGTCAACATCACCTATAACATTAGCATTAATAAAACGACCTGCAAGTTTTAACTTCCCTTTCCTACTAGGAAGAAAAGAAACTAAACTTGCAGCTTCATTTTCTTCTATTGCAGATGGATCTGCTTTGCTGTTAGCCCCACCACTAAAGTTGGATATAGTATAAACTCTTGTTGGCATTAAAGCTTTTCTATCATTGCATTTTTTACAACATCTTCAATAGAGTCATAAATAGCATTTAATACTTTTTCTTCTGTTTTTTCTGATATAAAAGGAATGTCATGATTTTCATTTAATTTATCAACAATTTTTTTCTGCAACTTATCATCAAATATTTTGTTAATAATTTCTTCTTTATTGTCAGCTATCATACTTTTTAAAAAACTCATTTTGTCTCCTTGTTTTGATATACATTTTTTTCTAGTTCATTTATTCTTTCTCTAAGTTGAAAGTTATCTATTTCTAACTTGTCAATTCTTTTATCTGCATCATTAGGCTTATATACATAATCCTGCATAGGTTTAATAGATTTACTCATCTCTTTCAATACCAAAGGCAAAAGCTTTGATAGCAATGTTTTTACTAAGACTGCTTGTATCATTTAAGTTCCTTATTTATTTTAATTAACATATATACTAAGGTAGCAAAAGCTGCCAGTGCACTCATAATAGGAGGTACATATTCTGTCCAATGCAATGCACTCCCTGCAATACCAACTCCTGCTGTTTTTAATGTATCTAACATTAGACCTCCAAAGACCTTTTAAACCAGCCATACCAATACTTTTCTAGGCTAGGTTTCTTTTTTATTAATGTAGCATAATACATAACTCTATAAGACTGTGCTCTCTTATGTTCTACTTTTTCTATAGCTTTTAATGTGTTTGGACCTATATATCCATCAACTTCAATATCTTTAGAATTTTTATTATTAGCAGCATTTTGCAATACTCTTACAGCTGTTCTTTGCCCCATATTAATGCACATATCAAAATAAATGTACTTTAATTGATCAGGTATAGAGTCAACTTTAGTCTTGTCCCAATAATCTTTTTTATATATAGCTTTAGCATCTTCTAATGTTAAGTCTTTAATATTAACATCTGGATAAGCTTTTTTACTTATACCATATTTTGTTTCACCACCAGGATCAGTAGGATCATTTACATATCCACCTTCATGATTTAAAACTTTATCTATTATCTGATTGAACTTTGTTAGATGACCTATCATCTTTCTCCTCCTTTTTAAAAACATATTTAACAGCTGATGATATATAAAAACAAGGCATAGATGTCATTGATATACTATATCTTTTCATTGTACCACTCTTTCCATTTTATTTTTATTGCAATATATATTAAAAATATAGGTATAGCTAAAAAAATACTCTTAACAAAAACTATCAGTAAAGTCACTTTCTTTTTTCCCAATATTTTTTTCTAGCTTGTTTTTCAAAACAGTTGTCTGTAGAGTCTATAGGAGTAAGTATCCACTTACCATTTTCTTTATAAAAATCTCTATCTTCCCAGTTACAAAAAAATCCTTCACTACTATAAGTTTCATCTACTCTAGGATATTTACAATTATAATATTCACCTACACCAACTGTAAAACTAACCAATGAAAGCCATCCTAAAAATAACATTACTTTCTACCTCTTTTTTTTATAGGTTTATCATCTCCCCACAAAGGACTTTCAGGGGTTTGTGACTCCATTTTTACACCATTACCACCAATTTTAATTTTATTTCTATCCATAGATACTTCCATATCTTTATTAGCTTGGTCTTGCAAATGATGTACTAGATCTTTAGCTACAACAGCCAATGGATCTTCAGGTGCAGGTGGCACTACCATTCCATTAAGAACATTAATTAAACCTATTGTAATAGTAGAAATAAGTCCAGTCACAACAGCTAATTGTGATTCACCTAAATAATAGGCTGCTGCTATAAGCATACAAGCCATAATAAGTATAGTAGGCACAGAAAATACACCAACCCAAAATCTAAGCTTATCTATCATAAGCCTTTTGGCTGCAGCCCTCTCTTTTTTCTTTTTTAATATTTCTTCTTTACTTAAAGCCATTTTATTCTCCAGTAAATGTTGATGAGTTTGCTAATGTTTGTGCTTCTGTTTTAGTTAATACTGAGTTATTAGGATATGCTAAACTAGCACCTAAATTTGTTATAGCTGATAGTTCTCCTGTTAACATAGAAAACTCTCCTTTAACAATGATATATGCTCCATCATGAGACTCTCTAGGTGCACCAAGCTTACCTTTAAATGTAGCTTCTTTCCAAGTTGGAGTATAAGCTGTAGTTGTATCTATCTCACCATCATCTGTGTATGTATAATTATTCCAACCTAGTTTAGGCTGTAATACACTTGGTATTGCACTTTCATAAGTTGCTTTGTTTAAACATATATACATTTCATAATGTGCCATTATTACTCCTAA
>TARA_R100000697_G_scaffold51701_1_pt1 | contig 14645 bp, 19 predicted proteins | sample TARA_R100000697 | Tara Oceans TARA_R100000697 (sample SAMEA2622788) | marine metagenome | biome: marine biome (ENVO:00000447); feature: surface water layer (ENVO:00002042); material: "saline water (ENVO:00002010), including plankton (ENVO:xxxxxxxx)" | depth 5 m
GGGTCTAGGTGTTATTCCTATCGACGAAGATAATCTAGTAAAGTGGGGTGCCATTGATATTGATGTGTACTCTCTAGATTTAGTAAAGCTGGTTCAAAAGATAGAAGAATTTAAACTGCCTCTCGTAGTGTGTAGAAGTAAGAGTGGCGGTGCTCATGTGTTTTGTTTCTTGAAGGAGACTGTTCCTGCAGGAGACATGCAAGATAAACTTAGAGAAATTTCTGCCGGTCTAGGGTATGGGGGAGTAGAGATATTCCCTAAGCAGAGAGAGGTGTTGGTGGAGAGGGGGGATATTGGCTCGTGGCTCAATATGCCTTACTTTGAGGGAGATGATTCAATGCGTTATGGTTTTGATACCAAAGGTAACGCATTAAAACTAGAAGAGTTTGTTCCGTTTGTAGAGAGTCGTTCTATAAGTCACACAGACTTAATAGAACTGGAGGTTCCTGTCATAGATGATATGGTGGAGGGACCACCGTGTCTACAAGTTTTACTACAACAAGGGTTCCCTGAAGGTACAAGAAATAATGGTCTGTTTAATGTGGGGGTGTACCTTAAAAAGTCAGACCCTGAGAACTGGGATGCAGAAATAGAGGAGTATAATCGTAAGTATGTTCACCCTCCTCTACCGGCTCAGGAAGTCATAACTCTTATAAGTACACTTAAAAAGAAAGAATATAATTATAAGTGTAGCGATGAACCTATCAGATCTTATTGTAATGTGGCTAAGTGTCGTGGTTGTAAATTTGGTATTGGGGGGAGTAACTCTGCTCCTACATTTTCTAGCTTATCTAAATTAGACACAAAACCACCGCTCTGGTTCTTATCTATTAACGATAAACGCCTTGAGTTAACTACAGAACAGCTCCAGAATCAGCTTAAATTTCAGCGTGCATCAATGGAGGTACTGAATATTATGCCCCCTCGCATGAACGATAGGTCGTGGCAGACTTTGATACAAAGTTTGATGGATAACGGCATGGAAATAATAGAGGTTAGTGAAGACGTCACTATTGAGGGCCAGTTCATGGAGTTACTTGAGTCTTTCTGTACTGACATGGCTCAAGCAAATACTAGAGAGGAAATTTTACTGGGTAAACCTTACACTGAAGAAGGTAAAACTTATTTTAGGATCAAAGACCTAAAAGAATATTTAGTCAAACACAGGTTCACCGACATGGAGACTAACCGTGTAGCTTCTAAACTCCGTGACTTAAACGCAAAGCATAAGTTCTGGAATATTAAGGGTCGCGGTACAAACGTCTGGTATATCGATGAGTTTGAGTACGATGATAGTAGAGGATTAGATACCCAAGACTTTGAGGATAAGGGCATATAATGTGGAACTTGGTTCTTGGTCCACCTGGGACAGGTAAGACTACATATCTGCTCAATAAAGTAGAACAGTTTTTTAATGCAGGCACACGCCCTGAGAAGCTGGGTTATGTTGCGTTTACTAAGAAAGCTGCTAATGAGGCACTGTCCCGTGCTGTAGAAAAGTTTGGTTATGAGACTGAGGAACTAGCTTACTTTAGAACTCTTCACTCCTTGTGTTATCATTGGTTATCTTTAAGTAGGACTGATGTAGTTGACAGGGCTAATCTCAGAGACTTCAGTAAGAGTATTGGTGAAAGGATTAGTTCGGCTTGGGATGGTGAGAACCTTATGTCTCTCAGTAGTAAAGGCGATACCATGTTGTTTTTAGAAAACATGGCTCGTAATCGGTGCGTAAGTTTTAGGGAGCAGTGGAACGCTAACGCCTCTCCGGACATGTCTTGGTTACACTTTGATTGGTTTGTAAAAAACTATAGGAAATACAAAGACTTGAACTTTCTTATAGACTACACCGATATGCTTGAGATGTTTTTAGCTTCTTCTGGTTCACCCTCTTTAGATGTTCTGATAGTTGATGAGGCACAAGATTTATCTGCCTTACAGTGGCTGTGTGTAGAGAAGCTGGCTAGAAACGTAGAGCATGTTTATATAGCTGGTGATGATGACCAAGCTATTTATCGCTGGGCTGGTGCAGACGTAGAGCACTTTATTGATCTCAAGGGTATAAACACATATCTTCAACAATCATATAGAGTGCCTAGGAAAGTTCACGATGTAGCTCTTAGCGTGGTCAAACGTATAGGTAGCCGTAAGGAAAAAGTCTGGGAGCCTAGAGAAGAGGAGGGTTCAGTAAACTACCACACCAGCTTTGAGCATGTGGATATAGATAGTGGTAACTGGTTATTTTTAGCTAGGAATAATTATCTATTGAACGCTGTAGAAGAACACCTTAAACTAAAAGGTAGAATATACCAGAGGGGTAATAGATCCTCAGTGTCAGAGAACTTGATAACAGCTATCAGGGACTGGGAAGCTCTGCGTAAAGGAGAGACATTAGAGGCTGGTAGAATCCGTAAGATATACGGTTATATGAAGGTGGGCAGAGGAGTACAGAGAGGTTTTAAAACTCTCAAAGCTGTGAGAGATGACTCGTTTTTGAGTATAGGACAGCTAAAAAGAGATTATGGTTTATTGATGGATACACCGTGGCATGACTGTTTTGACTTGATAGGTAACACTCAAAGGGAGTATGTTATCTCTTGTCTACGACAGGGAGAAAAACTCATGTCTTCTAAAATAAGGCTCAACTCTATACATGCCTCAAAGGGTGGTGAGTCTGATAACGTGGTATTATTAACAGACATGGCAACTAAAACCTGGGATGATCTGTATAAAAACCCTGATAATGAGTGTCGTGCTTTTTATGTAGGGGTTACTAGGACAAAGCAAAATCTACACATCGTCCGTGGTAAAACACGTAAGGAGTTTTTATTCGTATGATGGTGTATAAAAAACATTTTTTCAAAGACTACGACCCACAGATACGTGATTGGGATCCACCGACTATTAGAAGGTTTGATGGTAAAGATGTCATAGGCAGATATACAAAAGGTTTTGGCTCTTCTGTTTTTATGTATGCTGGTAAAAAATACCAACCGCAAGACTGGACCACGCCAATGTCTGTAATTAAATCAGCAGCAGAAGCTCTAGTTTATGGCTGTACAGATAAGAAGGTAAACTTTACGTTTTGTCTCTGTGGTCTTTACCAGAATGGTTCTGTGTCCATACCTCATCACTCAGATACTGTGCCGACATTAGATGATATTGTTGTGTCTATTTCTTTCGGCTCTACTAGATTATTTGAGTGGTATGAGTACGATCAAGATATAAAAAGTAGATCAGATACAAGTAAGACATGCGTTCAAGAACTAAAGCCAGTGCAGATACGAAGATTTTTATTAGAAGATGGCGACGCATTTATCTTTGACGGTCATTCACAGATGCGTTCAACACACGCTGTCCCTCCTCTGGAACAGTCGTCTGGTGAGCGAGTAAATCTTACTTTTAGAACGGGACTATAGGATCATTCGTATACTTTTACTTTACAAGTAAAGTAAACTAAATACATATGAATATATTTAAACTGTCAGATACGCCTCAAAACTGTGCTAAAATGCACTGCGATAAGCACGTTAGTAAGATGATACTAGAGTCTGCGCAGATGCTTTGTACTACGTTGTGGTATAACGATCAGTCCGCTCCATATCTACCAGTACACCCCAAACACCCATGCACTCTATGGTCTGGGGAAAGCCTTGATAACTGGATATGGTTAAAAGAGTTAGCTCTGTACCTTAATGAAGAGTTTTGCTGGCGTTACGGTAGGTCTGTAAACCATAAGTCAGCTGACGTTATAAAAGGGTTACGCCCCCCAATCATAGAAAGTAAAGGGCTACAACAACATCCTCAATGTATGCCCGATCAATATAAGGTTCCTAACGACCCTATATCTGCCTATCGCGCTTATTACATAGGGGAAAAAACATTCGCTAAATGGACTAAACGGGAGGTGCCTGAGTGGTACGGTCAGAGCTTGGTGGCATAAGAGCCTTTTTTGATTACATAAACGAGCGGTACAGGATATACCTTAGAAAAACGCAAGGGGATCCGTGGCCTTGGACTGATGATGAGATACTACAGACATACAGTTTCTGTAACGTATACCGCGAGGACGATACGGTAACAGAATGGATTAGAAAAAACTGGAGAGAGCCGTACCATAACCACCCTAACTTAGCTTTTGCTATGGCGGTGGCTCGTCAAATAAACTGGCCACCTACGTTAGAAGCCATAGGGTTCCCTGAGGAGTGGGATCCTGAGCGAGTCAAAGCTATTATGCAAGATAGAAAAGATAAAAATCAAAAAGTATACACAGGTGCTTACATGCTAACTGGTACGCTAGGCGGTACTAAGATTGAGCAGACGGTTGATAAAATACTCACACCCCTCTACAATAACCATCCTGAGATAGTACAGGAGTCACTCAGAGAGACGTGGCAAAACTACTTGCCTTATTCTGGTTTTAGTGGTTTTATGGCTTATGAAGTAGTAACTGACTTAAGACATACATCATACCTCCAGCAAGCTAAAGATATACATAGCTGGGCTAACGCTGGCCCTGGTGCTAAACGTGGACTAAATAGAATACATAACAGACCACTGGAGGAGAACGTAAAGTCTTCTCAACTAACAGATGAGATGAAAGAGTTACAGGATATGTCATACCGTGTTGTTAGAACCAGCATGGACTCAGGCAGTCAGGATTACTTAGAGTACATATCTTACTTGATTGAAGACGCTGGCGGTTTAGAGATGAGAGACATAGAGCATAACCTCTGTGAGTTTGATAAGTATGAAAGAGTCCGTCTCGGTGAAGGCAGGCCGAGGTCTAAATATAACCCTAACAAAGGAGTAGTTTGATGCCCTCAGATTTTTTACACATACAGTCCCTAGCTGATAAAGATGTAGACACCCTCAAAAAAGCTCAAGAGAGTTACGGCGATAGCTGGAGAGATAGAGGTGGTATCGGTGCCTTTATGATGCTAGCTCGTAAATGGGATAGGATAGAGAATCAGGTAACTAAAAGTGGGTACGATATTTTTAGAACCATATCTAACGACCCTAGTGATACTGGGATATTAGACGACATACGAGACCTGCGAGCATATTTATTGTTAGTAGAGTCTTTCACTACGCTCGATAGAAAAGGAGAGTTTATAAGTAATGATTAAATCTTTTGCTAAAGTAGAGGTGAAGCTGCTTGATAGCACTTTACCTGATCGCATGGACCCAGAGCAGGAAATACTGCCGGACTACGCCACCCTAGGAGCAGCTGGTCTAGACTTACGTTCTAGTGAAGGCTTCATACTAAAACCTGGACAGTCTCATAAGTTTCATACAGGTATCGCTATCTATATAGGGGACATGAATATCTGTGGTCTACTGGTGCCTCGGTCAAGTCTAGGTATTAAGAAAATACACTTGACTAATACGCTGGGGATCATTGACTCAGACTATCAAGGTGAGTTACTTATCCCCCTCACTAATAACGGCGATGAGCCTTATCATGTAGAGTTTGGTCAACGCATAGCCCAGATGGTTATGTTACCTGTAATACAGGTACAGTGGGAAGCTGTGTTAGATTTTAGCGCACCGACTCAGCGGTGTGAGGGTGGTTTTGGTAGTACAGGAAAAACATAATGAAGATATACATACCCACAAGAGGTAGGCCAGATAATCAAGTAACCATAGACTTTTTCTCAGAGGACTTCATCAACCACGGCACAGTCATACTAGCTATAGATGAAGATGAGGAGCATCTGTACGGTAAGTACGAGCATGTTAAAAAGCTTGTGGTTCCTTCTTCAGTCAAGGGTATTAGTGCTAAACGTAAGTACATAGTTGATAATACTCAAGACCCTAGGATAGTCATGCTTGATGATGACTTACGGTTCTATGTCCGTAAAAGCCCTACAGATTGGCATCTACGGTATCTCAGGCCAGATGAGTATCTAGCTCTGTTTGGTTTGATTGATGAGTTTTTTAGTCAAGGTTTTGCTCACGTGGGTATTAGTGCTAGAGAGGGTAATAACCGTGTAGAAGGTTTGACTGCCCTTAACACTCGGTATATGAGAGTCCTCGGGTACAACCTTGATAAGTTCCCTGACGATATAGAGTGGGGCAGGACAGAAGTCATGGAGGACTTTGACATAGCTCTTCAATTACTGCGGAAAGGTAAGCCTTGTAAAATCAGTTACTTTTACGCTCAAGGTCAAAAATCATCTAACGCTCCCGGAGGCTGTAGTGAGTGGAGGACTATTGATGTACATAACGCTGGGGCAGACAGGTTACATGAGCTGCACCCTGAGTTTGTAAAAGTTACGGAGAAGCAAACTAAAACGGCGTGGAACGGTTTACCTAGACGGGACGTTCAGGTTAGCTGGAAAAAAGCATACAAAGCAGGAGTAGAAGCCTTTCATGAGAATAATTAAAACAAGAAACGTACAAGACGCGCTGCCTAAAGGTCTAGACTTATTATACGGTGAGCACTATAAACAAGACAGCCGTAACGGCACAGTGTATAAAGCTAAGTCCCCTGTTTGTACCGTTTACGATAACCCAGAAGAGAGAGTTATGTTCTGGACTGAGCGGGACGCTAACCCTTTCTTTCATTTTATGGAGGGGTTGTGGATGTTAGCTGGTCGTAACGACCTAGAGTTTGTTAAGCAGTATAACAAAGGCATGGCTCGATACAGTGATGACGGAAAGACGCTACACGGAGCTTACGGCTGGCGATGGCGTGACTGGTTCTTTGAAAGGAAAGACCCAGACCAGCTCAAAGTAATTATAAAAAGATTAGCAGAAGATCCTACTGATAGGCGTTGCGTTTTACAGATGTGGGACGCAGTAGAAGATTTAGATAGGGTGGGAGTAGATGTGCCGTGTAACACTGCCATCTATTTTAACGTCAGTGCTGGTAAACTTAACATGACTGTAACTAACCGCTCTAATGACATAATCTGGGGAGCGTATGGTGCTAACGCTGTACATATGTCTATGCTTCATGAATATATTGCCGCGCATGCGGGTTATCGTGTCGGTAAGTATTATCAGTTCAGTAACGATTACCATGCGTATGAGGAGATTTATAGTAAATTAATCAAAGGTTTAGATGGTTTTGAGCCCACAAATGTTTTGGCAATATTAGACCTCATGGAGGTAAATCCGTATAAACTAGGAGAAGTAAGCCCATACCCCATGGTCAGTGTTTCTAGGGAGGTGTGGGACAAAGACTTACACAGGTTTTTAGAAAGGAAGCCGTTTGACACGTTTAGCCCATTTGAAGAGAAGTTTTTTAATGATGTGGCTGTACCTATGCAGGACACATGGTCTCTTCATAAACTGGGTAAAACAGAAGAGGCTCTGGATAAAATACAAAATTGCCAAGCATCTGACTGGAAAAAAGCCTGTAAGGAGTGGTTGGAAAGAAGAGTTAAATAAGGATGATTACCCATGATACCTCAATGGTCTTACAGTAGGTTGACATGTTTTGAAAAGTGCCCTAAACAAGCAGAGTTTAAGTTTGTTAAAAGAATCAAAGAGCCTGGAAGCAAGGCTATGGATCGTGGTAAAGAAATACATAAACTGTGTGAAGACTATATCAGAGGTAATTACGAAGAAGTGCCTGCTCAGCTCAAAGACTTTGAAGATGCCTTTGAGATGCTAAGAGAACTCTATATGTATGGCCATGTTTTGTGTGAGAGTGACTGGGCTATAGATCAAAACTGGGAGAAGACAGGCTGGTTTGAAGATGATACATGGGGTAGGGCTAAAGTAGATGCCTTTGTATATGAAGAAGGCATATCTAAAGAAGCTAGGGTCATAGATTTTAAAACAGGAAGGTATGAAGGTAATCAAGAATCACATAGAGAGCAGTGTGAGCTGTATGGTGCTGTTTCTTTGAGTAGGTATCCGGAGCTAGAAAAGATTACTACAGAGATGTGGTACTTAGACCATGGTAAGATAGATAGGTATATCTACACACCGGAAAGCATAAAAGTAAAACGTGAGCGTCTGAATAATAGAGCACTGGCTATGACTACGGCTACTGAGTTCCCAGCGACACCTTCTATGTTTAAGTGTAAGTGGTGTTACTTTGGTAAACAGAATATGTGTAGAGAGGTTATGCGATAGATGTCACAGATGATTCTTTTTCCACCTAGCGCGGAGTGGTCAATACCTAATTCTTTTCCTGACTTGAGAAACCAGAAAGAGGTTGCCATTGACCTAGAGACCTGTGATCCGTGGCTCCTGTCTCATGGTCCAGGCTGGGCGTTTAAAGATAGAGGATATATTATTGGTATCGCGGTGGCGACTGATGGATGGTCTGGTTACTTCCCTATCGCACATAAGTCTGGGGCTAACTTAGATCAAGCGGTAGTAAGACGATGGCTACAGAAACAGCTTGATGCACCTAACGATAAAATATTCCATAACGCACAGTATGATGTAGGTTGGTTGAAAGCATCTGGCTATACAATCAATGGCAAGATACATGATACCATGGTGGCTGCTCCTCTGCTAGATGAAAATAAAAGAAGTTACTCTCTTAATAATCTAGGTAAGTATTACTTAGGGACTATTAAAGATGAGACTATGCTGACTGAAGCAGCCCACGCCTTTGGGATTGATCCTAAGTCAGAGATGTATAAACTTGCCCCTGAGTATGTAGGTAAGTACGCTGAGCAAGATGCAGCTATGACTTACGAGTTATGGCAGATACTAAAAGATGGCATACAGACTGACGATGTCTCAGAGATATATGAACTAGAAAGTTCCCTCATACCTAACTTGATTGACATGCGTAGGAAAGGTGTACGCATAGACACAGATAAAGCTCAAGAAGTTAAAAAGTATTTAGCTAAAAAAGAATCTAAGATAATTCAAGAAGTTAAACGCTGGTATGGAGTGGAGCCGGACCTCTGGGCAGCTCAGTCTCTGTCTCAAGTTTTTGACAGGGCTGGGATAGATTACCCTAAAACACCTAAGACTAACGCACCCAGCTTTACAGCAAACTGGCTAGAAGAGCACGACCACAAGTTACCTAAAGCTATAGCACAAGCAAGAAAGCTCAATAAAGCTAGGACTACATTCATAGATAAAATGATACTAGAACATTTAGTAGATGGCAGGATACATGGGGAGCTGCACCCACTGCGTTCTGATGTAGGAGGCACAGTCACTGGTAGATTTAGCTGCTCTAACCCTAACTTACAACAGGTTCCGGCTAGAGATCCAGAGATAGGTAACTTGATTAGAAGTTTATTTTTACCTGAGGAAGGTTGTCACTGGGGCTGTTTTGACTACTCTCAACAAGAGCCCAGACTTACTGTGCATTATTCTGTCATCACTCAGCAAGAGGGTGCAGAGGAAGCTGCGTTTGAGTACACTAATGATGACGCTGACTTCCACCAGATTGTAGCCGACATGGCTAACATCAGCCGTAAAGAAGCTAAGATTATTAACCTTGGCTTGAGCTACGGTATGGGTAAAGATAAGTTGACTACTCAACTAGACATTAGCCCAGAAGAAGCTGAAGTCTTGTTTGATCAGTATCATCAGCGTGTGCCGTTCATCCGTGGCCTACGAGACTCTACCGCAAGGATGGGTTCTAACAGAGGCTATATCAAAACTATACTCGGCCGTAAGTGTAGGTTTAATTTATACGAGCCCTTTGACCGTAGGGAGTTACCTCTACCGCTGGACGAGGCGATGGAGGCGTATGGAGGAAAGCTCAAAAGGGCTTATACCTATAAAGCTATGAATCGTTTGATACAAGGCTCAGCAGCAGATATGACTAAGAAAGCTATGCTCGATCTACATAAAGAAGGGCTCATAGCCCATACACAGGTTCACGATGAGCTAAACATATCTATAACAGATCAAGCTGAGTGCGAGAAAGTAATAGAGATCATGCGTGACTGTGTTGAGCTAAAAGTTCCTAACAAGGTAGACGCAGAGATAGGCACAAGCTGGGGGGATGTAAAAGATTACAAGGTGTACTTTAATGAAAGCTCGTGACGGTAGAAGAAGTGAGTTACGCAGTGTCTACTTTCAGATCTATATGACATACAATAATTCACACGTAACGCTAGAAGAACTAGGTGACAAGTACCACGTGTCAAAACAGAGAGTATGGCAGATCGTACGCCTCTGTAAAATAGGGGATGGTAATTACTTCAGGGGTCTAGAAAAATTAAATGAAGTAAAAAAGAGTTACAAAAAAGAGTTCCCTGAGGCAAGCTCTAAAACTATTAACGAGCTGACACGAGACTGGATGAAACTTAAAAACATAAGATTGATAAAGAACGGTCATGGGTAAAATAAATTCTAGGCACAAGGGCGCGAGCTTTGAAAGAGAAGTCGCCATGCACCTCAATGTCTTCTTTGAAAGTATCGGCGTGCCGCTAAAGGTAAAGAGAAACTTAGAACAGTACCAAGAAAAAGATCTAGGCGACCTCAACGTTCCCAACCATACAATAGAATGTAAACGCTATGCCAACGGTAACTGGTACAAAGAAGAGTGGTGGCAGCAGGTAGTAAACTCTTGCGGCAACACCATTCCTGTTCTGATATGGAAGTATAATCGACAACCGATCAGAGTCTGTCTACCGATGCACGTGCTCACTAAAGGTAAGAAAGATCTAACTAAAACTGTAGTGACAACTTTTGAAGACTGGCTAGATATTCTTGCTAAAAATCTTTAGCAACATGCTATACTCTCTGGGTAACCAGTTTAAAGTAGTAGGTACGTTTAATCAATATAGGAGAAAAAACGTATGGCTCATGCAGTAGAAACTATGGCTTACGCTGGGGAAGTACCCTGGCATGGCCTCGGGGTAAAAGTCGATGACGACCTAACCCCTGATGAGATGCTGATAGCAGCAGGTCTTGACTGGACCGTAAGTAAACGTCACTTGTTTACTCACGATAAGCCGACTATCGAGGCTTCTGCTCAAGATAACCTTAACGACCTCGTGGCGTTACCTGAGCATTATGTTATAGTGCGTGACAGTGATAACAAGCCCTTTGGTCCGTGTGGCTCTAAGTTTGTACCTTCTCAAAATAAGGATGCGTTCCAGTTTTTTAAGAAGTTTACCGATGCAGGCCACATGAAGATGGAGACCGCTGGTTCTCTCAAGGGCGGTGAGCAGGTCTGGGGTCTGGCTAACGTCAGTAAAGACTTTGTCTTACCTGGAGATGACCGAGTGTTAGGCTACTTATTAGTGAGTGTTTCTCATAAGTGGGGTAAGTCTAACGAGATACGGTTTACGCCTGTCCGTGTGGTCTGTAATAATACGCTGAGTATGGCGTTAGCCGACCGTACGACGTCTGGTTTCCGTATGCCTCATACTACCTCTATAGACGCTGAAGTATTTCAAGCAGCGGAGGAGGCGTTAGGTCTGGCCGGTGAGCGTATGGATCAGTACAAGGAGGGTGCTGAGTTTCTTAGTTCTAAGAAATTTAATAAAGACTCCATTGTTACTTACATCGCTGACTTATTTCAGCCCGAGCTACTTAAAGAGCAGGCTGAGATAGAGAAGATGACTGATGTCAGGGCTATCGCGACTCGTCAAAGTATGGTTGATGAGTTTAAGAAGACGCCTTCTCTGGTACTACAGGCCGTGGAGGAGCAGCCCGGAGCTAACCTCAAGTCAAGTAAAGGTACTTGGTGGGGGGCTATGAACGCTGTTACTTTCATAGTTGACCATAAGTGGGGCTATGACCGAGACGCAGCGTTACATAACGCATGGTTCGGTGAGCGTGCCGCTCTCAAAACTAAGGCTATGGCTAAAGCTATTGAGTATGCTAAAGCAGCGTAACCTTCTAGAGGAGCGGTGTCATTCATCTTGACACCGTTCCTTTACTTTCTACTATACTTTTCATAACATATACCCTTACTGACGGAGATAAGGATGAGAAGAGACATTCGTAACTGGAGTGAGCCGACCACTGTGATTACTTTTTTAGGTGATCTACCGTGCTCCACGGACCACTTTGTGATTACTGAAGACTGCCCTAAAATATGCGGTGGTCTGAGGGCTGGTTCGCCCATGATGTATAACCCAGATAAGTATGCACCTCCTGGCTGGCTAACCCTTAAACGAGCTGCTGATATGTATCAAGAACATACCGGAAGACGTAAAGAGTTTACTACACGTAAAGAGGCACAGGAATTTTTATTTGATTATTTTAAACCTCTGGCAGTTGAGCCTACTGACGATGACTTCTCTGACTGGTACTTGAAAAAGAGAGACGAGGCACAGTCGGTAGATAAAAAAGATGTAAAATGGAGACCTTTAGCTTTAAACATGGACACACCTAAAAGAACACATACAGCCCTTCCTCTTGACAGTAAAATACTACGCAATGAGCAGAAGGTCGCTAAGTCTGACAAAAATAAAGAGCGTCATGCTCTCTACACTGGTTTAAAAACTATTAAAGAGATACTTGACGAGAACCCTGATATCAAACCAGCAGATATAAAGTATGATATCCGCTGTGGTTATGGGCTAGTAGGGGAGACCGCTTCACTATGAGAGTATCCGCTATTGAAAAAGGCGAGCCGATACCTCCAGTAACGCCGAGGAATAATAAGTACAGCTTCCATGAGATGGAAGTAGGTGACCACTTCACGGTTTTAGAGTACGAAGATAGAGATCTACAGAGGCTCAGAACTGCTGCTTGTAACTATGGTCGTAGGAATGGTAAGCAGTTTATCACCCGTAAGGTGCTCGAAAATGGTGTCTGGGTTTTTAAAATATGGAGGAAGGCGTGACAGAATACTTTATAGCACTTTTAGCTTTGATGATTGGTCTTTCGGTTGGTATACTGATAGGCTGCTACATCACCACAAAAGAAGCAAAAGAGATGTACAGGGGTGCTAAAAAACTTAACGAGTTATTAAACCGACCATATGACTAGTCAGAAACTCACACCTAAACAAGAGAAGTATGCACAGAACGTGGCTAAAGGCATGCAGAAAAAAGAGGCTGCTAAACAGGCTGGCTACAGTGAGAAGAATGCTAGCCGTGCAGGTTCTATACTGAGTAGTGACGCTAACCCACAAGTAAAAAATAGAATACAAGAACTACAGACTAGAGCTGCTGATAAAGCTGAGCTCACTTTGACTACTCATTTAACAGACTTGAAGGATATCCGTGACGGTGCTGTGCGTAATGGTGCGTGGTCCGCTGCGGTAACTGCGGAAGTCGCACGAGGTAAAGCTGCAGGTCTGTATGTGAACAGAAGTGAGCTAACGGTTAACAGGGTTGACACCATGTCAAAGGAAGAAGTGTTGGCTAGGATGAGAGAACTATATGATGAGACTGGTGGTATATTGCCTCCAGGTAAAGTGATAGAAGGAGAGTGTGAAGAAAAATAAAAGAACGAGTCTTCTCCACCCAGGTGAGCAGGGGCATCAGGTTGAGCCAATACTTGGGTTACTGGCGGTAAGCTAAGTATATGGACGAGAGACAGGTTCAATGAACAAGGCTTGGACTCGTAGTGTATTCGAGATACACGTTCGTCGGTTATACTGACTAAATCACGTTGTGTACGTCAACGTGTGCCATATTATGGTCTGGGTTACCATAATAACGGTGGCCTTAATTGAACTAACCCCTGCACTTCACTACTTCTAGCTTTACCGTCATATAGTTGTAACTTAACCTTTTAGGGTTAAATAGGTTTATAGCCAGGCATGGTATCCTTTCCTATTTAACGTGCGGGGTGTGTCTTCACTTAAAGTAGGGCACATGGTTCTTTCTCCTTACATAAAAAAGTCCATGTGCTCTCGCCCCTGTATTAACTAACTATGGGGAAGACCATGTACTACATAACTAGAGCAGATAATAAAGGCATCTATGAGATAGGTGTACAAGCTCTTAAAAACTTTAAACCCGATGACGGAGTAGAATATTACGTCCGTAAGACTAAAAAGATTCCTAGCTTCTTTGACAGTGTACCAGTCTATGTAGGTGTAGACGGTAAACTCAAGAAGACTAACAAAGAGGCTACCGGCTGGTGTGACGGTTATTATGGCTAATAGCGAAGTTACTAAAGTCCGTGTCGTAACTTGCATAGTTTGTGGTTCAGTCTTTCCGACTGATCGTAAACGCAGGTCTGTGTACTGCTCACAAAAGTGTTTTAAAAAAGCACAGACCGAAAAGAACAAAAGCCTAAAGAATATAAGAGCTGAACAAGAGGGCGGTTGGTTAGAAGAATATCACTTGCCGCACGAGGCTGGCTTGAGTGAGTGTCATGTACCTGCTCATGTTTTAGAGATAGCAGATTACAGAGAAGAAGATAGACTCATTGTAGAAGATGTAGACAGAGTGTTCCGCGCCATGACTGCTGAGACACAGCCACGCCGAGCTAGTAACTGGGTAAGCAGAATGATGTATCAAACCCGCCACGGCTGGAAGTATAAGACTATTAAGAACAAGCGCAAACGTGGCTTACCCACAGTATAATCTACGTTAACCTATTAGTACCTTTATTTAGGAGAAACTATGACTAAACTGTATGAAGTTCATGTATGCGTCCTCTGTGGCGGTGCTATTGAGCATAAAAAACTGCCCGACGGTACGGTGTACTGGACTCAGGGTGAGAACGCTCTTCCTTTAATTGATGGTCGGTGCTGCAGTACTTGTAACCGCGAGAAAGTAATACCTGCGCGCATGGCTGAC
>TARA_R100000697_G_scaffold30800_2_pt1 | contig 14520 bp, 18 predicted proteins | sample TARA_R100000697 | Tara Oceans TARA_R100000697 (sample SAMEA2622788) | marine metagenome | biome: marine biome (ENVO:00000447); feature: surface water layer (ENVO:00002042); material: "saline water (ENVO:00002010), including plankton (ENVO:xxxxxxxx)" | depth 5 m
AAGACTTCCAGACAAAGGCATGTTGTTTAAGGTGTTTCCAAGGTTGCCAAATAAGTTTTGCATCTCTGTCATTATTAAAACCCCTTAAATAACGCCAAGAAGGCCCAGACCGCCGCCAATCGCTGCGCCAAGAGGGCCGCCAATAGCACCGATTTGCGAACCTAAGGCCGCACCTGATAGCGCACCACCTAAGCCGCTTTGCAGCGCTGATGGACCACCGCCTGTCTGTGTTGTTGTGTTACCAAACAAACCACCGCCCATTCCAGAAGCGCTAAGAAGTGCGTTAATCTGGTTTTGATCAAGCACGTTTTGCTGCTGCTGCTGCGCTGTAAGCGCGTCAAGTTGAGCTTGCTGAATGCCCCTTTCAAGACCGCCAAGTTGTGCCGCCTGACTGATAAGCGCCTGATCAGCCCCAAGCAATCCTGGTGCTGCACCAATCGCAGCAAGCCTTGCTCTGGCGTCTGCCTCAGAAGCAGCCGTAAGCTGATTGGCAAGCGTTGCATCAATCTGCCGACTAGCCTGCTGAGCCTGCAATGCCCTACCCAAGTCACTCGTTGCCAAATCTGCAACAGCCCCTGCGCCTTGTAACTGCCTTGCTAGGTCTGTCTGCTCGGCTCCCAGCAATGACTGCGCAATATCTGCCTGCAATCCGGTCTGTTGCCTGCTTGCATCTGTCAATAGTCCTGCAAGCTGTGCATCCCTCGCAAGCCCTACATTTGCAGCATCTACGACTTGCCCCTGCCCTGCTAACTGCCTTGCAAGGTCTGCTTGGCCTAAATCAGCAGCCGCCTGCTGACCAGCTAAAGCTCTTTGCAGGTTTTGTTGCTGTGCAGCAATTGCTGCTTGCTCGCCTGACAATGCTCTTCCTAAGTCTTGCTGCTGTAAACCTGCCGCTGTTGTTGCGCCCGTCAAGCCTCTGGCAAGGTCTGCCTGCTGTATTCCTGCTGCGCTTTGTGCTGCCTGCAATGCTCTGTTTATATCTGCTTGCTGTGCGCTTACACCAAGCTCTGCCGCCGCAAGCTGACGCCCAATATCTTGACCACTAACCTGACCTAACGCTTGAGCAGCCTGCAACTGTCTTGCCTGATCTTGCTGTAAGTTTTGCGCTAAGATGGGCGCGGAAGCCGCTGCAATGCCCTGACCCAAACTGTCAGCAAAACTGCCAGAACCTAATCGACCTCCAAGAGCATACTGTGAACTTACCCTATCAACCGCGCCACCAATTGCGTTGTCAATTTGCTGCTGAAGCAACGGATTTGTGCCGCCGCTTGCTAAACCTGTCAGTAAGTTCGTTGCAGCGTTTTGCTGTGCTGCAATATCAGCAACACCAGAGGTATCTGCTGTGCGATTTCCTGCTGCGACTATGTTGCTCGCATCTGTAGCGCGTTGCGCGGCGTTCAAAACGCCTTGCAAATCTGTCTGTGCGCCACCAAGCGCACGTAGCTGTGCTGGGCTAACGGCTTGGCTTGCCGCACCCGTTATGCCTGTTGTATCAATACCTGCACGCGCTGCGGCTTCCAAGCCAGTTGTATCGGCTCGGTTTCCAACAAGATTGGCAAGCTGGCTTGTGTCAATTGTAGACCCAGCAAGATTTTGCAATGCGCTTGCGTCTGCCGCTGCCGTAGCAGCATTCGCCAATAGAGAAGGATCAACAGAGCCAGCAGTAAAATCAGGTAAGTTAAGTTGATTTTGCAATGCGGTTGTGTCAATTGCGCCGCCCATAAGTCCAGTTAAGTTTGCTTGGGCGTCAGCAAGAAGCTGTGGCTGAGATTGCAGGTTTCTTAGAGCCGCGTTAATTGCTTGAGTTTCACCTGTGCTTAAATTTGCCGTGCCAGCCAAAGGTGCAGTCGGATCAAACGCACTAACCTGACTGAAGGCCGCCTGAAACGGATTAAAATCAGTGTAAGCTTGCTCAAGCGCATCTTGCACAGCAGGGGGTAATGCCTGAACGTTTGTGACAGTTGAGTTACTACCCTTACCCATGTCAAAGTTCCTTCTTATAAGTTATATAAGCCTGACCCCAGCCAAGCGGCTCTAAATATTTAAACCACGCCCTACGTCCATAACCTTCTAGGTGCGTACATCCATTGCGTTTCGCATGTTCCTCAACCGCCTCTTGCGCTAGGTGCAGCCATTCCTTCATTCGTGTGCCACCCAGAAAATCCATCGCTAACGCCTTGGATTTCGGGTAGGTTATTATTCTTGTTGTGACCGCACCAACAAACTCGCCAGTGGTTTCATCAACAGCCGCCCAAACAACGTAAACACCAGCAAGAGCGCCAGCATACACATCACCTAAATCAATAATCTCAGGGTTTAGCCTGACAGCTTTATCCAACAACGGGCTAACGTGAGGCCACAAATCAGGTAAAAGCTTTGGGTAAATGACTGTGAATTTCATCCTATGACAATGTAGAGAAAAGTTCTGTCTGTCTGAGAGTTATTCGCATGGGTTATTGTAAAACCCTGCTTGGCTCTTCCAGATAAGAACATCGTGCCGTTGCCTTGCTCGGCAGCAGCGTTAACCGTTGTCGGCGTGAATAAAATCACGCTGTCAGGCCCAGCGCGGTAATCTGTTACCGCTGTAGTCGTGGCGCTCGCTGTTAATGTAATACTACCAATGGCGTTGAATTTGCCATCAATCAGCAGATTTACAGCTTGCGCCGTTTGTCTCGCGTCAGCGCCAGAGGCAGGCAACTTAACATAGTTAAACTCTGTCATCGCTTGCCCATACTTACAGCATCAACGTCAACGCCCAGAGCATACCGCCATGTTCCGCTGACGTTCACACGAACACGATGATACCTTCCGCTGCTACGCGCTGGACAATTGTTGTCAGCGTTCAGAGAAAGCTCTGAACTAAATGTCGGGCTGTCTATCTGTCTACTTCGAGAGCCAACTTGAACGCTCAGAGTTGGCGTTGAGTTTTTTGCTGTAACATAAGGCGTTACGCCTCGAATAAGCGATTTGCGCATTGTTGCAGGCTCAAACTCTGTCGTTTCCAAAGTTGCAGCTAAAGGAGCACCCGTAACCGTATGTATCTTTTTGTCCTTCCCAGCGCTTAACTGAAAAAAACCGCCAGCATAAAAACGAGAGTCCAAAGAAGTCGTCAGACCGTCTATTGTGCTGCTTAGAGTGTCTAGGCTTTCTACTGTAAAGCTTGGAGTAAGCGAGCTTGCCAAAAGCTCATGGTCAAGCTCTACAACAGACCACCTTTGTACAGCGTAGTTGTACACCAGTATTTTATCTGGCTCTCCAACACCGCTAACGGAAGGATAACCCCACATAACCACCTGATTTTCTGGATCAATCGCGCAGCTTATCCTATCGCTGTTGGCAAAGTCCAAATCATCAAAGAAAAACTGATCGACCTTCTCAGCGCCAATCGGAATGCTGCGCTGCCCGTCAAACATAAAAAAGCCATCGTCAGCAAGGTAAAACACTTGCGTTGGTCCAAGGCTTGCTATGCTGTTTGGGTAGTTACACCCGTGACCCGTCTCAACCTTCTCAAACGTAAAGATCAAAGGCGAGCCAACATATTGCATTCGCGCAATAGCTTGCTCCAACAAAACTACGCCAAACTCACCACCAACCAAACCAGTGATGTGGCCAGCATCAGGAATGTCCTGAAAGTCTGCTTGGTTTGTTCCTATCGTCCAGCTTGTAGCATCGTTAATCGCAGACCAGCGCACACGGCTGCGATGCGTTGCAGAGCTATACGTGACGTTAGCAGTCACAACAAAATCACGAATGACCGCCAAATGCCTTGCAGCAGGCGCACCCGACACAGATGCAAAGGCACTGTCCGTGCCAATCGTAAAACCTTGAAGCACGTCACTGTCAGACCCAGCAGCAATAACCTCATTGCCAAACCTGACAAAATCCCAAAACATGTCGCTCGTAACAGTATAGCCCGTGTTGGTTTCGTCTAAGCTGAAGTCAGAGTTGTCTAACTTGTAAAGCTTGCCCTGATCACCTGCGAAAGTAATTACAGTGCCATCTGTTGCTTTTGTGGCATATATACCACGCAAGCGATTTGTCGCCGCCGCTGAAACAGTCGTTAAGCTTGCAAAAGGCTTATAACCACGGGCTGCTGGCAACACATTAGTTGCAATCGTTGCGCCAGGGTTTTGCAAATCTGATTGATCTGGTAGCCACTCTCCAAAAGGTATCATTGATTAAGCCAACTTTCTGAGCCAACGTTTTGCTGGGAAAATACTATGCTTGACGCAGCCAAGTCCGACCACGTTTCGCTGCCCGTCGATATATCTGACCATGCCTCACCTAGCCTTTCGCCAACAGCCAGTGACGATATTTCAATTGGTGTCGTAGAAACTTGCACAAATGTTCCAACAAAACTTGCCGATGCAGACGATGAAATTGCAGAAGCGCCAGCAAACGATAAGACCGCCTTAACTTCACCACTAGAAGCAAAACTAATTGCTGCCTGCCCAGAAACGGATTTCAGATGCGTTGCAACACCCGACGAAGCCAAAGCAATATCGCTTTGCACGCCAACAATCGGTATTACCGCCTTGCATTCAGACGATGCAGCAATCGAAATCGAAGCCGACCCCTGCGCCTCATGCGTAACAGTCGTTGAACCAACGGCAGTTGCGGATAACGAAAGCGCTGCGCTTCCAGAAACATCTTTAAATTCTAAAAAGTCTAGCTGTTCTAATGTGCCAAACTGATCAAGCTGGTCTAACGTACCCCACTTGTCTAACTCTTCAAGAGTCCTTAGCTGCTGGACCGCACCTCTTTGACCAGACAAAGGTGACGATGATAGTGGATGAAAACCCAACATGATTTAAGACAATCCTCTAGTGTCCTGAAAAACCGCTTGGTATACTGTAACTGAATGTCCCTGACCCAGCCGTTATTATTGTTCCATCATACGCGCTGCTACCTGTCGTGCCACCGAACAGAAGCTTAAATGATGATGTGCTAGAAGTACCAACCGTAAAGCTCGATGAAGTGCTTGGGTCCTCGTACCATGTTCCGTTTACACCAAACCAGACTTCACGGGTCGATGTGTCATACGCCATCATCACAATATCGCCCGGCGCATCGAAGTGCCCCAAACCCAAACTACTGCCTCCTGGGAATTTTCTGCTTGCATATCCGTTAATTGAAACTGAATTTGCAGTAGCGTATCCGGCCGATGAAACGGTGGAATCAACAAGACCAATAAGAGCTTGGCTTTGATTACTTGTGCCTGAACCCATCACAAACTCAATGTAAAATTTACCTTGCCGTAGTGTGTTTGAGAAACCGGCGCCGCTGTTCTCTGTCTCTCCACTGGTGACGTCGAAGCTGTTCGTTCCTGCCGCATCAAATGGACTGGAATTAGGCGTTGTTATATCTTGAGAAAACGCTAAACTCACAGTCGTTGTGGCCAATGTAACTTGCGCACCATCAGATGCTTTTGTACGAAAAGTAAACGATCCTGCGTGACTGGAATTAGTAGAGGGAGTCAGGGTAAATACGCCGTTGCTTTCGCTTACGTTTGTAATTTGACTCGGATAAGAGCTTGAGTTGTACACTGTTGAGCCAGAAAAAGCGTCCCAATCGTAGGTTACTGGAAAACCTGCTTCATCCACTGCAACAGCCGTTATAGTTGATGTTGAACCAGCACTGCTCAAGGCCAAGGTAGACGCTGGTGTCGTTGTGAAGCGCGGACCTGCGTTACCTCCATGCTGCACACGCTCCCAAGCTCCACCAGCACGAATGTAAAGAACGTTTTTATCTTCGTCAAAAGCTAAGTCAGCTTCAGATGGGCTGCTCACAGCGTCAATCGCTGCCTTATTGGCGTAGGATGTCACAGTACCACCACCACCACCGCCTCCACCGCTATCGCTGGAGATGGTAATCGTCTTGGTAGCACCCGTTCCCGAAGCGGTGACACCAGAGCCAACAAAGTTTAAGGCTGTCGCGGCCGTGCTAAGTGCAGAGCCTTCATCTTGAACCGTTAAGGATGATCCAGCAGATGCTGATAACACACCTGATCCATCTATAGATAAATTGTTTCCAACTTTCACGCCGCCTAAAGTGGTGGATGATGCCGTGGGCAAAGTGTAACTACTTATATCACTACTATTCGCAAGCTTCACCCAATTGCCTGCATGAGCAAAATACATGGCTCCCTCTCCATGCACGTGATAGATGCGGCCATGATAATCAGTAGCGCTGGGCAAGTCAGAAGTGCTGGAAAACACTTCTACAATTTGAAGATCTTGAGCGGCAGGGCTGAGAAAAACAGTATGAGTGCCACTAGCTAAATTTAACAAAGAGCCAGTCGAAGAAGACCGTAATGTTCGTGTTAAATTTAACGAAGAGTGGGTATATGTACCCGTTCCGATTTCAAAATCTGAACCATCAGCCGATTCTATGACATAACCAACAGTCAGCCCGTTCAAGCTAGATGGAAAAGCATTAAAACCTGTTTCACCAGAGGAAGACAGAGTAAGTGCGCCTGTTCCAGTTGTCGTCGTCGTGGTTTTAACTCGATCCGCAAAATAAGGCATTATGCTGCCGTAACATCCAGATCAGTTGCGTTAATTCTTAGAATGTCTCCCGTCGAAATTGTTTTCGCAGCGCTAAAAGCCCCGTGTATTAAAAGATTTCCAGAAGAACTTGCGTCAAATATTCCAAAGTGACTTACGCTCCCCCAACTTCCCGTTGCAGCGCTCCACTCTAAAACACCAGAATTTGAGGTTGCACCACCAGACGCAGCGCTAAAAGTAGCGGCAACGCGAGAATAGTTATTTCCAGATAATTCCGTACCACTATTATCATCATTAAAGCTGCCTGTGGAAAGCCCCACGTAAACCGCAGAAGGCATTGTGTATGACCCAACACTTAACACATGATCAAGAATTTCGTTTTCAAGATAATTAGACATTGCAGACATATTATGCTCCTACATAATCGCTTTTCATCGCCAACGGGCCACCATAAAAAGCTTTCTCGTTGTCCTGTTTGATCTCTGCCATTACACGAGTGAACAGCGCGTCATACTGATTAGACCTAGCCTCATCCAACAAGAACAAATACGCAGAATGCAAAGACCCATAAAGATAAGCATCTGGATGCCTACTAAGTATAGTATTTGTTGTGTTGCTGTCAGACAAAGACGAAATGTCTTCAGAGTATATAATTTCAACCGTCATTACGCTGTCAGGAATAGGCCGCAAAGCAATCTCAGTTCCTATGACCGTGTAAATCTTAGGCCGACCACCACCCGAAGACGAATAGGTTTCGTAGTAATCTTGTGGAGAAGCATACTCCAATACATCAATGGGATCAGTGTTAAGCTTTACCAATCGTATTTTGCGCAAGTCTGTTGGTAAGCTGATAAACTCATCGCTGGCTGCTGTCGGCGCAGTGGCTCGCTTTTCCTGTGAACGGGTGTCTAACTCACGGCTCATCCGTGCTTCAGCAAGCTCAATATATTCTGGAATGCGAGAAGTTAAATCATCACGCGCCAAGAAATTAGCTATAGCAGTTTGAAGCTCAGAATAAGTCGTAATAGCCATCTATACAGTACCGCCCGTTGTTTTAAATACGCGGTTATCACGCTCGTTTACCCATTGCCGCCACTTCTTAGGGTTCTGCCAAGGCTGACCAAACTTTTCGACAAGCTGGTAGTACAAAGGCGCAGGAATATCAGCGATTTTTTGTTTATGCTTTTGAGTGTTCCCAATAAGAGAACCATAACGCCAGTCTTTTGCCTCTTCTTTGGCACTGTTCATAATAGGCGTCACGTCCATTTCAGTGGTCACATAGTTGCCCTCAGGCTGCCAGTGAAATGTTGTTTTTTTGCCAGTAATCGGATCGTGGCTGAGAAGTCTCTTCATACATACCTCAAATAAAAAAGGGGCCGCCGAAGCAGCCCCCTCAAGTTGAACAGAATAAAACTATGAACCGCTAAGGCCAATTACCGCAGCATGTGCTTTGGGAGCCTTAACTATCAAAGTGTACTCGGACACTATAGCGAACCTAGTTGCATCCCCAACAGGGGCTACATCAGACGCGCTAAACATGCGTCCAGGCAATGACCCAATACACACATAGTCTGTGTCTATCAGATACATTTCTGAATTTGGACATGTCCTATCTACTGTCACGCTTAACTCACCGAAGTCGCTGAGATATAGCGATACAGACCCCACAATGCTCGCCTCACGCGGAGCAGTGTAAGTAATCTGGTTTGTAGAAACAGAACCAGAGGACAAGCCAGAAAAGTTCTGCTTGTTAGTTGGTGACATCAACAACATGCTCGGATTGCCGCCATCGTTATAGGCTGCAAGCATCGCTGCATCAATCTTGGCAAGCGTTAGTGCTGCTGCTGTACCAGTAAGGTCAGCCGTGTCACTACCGTCGCCAGTTGCCGCCGCCATGTCAGACGGTTTGTCTACGTTTGTTATCCACGTAATTAGCTTTGCAGCTTTACGTGGCTCTGACGTAGACTTGGCTTCGTTTTTGTATAGAGACTTGTTGATGTCTCTACGCTGCTCGATACCCTTGTTTACCTTAACGTAAGCAGTTTCCTTATCGCGGCCAGCCTTATCGACGGTATCTAGGGTGTTAGATACTGACGCCGCTTGTACTGCGATTTGGTGTACGTTTGTAAGTCGGGTTGTAGGGCTGGGATTAGTATAACTAAAATCAGCACCTTCTGAGGCATGATTGTCATCAACTGCACTAGCAAGCTCTTGGACCTGCCATTCTGTGATTATGCCTCTTGTTGTTTCCTTCTGTGCGTTGGAAAATAGTGGGGTGTCGTCGGGATCAACGCGATAAATAATATCGGATAAATCTTCGCGCTCTCCGATAGCGGTTGCGCTTGTGTAAGTAGCCACTGTTGGCCTCCTAAGTTTAGCGAGTTAACATGAATTGAACGGCATCTTCTTTCGTGCCGGTCTTTCTGAGTTTGTCAAAAGCCTTACGCTTTCGCTCTGTTGCAGAGTCGCCCTTAGTCTTTGGTTGCCCACTTTTCACCATCTTAGGCGCTGTCTTTACCTTCTTTGCAGCAATAGGCCTTTGTGACTGCAAATTGTCGTAGAGATAAGCTTTGCGCATCAAATCAACGTACCTAGAATCAATAGCATTCCCAAGCTCCTGAGAAGTAAAGCCTTTAGATTGTGCGTATGTAACAATCGCTGCCTTTTCTCTCGCTTCCACTTCTGGGTCTTTCCACTCTGGAACTAACTCAAGAAGCTTCTTTTGCTCTTCTGCTACTTTTACCTGACGCAAACGCAATTGCTCAGCCTGCACAGCTTGTGCCTTGGTTTGAGCATCACGCTCTTGATCGCGCTGTCTAACATATTCAAGTGGGTCGCTTTCAAATAACTCATCCCAATAAGCCTGATCTTTTGGCTGATTGGCCTGCTCCATCTGACTGGCTAACACATTAAGGGCTTGCTCGTATTGCTGACGAGCTTGCTCAGTAGACGCTTTTTCAGCATCAACAGCTTTTCGCTGCTCAGACACCTCTTGTAGCCTTTTCTGAGCCGTTTTTTCTAACTGATAGTTTTTGATGAGTTCATCAATCGTGGCCTCACCATCTTCGCCATCAATCTTAACAGCGTAGGTGTCGATAGTCTCAACTTCCTCACTGCTTTCCTCAACTTCTTCAGCTTCCATCTCGGCTTGGCTGTTATCAGCGGCCTCAACTTCTACCTCTTCAGTTTCGGATGCCTCTACTTCAGTCGTTTCGGCGGTTTGCTCTTGAACATCCTCGCTTGCCTGTTCAGGGGCTTGGGCGTTCAATAGTAAATTCACAGCATCTGCCTGTGAAAAGCTGGATTCCTGCGGAGTACCAGACATTAAAATCTCCAAATTTTATAGGTTTCGTCCTGACGTTCCCATCTGTAATGAAGCCATCTTGCCTGTCTCAACAACACTCTGAAAATGCCGCTCAAACGCCTCAAGAGCCTTCAGCAAATGAAAACACTGCTCACGAAAATCGGTGTCACTCGGATCACTGCATGACCAACCATCGACATACGTTTTTCGTAATTCCTCAAAAGCCTCTACTACCAAAGGCTCACGCAAAATACTCGCAGCCCTAGCGCCACGATCTTGCTCAACTAATAAATCTGTCATTGTCTCGGCAAGTTCACTGAAACATTACCGCCAGCCGCAAGCTTCTGCTGACGAAGCTGCAACTCTGCCTCAAGCTCAAAACGACGCAAAGCTAAATCTGCCTGCATCTTCTCACGCTCAAGGGCAATCTCTGCCTGCATCTTCTCACGCTTCAGCGCTATCTCAGCTTCCAGCTTGGCTTGCTCAATGTTAGCAGAATTATCCTGACCCTGCTGCTGAACACCCTGCGCAATCTGCTGATCAATCTGATCGCCAGACGCAAAAAACTGCTCAGTGTCCTTAAAGCCAGCCATTTCAGCAATGCGCTTTAATGTATTAACGTACTGACTTGGCTTTACTACAGGATTTTGCGGCCCTAACTGCGTTATAATCTGCTCTTGCTTGCCAGCAATCTGAGCAAGCATTGCCATCTTTTCATCTTCGCGCCCGTTGCCAAGACCAACCTCAACAGTCAAATCAAAGCCATTCGCAAAAGCTCGCGGATCAATGCTCACAAACTCACCACGAATACGAACAACACGCTCGCTATCTTGATGCTTCTGAAGCAAATGCAACACGCCCTTGGCTAAATCCTTGCAGCCAGTCTCAGCAAAAACACGCGCAATCATTTCGATCTTTAATTGCGCCCCCTGAATCGTCGCGTTAACAGCGCTTGCCGTTGTGCTTTGAAGCGTCGACGGATCAAGGCCCATCGAAGCTTTAGAAAAACCCGTACGCTGATCACGAACCTGATCCACATACTCAAGCATTGCAAACGCAGACTGACCCAATTGCGGGACCGCCAGCGGCTGAACCATCCCAGGCGCACGAACCCTAACAACGCCGCCAGGACGGCTCGAAAGTAAGTCATCAAGATTTGTCTGTCCCTCAACCGCAACAACACGACTATTGTTCGTCAAATACAAATTATCTAGCATCTGACGCATGATCGTTGATTTAATCAACTGCAAGTCCATCACCATCTCAGCGACAGACCGCCCAACCATGCGATGAGGCATTAGAATAGGCGACAATAAAGCAAATGGAACATGGTCAAAGGGTTCATTCTCGAGAACCTCAACACCATCACCCAAAGCAACTACACGACGCAACTCAGGAATATTATCACCGTCATAGTCAGCCTTTATATACGCCTCAGTAACCAAAACCTCACGCATAGTCGGGTCGGCGTTCTCAAACGTATCGCCAGACTCTAACTCCTCAAAACGCGCCTGCCTCTCAGGCTCATCGTCTAAATCATCATAACCAGCATACCTAAGAACAATATCAGCGTCATAACCCTGCTCTATCAAGTCGCCAGCGCGTACCTGCGTCCTGTGTGCAATAAACGAACAATCATCGAGAGCAGTAGCGCGGCGACTAAATATCAATTCTTCAGGCGGCACATTGTCTAGCTTAACACTGCCAGACTTCTTCGTGCGCTTAACCTCTACAGAAAAGTTTCGCTCCATAGGCAACTCAGCACCGTCAGGAGATACAACACCCATCTCAGTTACATCCTGAGAAATAATCTCAATAGCAGGGTCGCTAATCAATAACGTCAGTTCGTCTTCAGTGAGGTTCTCATAAGTCTCGTTGACAGTCGTGTCAGTCTCAGACCAATGAAACTTTATAGCACCAACCTTAAACAACAAAGCATCTTTGAAAAAGTCATGCAAAACACGAAAGCCGTTGTTGTCAGTGTTGATCGCAAAGTTAACTAAATCAGTAGCTTGCTCAGCAGCCTTAACGTCCTCTGGACCCCTAGGAAGAAAACGCGCAAAATCTGGCGAAGACGTAAACATCTTCATCAAAGATGGCATCATATACTCAATCGTATCCGATACCTCCGTTGCAACAACTTGACTGCGGTTCTCAACCTCGTTGCCAAACGGCTCGCCTAAATAATGACTTAAAACATCCGCACGTTCCTGAGAAAACTCGCTATCGTAATAGTTGACGGCGCTCTGTATCTCATGCTGCAAAATGCTGCGAAAACGCACGTCATCCATTTCAGCCATGCTTACTTGCCCTTACCTTTTTTCTTGGGCTTCTTTTTACCCTTGTGATAACCTGGCATCATGCTCTCCTTTTCTTTGCAGCCTTCGCCTTCTTCCATAAATCAGCGTCAGCCTTCCTAGCACCGCCGCTGCCGCTAATGAACGAATTAACCCTGCCCATACTCCAAGCAGCCATAGGAACATTGCGACTGCCGCTAGACAAATACGCAGCATTCCCACGCTTCTGAACTTGCTTCAAAATAGACAAAGGAATGCCGCTCTTCCTTGACTTTTCGGCAAGAGAACCGCCGCTAGACTTTGCGGCGCTTCTTGGTTTTTGCTTGGCTGACACGGCTTTTACTTACCCTCTTAACATCAATAGGCAAACCCAACTTATAACGCCTGCGCGTTTCTAAAATCTCGCGCTCCTTCGCAGCAGGATTTCTAGAATTTCTCACATACTTCTTAGGAACGCCGCTCTTCGTCTTGGGAACCTTGGGAAAACTCCGCTTAGCCATCAGAACTATAAGTGCCAGTCTGTACGCCCTTCTTAATACGAGCGTAAGTATTAGCATTCTTTCTGCTGGGCTTCTTACGTGCCTTCTTAGGCTTTGAAGACAACTCCATAACAGTCGGCTCAGAAGGCTTCCTGCCAGGGTTGGGGTTCATATAACGCTTCACGTACATCATCTTAACAATCCCACATTCTACGCGACCAGTAATTCGCAGAAAACTTATCGTTAGCACCCTTAATACCGCTCGAACGGGCGCAGTAACTACGCTTGCGAGCAGGCTGATCCTTCTTAATGCTCATCTGAGGATCGCCAAACGTAACCTTCTTAACTTCCTCGCCCTTCTTGGCTAACACCTTAAACTTCCTTTTGGCGCTCGGAGTGCGCTGAACCTTGTTAAAACCAGGAAAAGTCTCGCCATTATAACTCAATCGACCACTCGGAAGACGCCGAACACTGCTCGCTTTCGCCACTACACCACCCAAGACGATGAACCGTAGTTCAAATCCCCAGAAAAACCGTAATAATCCACAGAACCAGCCGCCCTCACAGCCTGAGATGCAAACGTCAAAACAAACGCATCAGCCAAATCAGGACTGCGCAAACCACGCCGCTTCATCTCGTCCTTCCCTTCAGCCTTAAACTTACCAGAAGACAAAATCTTAAAACGCAACGACGTTAACTCGTTAATCAACTCATCTTGCTCAGGCATGTGACAATCACGCGCCTCAAACCACTCACGAGCCTTAAACCACAACTCATCACGCAATCGAGCATAACGATTGCCCAAAGAAGGACTCTCAGCAACATTAATAGATCGCGCAGGTAAACCTAACTCCTGCAAACGAGAACAAACACCAGCACCAATCCCAATAGCATCCACGCAAATCTCGCTAGGACGCTCCATAAAACTCGTCGCCTCGTACTCAGTCAATACAGAACCAACAGTCTCCATCAAGTCCTTCCCAGACCAATACTTGACTGGCTCCAACAAAACATTGCCCTGACGCTTGGCTAACGCACAACGATCAGCACCCGTAAATGCAACGTCTAAACCCCACACAGGAGCTATCAACATAGCATCAACTTGCCGCGAAATAGCACCGTCAACCAAATGACGCCCTATAAGAGAATCATCAGACTCAGCGCCAAACTCACCCAAAGCACGTATCCGAAACGTGTTGCTGTCCTCGCCATACTGCGACTTCATCTCCTCAATGAAATCCTCACTAACATAAGGACTGTCATAACAACTCACCGTCATGCGCTTCCAACGATGCGAAGACTTGTGAAACGCATCGTAAAAATACCCAGTGTTGCGAGTAGGATTGCCAACCATCAATATCTTCGAACCCTCAGAAGACAAAGCACCCTGCGCAACCTCAAAAATAATATCATCAACGCCGCTGCACTCATCAACAACAAACAACATGTTAGACTTGCCAGTCGCATCAAGATGATGAAACCCCTGCAAAGCCTCAGGATTTTCCTTCCGACTAACCCTAGCATGCGCAGAACTATCCACACCCTTCACAGTAATCTTATCCGAAGTAATCTCAATCTGCTTCTGAAAACCATCAGGCATATTACGCGCCCACTTCTGAATTTCCGCCCACAAAACCTGATTTAACTGATTGGCGCTGTTCGCAGTGCAAACAACACGACAAGATCGCGTAAAAATATACCAAAGAATTACCCAAGAAAGTAACGCAGACTTGCCAACACCATGAGAAGACTTAATAGCAACCCTAGGGTTGTCCCTGACATGCAATAGTGCATCGCGCTGCCAATCCTGCGGAGTGACGCTCAGAACAGTCTGAACAAACAAAACAGGGTCGCCGTGAAGCTTCAAAAGCGTATCAGCAAGCGTAGATTTTTTCTTGGGCATGGGACGTTATGCTAAAAAGAAGACCCCCCAA
>TARA_R100000697_G_scaffold2597_3_pt1 | contig 14475 bp, 18 predicted proteins | sample TARA_R100000697 | Tara Oceans TARA_R100000697 (sample SAMEA2622788) | marine metagenome | biome: marine biome (ENVO:00000447); feature: surface water layer (ENVO:00002042); material: "saline water (ENVO:00002010), including plankton (ENVO:xxxxxxxx)" | depth 5 m
TAGTAATACTCATACATCAGGCCATTCGCATCGGCCTGCTTGACGAAGCACAACTTGTGGTTTGGGAAGTTCTCTGTGTCAGGGTGCGCGGTCCCGTAGACAGGGAGGTTAGCCTCTATTTCTGCCGGAGTATTACCAATCTTCTGCGCATCAACCGTCTCAAAGAATAGCAGATCGGCTACCTTCGGAGAAACGAAGGAAAGGACGGACTGCCTCTGTGGGCTGGGCTGATTCCTAGATACGGGCATTTAGTCTGAAACCTCCACTTCGGGTTCCGGCTGTGGTTCATCTACAGCAAACTTAGCAGCCAGTTGCGCTGCTGCGCCTGCCACGTTAAGTCCACCAGCTTTTACTGCGATATCGATGAGCTGGACCAAGGCACTGCGTTCGTTGTCGGATAGTTCGATTTTAGCCATATGCGGGGCAACGTAAGGGGTGGGGGATCGGGGTTCAACTATTTTCTTAGGTGGAATACTTGTTAAGAATAAACCAGTTTGACCCGTCAGCTATTAAAGTAATTGATCCTCTGGCAGTCTGAGTGCCTATAATTATGCTAGAACCGTCGATGTTCTCGCTTCCTTCTGTTTGGATGTAAATATACTCAGAGTTGTCCCTGTTCTTCACATGAATCTTCCGGCCCGCTACGCAATCGGCTGACGCAAGCGTCAGGTAACGGAAGGTGCTCATGCTGTGAAAGAGGATCACCGAGTCGCTCCGCGTGGTGGTATAGTTACTGTCGTTTACTAACGTGGTGCTATAATTGAGGGCCTTGGAAAAGACAACCTGTTCAGTTCCGCCGTCTACGCGGAAGTATTCTGTCGTCGCAGATCCGGTTCCGTCGTCTGAGTAGAAGCGAATGTCGGCGTTTGTAGCATTCTGTCTGAGCGTCCAGTTTCCGGTGCTGTTCTCCCACTGGAGAGAGCTGCCAGTGTGCCGGACTGTTGCATCCGTGTCCGCACCAAGCTGTAGCTCGTCGTCGTCCCCGAGGCTGAGGTGTCCGTCGACCTTGGCATTGCCCGCGACCTCGAGCTTTTCGGAGGGATTATTAGTTCCGATTCCCAAGTTTCCGTCTTGGTCTATACGGACCTTCTCGGAATTATTCGTGGCAAACCTTACTCCGGTGTTTTCGTAATTCCAGAAGCTAACAAGGCCTCCTGCGTTAATTCCGAAAACGAGACCAGTGCTGCCGCCCACGCCGGTGGAGTTGTTGTTGAAGTTGATATATGAGTTGCCCGCCGCTCCGTTGATCGTGAGATTTCTGTCGTTGTTGGCTTCAATGCCAATGCCTACGTTGCCGCCGAAGGTTCCGTTTCCGGATGCTGCAACGTTGCCGGAGGAGTCGATAGCGAGCATCTCCGCACTCCCCGGATTTGATCCAGTGTTAATCTTGAACTTATCGCCGTCGCCATTGTCGATTCCCGCCGACCATGCTTGAGCCGCAACCTGAAATTTCAGAGAGGCGTCTCCACCTCCCGCAGATTCAATCTCCATCTTGGCCGCTGACGCTCCGTAAAGGTGAAGCTGTTCCTGTGGCGTGGCGGTCCCGATGCCGACGTTGCCATCAGAAGACTCAACATGCAGGGCGGAGGCACTAGTCGATGACTTGACTGTAAAATCAAAACTGCTGGATGATGTTGCGTTTACAACAGCCCCGTTAGAACCAAGAGTTATTGTCTCACCGCCACCGCCAGCGCCATTGCGAAGAGTGAGTGCGCTTGCCGAGAACTCGATCCCTTGGTTATTTTGGCTAGCGGTTCCTGAAATGTTACCGTCTACGGTAATGTTACCCGTCAACAGATTCCCTGCCGTCCCACTAAAGATCTCGTTGGAGTTCGTCGCGCTCGTCAGGAATGTAAACGCATCCTCGCTATCGTCGTAACCCATGAAGCCGGTCTTCTGGGCACCGTCGTGGTAAAAGAATTCTATGCCGCGATCTTTTGAGTCATCGAGCGCGTCAGTCCGCTGCTGACCACCAAGCGAGAAGATCGGGTCATCAATCGTGATTACGGTTGAGTTGAAAGTGGTGGCATCTCCGTTGACCTCAAGCTCCCCGTTGACGAATAACTTATTGGCGCTCTGATCCCACTGCATGTATTTGTCAGCGGTATCCCCGAAGAACTTTACGTCGTGGCCGGTGCCGTCAACGCCGACATTAAGGTCGCCTAAGATGGTGCCCCCTGCGTTCAGACCTATTGGCCCATCTGAAACTACGGTTACCTGATCGAGACTTTGAGTAACTGTGACTGACTCATTGGCCATTGTTAAACTACTTCAGGGGTTATGTCGAAAGTTAAGCGTATGTGGTGAATCACTTCACCACTAGTAAAGGTGCTGTTATCGGCTATTCTTAAATCCCCGATTACAGTGATGGACTCATTAGGGAGGGCAGTAGATTGGGCAGTCGTCCATTTTAAATTTATGTTGGGGGCACTAGAACCAAGAATAATTCGTAAACCAGAATTACCAGCAACTCCGGTTAAGGTGTCAATTATAGCGCCCGTCAAAGAACGACGGATAACAAGTTGAGCCGACTTATTAGAACTAAGATCAACAACACTACCTCCAGAGTCTTTAAATGTTACATCGATCTGCTGCTGCTGCCCGCGCTGTAATTGAATGTTAGCCATAGTTCACTAATCAAGGGTGGGTGAGGCCCATTCTTCAGTTTGCAAAATAGCTAAGATCTCAGAATGAGTGTATGTTGTTTTGCCCGCCAGAAAGTCTGGGGTGTCTCCTTCAAATTTAACAAAGGTCTTATCTCCGTCTACGGAGAACCGCAAGGTGTCAGCAGAGGTTTCCATTACCTCACCAAAGTTGATGTCATCAACCTCGTCTTCGTTAAGGATTACGTAGGTTCTCATGATGGAACGTCTTCTTCAATTGAGGCTCCGTTGATCAACTCAGCCGTTGCACCGTTGATTTGTTTCACTGACACATTAGAAATTTTCATATACTTGCCTTGGCTTAGCCTTCTGCCTTCAAGGTAATCAATGTAGGAGTTCTTTTTGTAGACTAGTGTTTTAGTCCCATTTCCTGTTCCTTGCAGATAACCTGAAGAGGTGTTGTTTATTCTCACAAAGACATAAGCGTCAGGGTCGTCTGTTTCTACATCAAACGTAAGCAGATAAAAACTGTCGGTTGTAGGCGTTGCGGTGAGGATGCTGTTTTCAGAGGCAGAGGTTCGAAGATAAACAAACCATCCATTACTGTCCCCGCTTGCAGTGCGCTCACACCGCATGAAATTATCTCCAAAGGTCAGTGTGTTTCCGCTATACACATACCAGTTGTCTGAATCATAGACGTCCGAAATGACCATTTCGCTACCAAGGGAGGTGTCAATTTGGTCAAACACAAACTTGTTATTGGTGCTCCAACCTGACCCATCAGCCACTGGATCTGTTCCGTCCCCCATCCGCCACCATTTGGTAGGATTAAGTGATGAAATGTCAGAGGGCACCCCACTGTTGTAAATAGCTGACACATTGCCTGCGCTCAAAACACTGTCCCACACGGCAAACTCATCCATATTTCCCAACAAATATGCAAAATGTGTATAGCGAGTTCCAATGGTCAAGGTGGAGGCTGCTGTGCCTAAAGACACACTGCCCTTTGTGTTATCTAACGACCCATCAACGTAGAGTTTGCATTCACTCGCAGATGAACTGTAGGTGATCGCGATGTGGTGCCACGCATTGATTGAAATTTCTGAGCTATCGTCGAAGGCATTTGAGATTAATTTGTACCCGGAGCCTTGGTCAGACGTGTGGACATAAATCGCGCTTGTATTTGAAGCGTCTCTTGCGTCAAAAGCGTAACGTGTTCCCGCCGCAGAACGGTTAATCCAATAAGAAACCGTAAAGCTTGATGGCAGTTGATAATTGACGGTCATTCTGTCATTGGCCCCGTCAAACGCAGCCGAATAGGCGTTAGTAAACGAAACTAACGGCACAAAGCCGCCTGTGGACAAACCCGATGACAGTCCTAAACGCATTAAGCAGCATTGTAAGCAATGACGCGGCCAGCCGCCAAAGTAAACCCGCTGATCTGCCCGTAGATTGTTACACCTTTGGGAATGGTATCAGCAGAGGCGACAATCGTGTCTGTATTTGAAATAGCGGACCCGTCTACCTGACTCTTGTTCAACTCAGGCCATGTGATGGCACTAAAATAAGTTGCGTCATCAAGTGAGGTAATAGCGCAAAAGTCGCCGGTCACAGGACTGCCCGCAGCCGTGACGTATGCAGCTCCGGCTTGTCCGAAGGATTGTTTGTCGATGTTCGTTGTTGCCATGATTGTTGGTTTTTAAATTACGATGCTTCAGTTTGAACAAGGAGGTAGCGGAATTCTACGCTTTCGTTATTTCCACCACTACGGACTCTTACGTTGCTTAAATTACCAAAACCTCCGTGTTTTGATCCCACTGAAAAAAGAGCCGTAGTTTGAGGTTTTACGATTAAATCGAAATTAGTGCCGCCGTCTAAAGAAATATTTAAATTTTTGTAGTGGGTATTGGAGCCACCTGTTTGAACCGCTTCGTCGTTACGAATCAGAATCATTGCGTTACAGTTACTAGTATCTACTTCTCCAGTTACTAATCCTGTGCTCGTCGTGGACGAGTCAGCAATGACTTGCGATTGAACGGAAAAACTGGTGGCAGTATCCCCTGAAGTAATTGAGTCAGAAAAATTCAGGGTAATATCGCCAACAGTTAGCTGAACTGTGTGGGCTATCGTTTTAGCGGCCATGACTTACTTTACAAGGTTAGGGGATGTGATTCAAGGCTTGTGCTTGGACATCATTTTCTCAACGACCATTAGAAACCCGCCACTTTTGCCTTCTTTATCCTCCTCCATCTTTCCGTCGTGACTGCTCATAACGTAATCGTGGACTGAATCTAGATAGTCGTTGGCGAGGATGATCTTTTTTTTAACCCATTCTTCTTCAAGATGGGGTGTAGAACATCCAGATAAATGCTTCAAAAGCTCACACGCATTATGGTGCAGGTGGTTAAGCTGATGCATGACCATCTTGTGGCCGTCATCAACTTTTCCACCCTTGGCTTCAGGAGAGTCCACAGGGACCATTTTACTTTCCCCTTCCATCACTCCATCTCCCTGAACATTTTCAAGGCGAACTGATTAGGGTTGAGGTCGGCATAGTCTTCGTCAGCCATCTTTTCGGCAATCTGCTCCATGAGCATAGCGTGGTCTTCGGACTCTGGGTCAAACTCTACCCCGAAGATAACCATGAAAAGCTCTTCGGCTTTTTGCATCAAGTCCTCTGGAGCTTCTTCTGGAGCTTCTTCTGGAGCTTCTTCTGGAGCTTCTTCTGGAGCTTCTTCTGGAGGCGCGGAAGCGGCGGATTCGACGGCATCGATAAACATCTGGGCGTCGTCCATATCTTTTTTATCTACCATATCTTTAAAAGAAATCCCGAACCCCGAAGGGTTCCTCAGGGTTCGGGATAACTATGTTAGGGTGTTATGACCTACTATGCGGCGGCGGTATTAGTGTCGCGCTTGAAGATGACAACGTATCCGAAGCTGGTCTTAATTGGCTTCGATGCGCTGGCCATGATTCCCCGGAAGAAACCAATTGTGCCATCAGGATTGTAAGTGGCGTCGGGGATGTTAGTCCACTTGAAGTCGCCCTTATAATTGACGGGGTCGAAGGTGATTCCGTTGCCACCAGTGAGCGGTGCAGGGATCAGGGACTCCATGACGTTGTCAACAAGGACATAAGCGGCTTCAAACTCAGCACTTTCGTAATCTGCGTTCGGGACAACAACTCCACCAGATACAGTATAAGGATCGACTCTGACGAGAGTGTTTGCCTCTCCTCCGCGACTCTTATAACGAGTGGTGAGATCGTCGACCAAGTGGTAGAAACCCCTGAAGCTTTTCTCAACACCAAGAGGTGCAATCAGTTCGCCAACTCGTGCATTGTTGTAACGCACATCATCGCGGAACTCAGCCTCAGTCTGAAGCTGGTAAGAAGCCTCAGAAGAAAGGACTACCGAGAAGATTGGGCGACCGTTCTCACGACCGTAGGCGTTGGTACCTGCACCAGCGCGAACAAGCTTAAAGTAAATCTTGTCCATGATGGCGTTGGAGATGTTAGCATCAGGCTCCAGTTCTCCAGTTCCGTCTCCTCCGGGCTCCGGAGGATCAAGGTCACCAGTCTTTACGGTAGACCCAGCTTGTGCCAAACCATCGGTAGTGTCTTCTACGAACGACTGCTTGTCCTCTACAGAAGAGATAAAGGTCGTGCTAGCAGACTTACAAAGAACGCAGTTATCAGCAAGGCGGTCATACTCGTCGCGGTAGCGATTTTCCCAGCTATGACGGACAGACTCCTTGAGGAGGTCCATGATAGCGCGGAGCTGATCGGTACGATGAGCAGCATAACGAAGATCTTCAACATTGATCTTCGGGGACTCGACCGTAGCCTTTTTCAGGCTGTATTTCTTGAGTACCTGAGAGAAGTCAATTTTAGAAGTGCCTTCGTCACCAGTGTTACGAACATCCTCAATCTGACCATCGGTGAAGCCAGTCCTGCTGGAGGCTACAGCCGAAAGATTGATAGTATTCCAATTAAGTCCCAAAACGGGGGTCGCGTTCAACGCGCCACTCTTAAGTGGAAGTGCCCTATCGTAAACGAGGGTGTTGAGTTGATAGCCCATCCCGTCAGGGAAAGTGCTTTGTTTAACAAGGTCAATCCACGGGGAAGTGTGGAGAGTTGACTTGTGAATATCGTTACCGATGCGATTAGCTTCCTGAGTCAGGATAACGTTAATTGCATTGGCGTCATTTGCAAAAGTGCCGTCTGGAAGAGCGGCATTGGTTGAAACTCCCATTGTATTAGATAGTAAAGTTAAGGAAAAAAAGACCCTTTCCCCCATTGTGGGGCCAAAGAATCAAACGAAGATGTAGGTGAATCCCGCTTCCTAGAACTATTTACATGGCTAGAGCAACCAGCAGTATTCGGGTAAGAGAGGCAAAGCTCTGGAGATGACGCGTAGAACTATTTAAGGCTAGAGCAACCTGTCATCTGTTATTTTTGGATTATTACGTAAATCCTTAATTATGTCAACCAGAGATTTATTCTGCTCTAGCTGCCTTAAGGGTGTATAACTCAAACACATGATAGATCAAGACCCAACATTGGTGGCTATGCTGATAGTTTCAATAATTTTCCTAGTAGCCATAGCGAAAAGTCTGGACATGTGATTTCGCTCTAGATAAAAGGCGGAGTTATGAAACAAACATTATTCGTAATCGCGGCGGGATGCACCTTAGCAGTGTCTTCCTGCTCTACGATGGACTTGGGCGGGTCAGTACCTCTCCCATTCACTGAGCCATCAACTTCAGCAAAGTTGGACCTTAATCTTCGACCGATGCCCCCGCGATTTTGTATTGGGGTGGACCTCGTTCCGACAGAAGAAGAAACCCCTGAATCAGAATAAGTCATGGCCTACGGAAACCCAAAACCAAAACCCAAGCCTAAGCCAACAAAGCCCAAAACAAAGGGCGGCTACTAATGTAACCCGCTTGGCAAACCAGAAAAACCCGCTTCGTTGCTCATGCGAAGCGGGTTTTTTGTGTCGATCAAATCGACATGACCTTAGAACATGTCGATGTAAGGCCTTATCCTAGACACGACGCTAGAGCCGAAAAAACAAAATATAAAGTTATAGTGATAACAGCCCCCCACACAAAGGCTAGAAAAACGTAGAAAGGCCTACGATCTCGCATCACTAACTTCCTAGAGCGGCATTGATGCTATCCTCAAAGCTCATCTCACTCGTGACCCCTGCTGGAGTGGCAGAACTTTTGGTCTGCCCTGACATTGCAGGTTCTGCGGTCTCATAATCCGCAAGACGGTCAGTCAAAAGTTCGTTTTCTTTCCGCATCGACATATAGGCTTTGACGATATTGGGGAGAAGCTGGGCAGACACAGCATTAAAAGCGTGGTCTACAGGGTGGATTACAGAAGGATCATTTTCTGCGGCTTTAGTCTGGATTGCCTCCATATCTAAATCTTCCAAACCAGAAAGAAAAGGTAGCTTTTGTTGCACTCTTTCAACAACATTTCGGGTTACATTAGCCCGCAACTTCGCTTTTTCTGCCGCCATTTGGGCATGCTCTTGCTCTTCTAGGGCTTTCGCTTCGCTCAAAGCGGCTTCAGCATTCTCAAGAAGATACTGCCGTCTCTCAACTATAGGTTCAACTTCTTCTATAATCCGATAAATCTTGGCTTTGTCCCTATCGCTGGCGTCAGCGAGCAACTCATCAAGCTGCTCATCCTGTTGTTCAGGATCATCAAGGGCCAAAACGTCAACAAGAGCATCAGGATCGACATTATATTTGTCCGCAATCTGGTCGGCCTGTTCCATTAAAGACGACAAAGGCTCAGTAATAGCCTCTCGGTAGGCGTTTGTAGACTCTAAATCAGACAACATCTGGCGTTGTTCAAACTCAGCGACTCTGCTTTGGAGTTGTTCTATATCTTTATTTTCAGTCAGGCCCGTTAGCTCTTTGATTTTAGCTTCATTTATCTGTTGTTGTTGCCGTAGGGCCTCTAACTCAGACTTACTAGACTTTAACTCAGACTTCAGTTGCTTGAATCGGGATGCAGCTTTCGGGGTCCAATCGTCCCCTATATCCTCAGTAAGAGCCTCAATCGGTTCTTCCCCGCCAGATTCTTCAGCGGCTGGCTCCTCAGCAGCAGGTTCTTCAGCGGCTGGCTCCTCAGCAGCAGGTTCTTCAACGGGTTCTTCAGCAGCAGGTTCTTCAGCAGCAGGTTCTTCAGCAGAGTCAGACGGTTCTGCATTAAAATTAGCAAAAGCTGCCTCTAAAGAATCCTCAAAAGAGAGGTCTCCAGCCCCTGCATCCGGCAGAGCTTCAATGTTTACTCCTGCCTCCTCTGCGGGGGCCTCGGCTACGGATTCTGTATGTGGTTCCATTCGTCTATTGTCGGTTGTTGGCCAGAGTTTGGTTGTTTGGTTAGCTTTTCCAAATCATTGAAAGCATCTCTATAGCCCGCGTACCAACTTAGTTTGTGGCTATTCTCTTGTGGGTCAGTCCCAATAGAGGAAACAGTAGGCCCAGCGGCTTCTTTTAAGATCGCAATAGCCTGCTGTAAAGCGGGTTCTTCAACAATTTCCCGCAACTTCGTAACAGCCTTTATATCTTTAAACCACCACTCCAATTTAATTGGAACGGTGGGTTTCTTTTTACTGGGCATTATGTTTGTTCTTCTAAGACAGTCTTCTATCTACAGCCTCTTGGAAAGACTCTTTACTCTCGACAAGAGAAGGGATCATTTCGCGGCTTATATCAAGAAATCTTTTTCGTCTGTCTTTACCTTTTATTTTAATTGGGGCTTTTTCGCCCCCTTTCAGACCGTGTTTATCTACGTAATTTTCTTTGTGATACCCCTGACCTATTGTCTTTAATCTCTTATCATAGTCGTCTAATCGTCGGGCTGCGATGTGGTGGGTTCTGCGGGACGCTGGGATGCTGGAGCCATACCTCATCTCCCGTAAAGTTTTTTTGATGTACTCCCTTTGTTTGGGGGTCATATCGTCATAATCATTGAGACCAAGACCAAACAATCTTAGTCCGGCGTCGATGTCTCTCTTAACGACGGGGAACCGTTTACCGGTATGCGCCCTAGTGTCTTTCCCTGCGTATCTCACCGGAGGTGTCTCGTCGTCTTCCGGCCCATACAAAGATATGTCTTCAGCTTTAGGGTCGCTAACTGTATCGAGATATCCATAGAAACGGCTAACTTCTGAAGGTAGTTTTTTCCTGAAAGCTAGCTTTTCTTCTCTGCTCATGGCGTCATACTCGGCTATTTTCTTATCAAACTTCTCAGGCGTATCAATACGTGCGCCAGTCTTTTGATATTCTAGCCTTGTCAACGCAGCTAGGGCTGGTGCAAATTCGGAGGGGCTTGTTTCTGGGTAAGTTGTTTTCTGACGAGATAAATCTACGGGGTCGGTTATACTTTTTCTAGGCTTCTCCTTTCCTAGTTTATCATAAAAGGGGTATTCAGAAAAAGTCATCGCATGAGTCAGTTCATGGCCTAATGTGTCTTTAGGAGTGCTGACATCCCCCTTTAATATGGCATTTACCCTGCTATCGTATTCTGCTTGGGTTGGTTCTAACTCAAGCTCAAGCCAGCCTGCCGCAGGGTTACTTCGGGGATACGCGAATGCCGCGCCTCCCTCATCCACCGCCACAGCCTCTATAGATGAAAAATCTGGTTTAGCCACTAACGTCCTGTAGGTGTGGTCTTGAAGATGGACATTTTTTTCGTCTATATCTAAAGGGGGTAATCCTCTCGCACCCCTGTAATTGTTAGCCTTCTTTAATTCCGCTTCGACATTTTTTGTACTGCCGTAGCCTAAGTCAGCTAAAGCCGCTTTTTTATCTAGCACGGCTTTCTCTCCTCCCCTTAAACGGCGTAGGACTGTTGCTATATTAGCGGGTGTCGGTTTTTCGGCCATATCTTTTCTCTGGCCTTATGTTTGTTCTTCTCGGAACTCAAGAGCAGCCTTCGCATCGCGCATGGCTTGTTCCTGCTCAAACTTACGCTGCTTGATCGCCATATCGAGTTCCGCTTTCTGTTGGGCGATCTGCATTTCAACCTGAGCCTTTTGCATCTTCATGTCAACTTCAGAAGGACCAGTTGGTTGTTCTCCAGATTCTTGGGCGGCTTGGGCCTGATCTCGCTGGATCTTCTCAAGGGCCTTCATCGTATTATTGATGGCCTCTTCAGCGAACTGCAATATCTGATTGGTCTGGGATACCAACCCTTCCAAAGCTGGATCACCAGCAGCAAACTGGACAGTCTCGCTGATATGCTGGTAAAGAGCCTGCAACGCTGGCAGCGCCTGCTGCGGATCTACCTGCCCAGCATTGATGCCCTCGATCAACTGCTGCAAGAGTGGGGCGTGTACCTGCAAATGTTGACCGTGTAATTCGTTGGATACAACTGGTACAGGCTGGCCCTGCTGCAATTGGCTATTCTCAAGAACTGCTATCTTCGTATCCACCGCTGGACGGCTTTCCACTTCTGTTGAAACATATCTGTCAGCCAAGTCGTGGCCCACGCGAGTGCTAACAATATCTCTAGTAAGATTGCGACGACCAACATCATCGAATTGACCACTAATGCCCTGCAACTCTCGAAGAGATACAAGTCGGTTGGCGAGTGATCCGCTTCCAATGGAGCGAACCGCTTTGGTCCTTTCGACATCGAGTTTTTTGATGAATTCCGCATCTACACCTCGTTTCTCACATCTGGAATAAAAATCCTTTACCGCTGTATCCTGTTTCTTGGACTGGACAACACGCCTGACCATTTCACGCATCAGGCGATTCCAACTTGCATAGAACAGGTTAAGGGTTGCACCACTGATACGGGTAGCGACATCCATGTCCGAAACTACCTGCATCTGGTTCCTGTAAGGTGAACCCTGCTGGGGTCCATATGTACTGATTGTATCAGTATTTAACTGTAGTTGTTGCGTTAAGTCTTGCAGGGCGGGCTGAACAGCAGTTCCCAGATTGGGTATCGCCTTCTCTACGATCTTGACGTTAGGCGACATAACGGCGTATGCGCCGTAGAAAGTAAATTGTAACTCATCCAGTGAACGCTGGTTCTCTGGTTGGATCATCACGGCAGACGACAACATCGCGCCATCAATCTGCTGGCAACGCAAACGATTGCTGGTCTGGACATGGTTAAAGATCCGCTGGCCCAGACCCCTGATGGAATGGTAGGTGCCGTTCGACCCAACACCATATGTGAACATGATATAAGCCTGTTCCGGTTTTTCATACCGGCTGGCTTTCTTATACATGAACTGCTTCGGGGTATCCTCCGCACAAATGTAATGGCTAATACTGCCGTCCATCTCCCTGACCCAGAAATGCAGGACATCCACAGTCGGGTTCTGGATGCCAGCGTGGATATCGTTGTTCTTGAACTCTGCCTGCAAGGACTCGTACTCACCAAGAAGACTACGATTTCCGGTGCGCCCAGTATGCTTAACATTCTTAACCATCACCCGCTTCACCTCATCCACATCCCAACCAACCGCTTTCGCCGCCTTCTCATTGCGAATGAACGCATACAACTCATGCAGGTGGTACTGCCTCCTGCCTACTGCGACATCAATACTTTCTTCAGTAGCGGGCGTCTGGCGGGGGATCAGCATATCGGCAAAACTGCCGACCTTGAAACGCCAGTCATCAGCGGAATCAAAATACGCGATACCCACACCGTGTTTAATAAACGTGGTGCAAAGACGCAGGTAAGAGCTGTGGAACTCAGGCCAGTTCCTGAAGAGATGGGTCAACTCTTCGGCAACAATTTCTTCCTTCGGCCCAGTTTCACTGCGCTCACCAGTAGTGGCCTTCACATCGACAAACCGCTCCAGCGAACTGTACAGATCTACATAAGCAGATAACGCAACATCCAGAATCCGCTGGGCCTCGCCAAAGTTCAAATTGGTTTTAAGCGACTGACCACTCAAGGCGAGCTTGCCCGTATTGTAGGGCGCGGCCCCATCGAACATCGCGTCTACTCTAGCGCGGTTGACCGCTGACTTCTCATCAGCCCTGTGCAGGGTTGCAAAAATATTAACCGCCGACTTTACATCTTTAAGGCGGGTAGTGGCGGGCTTGCCCTTTTCATCAAGACCCTCAAGGTCCAGCCCGTCTAATTCGTACATGTCCGACATTAGAAAATTGATGATACCTTTACCATGATTCCTGTCAAGAGTTAGGGTAACAGGTGTCCATGATACGGGATAGGGGGATGTTGTGCTTTTTGCCCTCCGCACTACGCAATCTTACGTAAGGCTGATTCCCTCTATATGACTCCTGAACAATGAAGGGGTGCCTCCCGCTACCGCCCACAAGATTACTGACCTTCCACACCGCGCCATAGGGTGTGACTACGTAGTCTGGATAATCAGGAATCGGGGTATAGGAATCACGGGGCAGGGTTCGGGTGCGGGCTTCAGGATCGGTGTGCCGGATGCGGCGGGTAGAGCCGTCATCAGCCTTGACCTGTGTCTGCCACCCCGAATCAATCCAACTGCGAGCCATGCGCTTCTTGGTCTTGGTATTGTAGACGAACCCGTTGTCGGAAAGGGCGTAATCAGACGCGCCGGGAATAGGTGTAAAAACAGGGGATTGGCTCATGCAAAAGGTTGATAAACCATAGGGCCAAAAGGGTCAACACTTTTCTTGGTACCGATGATGGCCAGAAATCGAAATGAAAAACTCCCTCCTAAATATACTTGGTACTAATGATAAGATCATCAGTACCATATATATTTGGGGAGGACTTTTTGAGTTCGGTTTTGCAAACGCGCTTTATTTGCCCTGCGCTTCTTTGCGTTTTTGATACCTCGCTTTTTGTTTAGCGCGTATGCTGTTACGGTTTTTGCGGTAATATTCTTTATTGTAGTCTGCCCGCTTTTTACGCCTCTTTTTCCACTCTTCTGGGTCCAGCGCCTTGAGTAATTCCTCTTTGCGTTCGAACACATCCTTGTTGTTCCTGTAATATTCCCGCTGATACTGTAACCGTTTTTCACGGTTTTTGCGGTAATACTCTTGTTTTTTAGCATCAGGCATGGCGCAAACAATCCCGAAATTGGGCGTTTGTCAAATTTTTTCATAAACAAGACCACACACACATACGGCGCTCGAGAAAAACGACACCCCCACCCGTAGCGTCTTGATCCATGGGCCCTGATTCATGATTCGGGGTTCAGGGTGCGGGATTCCCGTAAAACGTTTTATGGAAATTCTGGCTCTTTGCTACCTTTCCAAGTGATATGGAAAAGACCATACATCACACCACAGATAGCTCCCCTTTCGGGGAGGATGAGTTGGCAAAGATCAAGCCTTATGCCCCTCGACTGAAGGAAATTGCAAAGGCTTCTGACAAGCTTACCGATGAGCTTGCCCTTCTCCGCTCCAAGATGCGGGCGGACGGGTTAGACGATCGGAAAGTTTGCCTCTTCTGTAAGATCTCCTCCGGAGTTCTCGCAGCTTCCGACTACAAGGTCCCCTTCGCCCCTGAGGCAATGGAACTGACCTTGCAGGACGCTAAGGCGCGGAAGCTTAAGAAGACGCCTACCGTGCCGAATTTCAAGTTTCTTGGCACTGCCAAGGAACTGAAGACGGCGATTGCTCTTGCGAAAGAGCGCACCAGCGCCACGGGTCCCAGCGACCTTCCTGCCGACAAGGCGGGCGAAATGCTGGCGCTTGTTAAGGCTGGCGAAAAGCCCAAGCCTAAGGACAAGAGCGGTGCTGGCGAGGTTAGCGCCCTTGGCCGGATCGAATCTGACATCGCTAATGCGGTTGGAGATGAGAAACTGGATCTTGCCGGACTCAAATCGATTGTGTCGCTTTGCCAGCGACACATCAAGAAGCTAGAAGACAAAGCCTAA
>TARA_R100000697_G_scaffold37949_1_pt1 | contig 14371 bp, 5 predicted proteins | sample TARA_R100000697 | Tara Oceans TARA_R100000697 (sample SAMEA2622788) | marine metagenome | biome: marine biome (ENVO:00000447); feature: surface water layer (ENVO:00002042); material: "saline water (ENVO:00002010), including plankton (ENVO:xxxxxxxx)" | depth 5 m
GGCTCAAATGGATATTTTTGAGCAATACTTTTATGATTTAGATAATAATAAAGGTAATTTAGTAGAAGAAAAATTATATCCCTTTAAAGAAACACAAGAAACTCCTAATGGTACTGATTTAAATGGTATTTCAGATTTTTATAGAATCGGAAATGTGTTTAAGTTACAGTCTGATTTTAACAACAATGCAGAAAATCCTTTCAATAGATCTGTAGAAGTAGAAGAAATAAATCAAAATGATTTAATTCAATCACAAAACTCACCACTCACAAGAGCGACGCACTCTAGACCAATATACACTATACAAGATAATACAATGTATTTTTACCCAGCTTCAACTGACGGTACTGGTAATTATAGGATGTACTATTTAAGAAAACCTAAAAGAGTTAATTGGACTTATATAGTTGTATCTAACAAAGCTTTATATAATCCAAGTGCTGCAGATCATCAATCTTTTGAATTACACCAATCTGAAGAAGTAGAGTTAGTTTTAAAAATATCAAAAATGGCTGGTATTAATTTAAAAGATTATAATTTAGCTCAAGCGGCTGGACAAGAAGAAATAAGTAAATTACAACAAGAAAACTAATAATAAATGGCATTACTAGATCAAACACAACAAGGTTACTATCAAGGCAATAGTTTTGGTAATTATCAATTTGTTTCATTAGATGATATAATAAATCAATTTATGGTTGTTTACGTTGGTAAACAAAAAATTATACCTAGTTGTACTAGAGTTGATGTTGCTTTCCACGCTCAAAGAGCTTTAGCTGAATTATCTTTTGATACTTTCAAATCTTTAAAAGCTCAAGAAATTGTAGTACCACCTACATTACAAATGATATTGCCACATGATTATGTAAATTATACTAAAATATCTTCTGTTGATAGCGCTGGTATAAAACATCCTATATATTTTACAAGACACACTTCAAATCCTTTTAGCATAACTCAAGATGATGATGGTAATTATAGTTTTCCAGGTGAATTTGAAATAGGTGTAAACATGGACTTTACGGACGGTTTAATAAACCCTTGGAATAAGTCAGGTATAACACCAACACAACAATCTCTTGGTGATATTATAGACGCACCTAATGGATTTTTAAATTTTAAACAATTTGCACATAATAGTTTTGGTCGTAATCTTAGTAAAATATATAAATGTTATCAACCTATTGATGTTGCTGATGTTAATCAAATATCTATTTCTGCTAAAGGAACAACTCAAGGGGCAGGAACAAAATTACTTGGTGGTGATTTAAAATTAGGTATAATAGGTATAGACCCTAATGTTCATAATCCTGGTGGTTACACAAAAGCTTATACAACTGGTAATAATGTTTCTCCAGACTTAAACATGCCTTGGTTACAAACTAGTGACGGTAACGATTCTGTTTTAGAGTGGACTTTTGGAGAAAGTGGTGTTACTAAAGAGTTGGCTGAAGATGAATTTATAGATGTTTCTACTTATAGTACTGTTTGGGTTGTAATAACAAGCGTTATAGAGTTTGATATGGCTTTTGCTACTTATGATGCGGCTATATTTGGTGAAAATAGCGTTGATGATATAGTAATATCTAATTTAACAGAAATGCAAGCTTTGACAGCTGGTAATTCAAATGGTAATTCAACAACTTGGACTAATTATAAATCAACAACGCCAAGTGAAGTAGAAAACGATAATTATGAAGATGATGTTTATTGGCCTTATGAAGGTGAAAGGTATGGATTAAATCCAGAGCACGCTCAAACTAACGGGTCTTTTTATATAGACAATACTTTAGGTAAAATACATTTTAGCTCAAATCTTTCTGGAAAAACCGTTGTATTAGATTATATAAGCGACGGTTTGGGTACTGAATCTGAAATGCAAGTTCATAAATTTGCTGAAGAAGCTATGTATAGATATATACTACACGCTATTGCTTCTTCACAAATAATAACACAACAAATAGTACCAAGACTTAAAAGAGAAAAATTTGCTGCTATTAGAAATGCAAAACTAAGACTTTCTAATATAAAATTAGAAGATATAACTCAAGTTTTAAGAGGTAAATCAAAACACATAAAACATTAATAAATGCCGGAGATTAAGAATACTTTTTTAAAAGCTAGAATGAATAAGGATCTGGACGAGAGACTTATTCCTAAGGGTGAATATAGAGACGCTATGAATATTCAAGTAACTACATCTGAAGGTTCTGATGTTGGTACTGTTCAAAATATACTAGGTAACTCTTTAGTATCTGGCAATTTAGTTCCTAGTGATTGTAAATGTATTGGTGCTATTGCTGACGAAAAAAATGATAAATTATATTGGTTTGTAAAAAGAGAGTTTAATGCTAACCATACTAATTTTGAGGCTATATTAGAATATTCTATTGAACATGGTATTATACCTGTTTTAGTTGATACTAAAGTAGGTACACCTGAAGCTGTTTTAAAATTTCCTAATAAAATAATAACAGGTATAAATATAATAAATAACTTATTACTTTGGACAGATGGAGTTAATGAACCTAGAAGAATAGATATACAAAGATGTATTAATGGTACACCTATAGATGCATTAGTAAACGGTAGTCATACTCAACTAAGTTTTGAAAAAGGAAGTTTTCATGGAACTACAATAACATCTGTTTTTAATCGTCCAGCGGATGCTCCCGCTGGTGGTGATACTCATCCTATTACAGGTGAACTTATAACTGGTGATGAATTTACATTAAAAGGTCAAGTTGGTAGATACGGTAAGTTTCATTTAAAAGATATTGAAAAAACTTTTAATATAAGCTTTGCAAATCCACAAGGTCTTTTTAGCCCAAACAATTATAGTCGTAACGCTATACAATATAGAAACGGAGAAGAAATATACAGAGGAGAATTTGCAATTTTCCATGGGCAACATAACACTACCGGTTGGAAAATGGGACCGACAATGCGAAGAGCTGTAAACGGTCCTAATTATGATGAAATTGCTGTTGGTGATGTTTTTTTTGGTGACAATGTAACTGAAGATATAACAGAAGAACATATAATTGCTATAAGAAAAAAACCAAGTAAAAAGTTAGATGTAAAAATAAATACTACATCAAACAAGTCTGACGATCCTATATTTGAAAAAATATTTCCTAGATTTTCTTATAGATACAAATATATTGATAATCAATATTCAGCAATTGCACCATATACAGATGTTATTTTTAATCCACAGAACGAAAAAAATAGTTTAGGTTTCATATACAACGCACAAGAAGCAACAAATACTTCTATGGTAAATAAAATAAAATCTATAGAGCTTTCTAATTTTATTTTACCAGATACACTTTCTGACGTTGTGCAGGTTGATATACTATATAAACAAGAAAATTCTAACGTTGTTTATGTTATTGCAAATATAAAGTATACAGATGACGAGTTCCATGCTGCTGGAACTTTTCAAGGTGATATACCTTTGGCGCGTAGAAAATGGTCTGAACAAAGTAGTAATGCTAATACTGATGGCCCACCTATAACTAACCACTTAGGTGACGGCCATAAAGGTAGATATATAGTTGATTCAGAAAATATAAGAGCTGCTTTGCCAGAAAACCAAACATTAAGACCTTGGGATAACTTACCTAGAAAAGCATTATCTCAAGAAATAACTAGTAATAGAGTTGTTTATGGTAATTATACTCAAGGTTATAATCCAGAAACATCAATACCAAATTTAATAGCCACTTATAAAAATAGAGGTAGCTATTTATTACCGCATAGTAATTTTGAAGACGGTGGATTACCATCTATAAAATCTCAAAGAAATTATCAAGTAGGTGTAGTTTTTGGTGATAAGTATGGTAGAGAAACACCTGTATTTACATCTAGTAAAAGTGCAGTTCGTGTTCCTTGGAAAAGTTTTTCAGGTGTTATATCAGCAAATCAAACAAATCAAATAGAAGCTAAATTAGAAAAAGATCCACCTAGTTTTGCTGAATATATAAAATATTTTGTAAAAGAAACTTCTGGTGAATATTATAATTTAATAATGGAAAAAGCATATCTTCCTCATGATATGACACTAAATGAAATGCAACACACTTTATGGTTGTCTTTTCCTTCAGCAGAAAGAAATAAAATAAAAGAAGATGATTACATAATACTAAAAAAGAAAATAGGTAGCGGCCAAACACAAGTCTTAGACAAAAATAGATTTAAAGTTATAGACATACAAAACGAAGCCCCAGACTTTGTTAAATTTGAATATTTTTCAATGGGTAGTGCAAGTGATGTTACAGATCCTGGCGTTTTAGGTGATCTATTTACTAATGCAGATGCTAGACCAACTAGAGGAAACACTATTATTGAAATAGATAAAGACGAATGGTTGGGTGACAAGTGTAACGGTGCTGTTATAGCTGGTGGTGGTTCTGATGAGTGGAGTGGCGATAAAGACTATTTAAAAGGTGAAATGTACATGTCGTGGAGTAGAATTATTGATAATAATACGGCATATTCTAGTAAATATAAAATTATTGATGCAAATGTTGTTGGTGAGCTTGTAAGATTAAAAATTGAAAAACCTATTAGTAGAGAAGATCATTTTATATCTACAGGAACAACGGGTGCTTCTACTTCTTTAATTACTGATTACGCTTTTCAAATAGAACAAAGAAGAGAAAAAAATAATGAAAACTTTAGTGGTAAGTTTTTTGTTAAAGTTTTTAGCGATCCAATATTAAAAAGTAGTATATTAGATTCAAACACGAATATTCTTAGCGATTATGTTATATCAGTTAGAAGACCTTGTTTTTATGCCGCGGATAAAGTATACGCTGGTTCTGATATGAATCAAGGTCTTGTTAACTCTTCAAACACAAGTGTACCAGTTGGTGGTACTGACTCACCAGAATTGCTTCACGGTCACCAGTTAACAGATCGACCATCATATTGGAGTCAAGTAAAAAGTGAAATTGGAAGCAGTAACTTTTTTATTGATGCGATGTATATGCAAGCTGGGCAAATATGTGGTGATAACTATGCTAAAAATTCTGGTCAAATTTGGCAGGGCATACATGTAGAATATCCAGAAAATCCAATATGGGATGGTAGAAGAACAAGTTTAATAGCAAAAGCTGGAGAAGGTTTTTCTAGTGTTGTTGTAGCAGCTGCTAATAGATTAGGCTCTCAGTGGGGTTATAAATTTGGATGGAAATTCCCAAAACACGCTAGTGGTCAATGGTACAATGATAATACAAATGATAGTAGCTACGCTGTTAACGGTTTAGAAGGTGTTATAACAAGTGATCTTAATCACACAGATAAACCTTATAAAGATCTTTTTTATAATGATCAAGGTGGTTATGGTGACGGTATGGGTATTAGAAGATGGAAAAAAGAATATGCACCTGGCATGGGCATGTACAAAGCTCATTTAAATCATGATAATACTTATGGTGAAGAAAAAGAAACTGGTAAATTTTTTATACATTTATCAATTTTAGCTCCAGGTGAAGATTTAGTTGACTCAACATCTGGTATGGGTGATTCTATATCTCCTGGTAATAATTCTATTGCTAATGGCTTACAAGGTATTTGGGGTGGTGGTGTTTTCACCAAAGACGATGGAGTGCTATTTGGTTCAAACGATGATCAAATAGTAGTCCCTATGGAAGGTAAAACAGATTATGAGGACGGTATTGGAGATACAGTTGAAATGGCTTTTAACGGTGAAGCGGTTAAGTTTGATGAATCAACAAACGAAGCACCAGGTCCAGGTATAAAAAACTCTTTTGGTTATGATGAAAGATATAAAGAAAGACACGAAAACCAATGGAATCCAACTTGGAAAAAAAGTAGTGAAAATGCTAAAGAAATACAAAGTTTTATAGATAATTTAAAAATTGGTAAACAATTTAAATTTGAAGCTGATTCAAATGAAGAAATTTATACTATAAAAAAAGTTTCAATAAAAAAATTATATAATCATACTGGTTGGAAAAAACAATTATATTGGGGTGGATCATTACCTTGGTTATACGATCAAGGCTCTGATTCTGTCGAAAAAGCTGTAATGGATTGGGCTGATACTGTAGATTCTGATGGAAACCATGTGCCCGATAGTTCAGCTGGTGGTAACGATGACAAGCTTGCTCATGCTAAAGATACTATTAAAAATTTTGGTAGAGCTAATAATAGAAGACTTTGTTATATAATAGAAGTAGATAAAAATCCAAAAAGCTCAACATACAATCCTGTAAACGGTACTAATATAGATCTTGATACTAGTTCTGCTATTCAATTTATAGAACAAGCAACTAGTTTTATAGAGGTAAATTCTGAGCAGCCTATAATTTGGGAAACAGAGCCAAAAGAAAGTATTGATTTAGATATATATCACGAAGCTAGCGATGTTATACCTATTAAGCTTAACGATAATACTTGTGAAATATTTGCTCCTGTAGGTTGTAGAGTTGAAAACTTAAATTATAATTATACTGGTAGCGTTATTACTAGATGGATAAGTAAAAATGAGTTTGAAATAAAACCAGGTTGGCAATTTAAAGATGATAACGATGATGAAATTGATTATTCTAACACTAAAGTTAGGTTTTATAGGAAAGATGGTAGCTACACTACAGCTTTACTATCAGCACAACCATCAGATCCTAGTAACACTTTAGGAGCAGGAACACTTATTAGTGGAGTACCACTTACTAGTACTGATACATTAAGAACAAGGTTTTATATAGATTCAAATATAGGTAGAGATTTAGAAGTTGGATTAAGCTGGTATAATTGTTTTTCTTTTGGTAACGGTATTGAGTCAAATAGAATAAGAGACGGTTTTAACGAAATGACTATATCAAAAGGACCAATAGTATCTTCTACTTTAGAATCTAATTATCAAGAAGAAACAAGAACAAATGGTTTAATTTATTCTGGTATATACAATGCTGACGTTAGTGTAAATGAGCTTAATCAGTTTATAATGGCTGAAAAAATAACAAAAGACTTAAACCCAACTTACGGTAGTATACAAAAGTTATTTCAAAGAAGAGTTGGGTTGGTTGCTTTTTGTGAAGATAGAATAGTAGATATAGTAGCTGGTAAAGACACATTATTTAATGCAGATGGTAATCCACAATTAATTGCATCTAATAAGGTTTTAGGTACAGCAACACCTTTTGTTGGTGATTACGGTATATCAAAAAACCCAGAAAGTTTTGCCTCAGAATCTTATAGAGCTTATTTCACAGATAAACAAAGAGGCGCGGTTCTTAGATTGTCTATGGATGGATTGACACCTATATCAAATATTGGTATGCGTGATTGGTTTAGAGATAATTTAAAAATTCCAAATGAATTAGTTGGTACATATGATGAGTATAAAAAAGAATATAATATTACTTTTACAAATAACTTTACACAAAATTTATTAAGAAACTCATTTATAACAGCTGGTGAAGAGTTAATTAACTTAACACCTACTACTAGTAATATTATTGAAAACGGTAATTTTGCCTCTGGAATTCAAAAAAATAAAACTGAAATACGCTTAAACGGTGTAAATAGTTCTTCTTATAACAATATTCCTGAAGTTACGCTTAGACATTTAGATAGTCAAACAACTGTAATTAACCATCCTGCAATACCTTTTGAACAATATCAGGCGGCTCAAACTGGACAATCGTTTATAGCGGATTCTGTAAATACTTTTAGTAATACTTTCCACACAATACTTGATCATAGTTTTACTGTTGGTAACGGCGGAGCTCCAGGATATGATGGTACTACTACCGCTATTGATTACAGTACATCTGGACCTTTTCATAATGATGCAGCTGTTGATTTTTTTGGTGACGGTTATGTTTGGGCTAGAACTGTTGATGGTGGCTCACCAGCTACACATAATGATGGGGATGACTACCATAAAGTGATTAATTCGGGTAATAATTATTGGGGAAGCGGTGTTGCGCCTGGTTTAAATAACGAATATTTTATTGGTAGTGTACAAGATACACAAGGTGGTTATGCAAGCCAAAGCACTGTTTACACTGGTTTAGTTTTTCCAACTGCTGGAGGTTCTGCGTTAGGTTCTGCGTATGGTGTCCCTAACTCAGGTAATTCTACCAACAAAAGCAAATCTGTTACATTTCCTTGGACGCACACTAGCGGTACAATGCCAAATAATAATGTACCACAAAATGTTTTAGATTGGAACGCAACTCATCCAGCTTGGAATATAGTTTATAATCCCCCACCTCCTTTTAGTAATACTTTAAATTTTACTAATGGCGATCAAATTGGTGCTTATGATAGCGCGAATAATTTAACGGCTTTTTATGGTGAAGAATTTAAAGTTACACTGAATATAGAGCCAGGGGAAAACCATTGTATTCCTAGAGTATATATTATGGATGGTAATATACCTGTTGATTCAGATATTATATTTCAACATTCTAGTGGTCCTTTTGGTAACAATAATACTGGTACAGGTGGTTTTGATGATTATTCTTTAGCTAAAACAAATATAACAGGTCATTCTTGGAGCTATGTTACTGGCAGTGGAGCTTATGCTCAAACCGAGCGTGATTTTGGTTATGTTAGTGGTAATCAAGTTACTTGGAATGGTCCTAATTCACAAATCCCTCAAATTCCGTTTGCCGCTGTAAATAGATCTGCGGGTGAAAGCTCAACGCCTCTAACTTTTTATATTAAATTTAGAAAAACAGCTGGCGCATTAGCAAATGCAGCAGGGATGGAGCAAGGTATTGCTGTTCAAGATTTAAAATTTAAATTAAGAGGAATAGCTATTGGTGGTTTTGTTCGTAGTTTTAGATTAGAATCTGTAAAAGTTGAAAAAATATATACTATGACTGATGTTATGTACACTGGTCAACCCGCGATACCAACTCTCCTTTCTATTCCACCAGCTACTGTACCTGCTTGGACTGAAGTTTCTCATGATTTTACTTCGTCTTCTTGGAATATTAGTTTGCAGTCTGGTGATCAATTTGCAACTAGACATATAGAGGCAATAAATCAATTTGGTCAAGAAAACCCTGCAGCAAGCACTACTTCTATGACAGATGATAACGGTACGGTTCACACTTGGGATGATCCAAATCCAAATGGAGTTATAGTTCCAGGTGATCAAGCTGACGGTGTTATTAACAATGGATCTGATAAAATAGAAATAGATTCAAGAACAAATACTGGTAGTGCTTATATAACGCATACTGCTGATATACCTTTATTAAGAACTGCTGATAAATGGGTTATGATAGATGTTGTTGTTATTGATCCTGTTCTTCACAACCCTCCTTTACACACAGGTATATTGGTAAGAGGCTTAATTGAACCAGCTGTTAACGCTAGTGGCTCTGGTTATTTTGATACACAAGATTTTTATAATAGCAATATACCTTATGGTGCTTTTGGTTCTATAAACATGCCTACTAACAATGGTACTAGCCCTGGCGATGACAGAGGTTTTATATTATTAAGCCCAACAGATCATTCAAATTGGAACGAGTTACATGGTTATAATTTAATACCTATAGAATCTAATGGTTATTATGCAAGCGGAGCTGCGCCTGCTAACTCCGTATTATACAGAGCTGTTGTGAAAATACATCCTGATAGTTATAATGTTCAAAACAATGATGGTAGATTAAGATTACAATTTTATAATTTTAGTGGTAAAATTGATATAATAAATGTTAGGGATATTTCAGAAAGAGAAACTGGTGGTAGTGTTGATAGTTTTAGTATGGATTATAACAGTGGTCAAAATGTAGTTTGGTCAACTTCCACACCTACTACCACTTGGAAATTACCAGATTATGGTGGTGGTGATGACGCTATGACGCCACATGCTTTTTCGCAAAGAAGATTGTTTTTAGAAGGAGATAAAGTAAGATTTGTAAATGCTACTGCACCTGGACAAATACTTTTTCAAACTTTTTCATCTAGTATTCAGCCAGCTGTAGATGGTTATGAGTTTAGAGTTAGGGTAGATAATCACTCGGGTGACATATTAAAAATACAAATTAGAAGTGATCTTTATTTTGAATCTGGCAGCTCTGGTATTGACAGTGGTTATAAATTAACAATGTACATTAACGAAGATGGTATTTACAAAACAGATTTTAATTTTGATGGTACTATAAATTCTATAACTAAAAATGAACAACCGTACACACCTAGTATTGCCTGGTTAAATGAAATACACCAAGATGCTCAGGCTAATATGAAAAACACTATAGGTTTTAGAAATGACAACTTGTATACAGGTAGCGCACCGTCTACCCCTCCAATTTTGATGACTTGTGATTTGTCTGACATAAGATTAATTGATAGATCAAATTTTATAACAGGTGGATCTGTTGATTACTGGGAGTTTATAGGTTTTGACTTACAGGCGGCTCAATATATATTCTTTGAAAATAATCAAATAAAACTTAATGACGCTCCAGATTTTACAGAAATAAGACAAGTTATAAATAAAAGAATAAAACCATCTAGTTATTATAGAATAAGATTTAATTACAGCTTAACGTCTGGAAGAATTAGAATATATTACTTTACGTCAGAAGGTAGTTCTAACAAAGGTTTTAGAACAGACGTTATTAGTTTTGACGACACAAATCCTACTGGTGTTTATGATAAAATACACCGCGTTGGTGAAAATGGAACTGAAATTAATGATAGTGGAGCTTTAAATTGGGAATCTGAAAACGGTACAACTGGTACAGCTATAGATCACTTTGGAGGAGAATTACTAAATACTTTTGTTGTGCAAATATTAGAAGGACCAGTTGAGGGTGAAGTAGATAACTTTTTCATGCAAAAAGCTTTATACACTACTGAATCCTACCTTGACACAGATGCAAATTCTCCAACTTATCTTCAAACGGTAAGTCAAATGGTTCCGTATGATGAAAAAACAATAAGTTTTAATGAAGAAAACAAAGGTTGGGTAAGTTTTAAATCATTTATACCTGAAAACGGTATTAGTGTTTCTAATAAATACTTTACAATACTAGATGGTAAATTATATGAACATTATACAGCAAGCTTAAATAACGGTTATAATACTTTTTATAACGAATTTACACCATCTCATGTTACAACTATTTTTAACGATGAGCCTTCTATAGTAAAAACTTTTCACACATTAAATTATGAAGGAAGTTTATCAAGAAGGTATTACGAAAATTCAGAGGAAGTCATAGATGGTGCAACACATATTATTACTAATGACTGGGAAGACGGAACTTCTATTGGTGTTAATGGTTGGTATGCAGATATTATAAGAAATAACAGTGGATCAAAAAGTCATTTTAAAGAAAACGAAGGTCAAGCTGCTCAGATATTAGAGTTTAAAAGTAAAGAAGGTAAATGGTTTAATAATATAACTGGTGTTGTAAGTGCGACCGCTGGAGTTTATGCTACAGTTCCACAAGCGTCATTTCCTTACATGATTAATTTAGAAGATTTTAGTGTTCAAGGTTTAGGTGTAGTTTTATCAACACAATTTAATTTTACTAGTGGTGGTGGTAGTGGTAGTAGTAGTAGTAGTGGTGGTGGCAGTGGTAGTGGTGGTAGTGGTAGTGGTTCAAGTAGTAGTCCTTATTAAAAATTAAAAAATAAAAATAAATGGCACACAGTCAATATCATAATAGTGCAGAAGCTCAAGAACAAGCATCTTTTGATGTTTCAGAGTCAGGTGAAAGAATAATAAGTTCTATAGATTTAGATTTAAGTTCTTCTGGGGCTTCTAGTTTTTCAAGACAAATATCTATAAACGGAACAGATGGTTGTGCATTTAATATTCAGGTGTTTAATAGTAGTGGTCAATTTTATGATTTTAATGCTAACTCTTTCAGTTCTGGTTTTAGTTTTTATAAAAATTTAGAAGTAAAACTATCTGGCGCTAATTTTGTTACTAATATTAATTTTCCAGCTAATAGCGGTGGTGACACTTATACTGTGTTTTTATTTACAACCCCAGATAAAAACACACAATTCAGTAGATCTATAAGTGGTCATAAATATGTTGTTAAAAAATCTTTTAATCAAATTGGCAATGCAGTGTTGACTTTTTCACCAGGAACAGTTAACAGTAGTAATTATAAAACTTTTGCAACCTCAACACTTACAGAGTCTTCAACTACAGCACAAAACTTTACAACTAATATTGATTGGACTGTAGAAAATGTAGAAAACGATTCACATGGTTTTGGTTTAAGATTAACAGACGCTTTTGCTAATTTATCACAATTTGAAGATTATTTTTATTTTGAAACGACAGATACTGTAGATGGCGCTATATCAAGCGCTACTGAAGTAGTTTTGGATGATTTAACTAATATAGCTGTAGGTATGATAATCACAGCTGTTAGTAGCGGTAGTTTATCTGGAACACCAAAAATTACAGCTATAAATACTAGTACAAAAACTTTAACACTAAGCTCTTCTCAAAGTTTTGCTGACGGTATAACATTGACTTTTAGAGCATATGGTTCATCAACAATATTTGATTCTACTAGCGTTGGTGTTGAGTTTAGTAGCTTTTCAGCCACAGAGCCAGAAAGGCTTTCTAAAACCGTTAGAGGTGACATTAGTGGTAGTACTACTGTAGATTTAAATGGAACATACGGTATATCTGGTGGTAATCATGTTAAAATAGCGGGAGTTGGTGTTAATAATAGTGGTACAAATCTTATTGAATCTGTATCTGCATCATCAAGCGCTGGCTCTATGGTTGTTGGTTTAAGTCAAACATTAGAAAATAATACTGTAATATATTTCACTGGCTGTAGTAGAAAAGTTCAAATTAAAGGAAAAATAACAACAACACAAACACCAACAACAAATACAACAATAAATTTAGATTTAGATAAAATAATAACAGTAGGGACAGCATCTTAAAAAAATATATATATGTCATATACTCGCTACACATTTACAACAAACATACAAAATAGTTCATTGCAAATTGGTGATAAGCTTTGGTCCGCACCTATAAGTCTTGGGGGTACACCTGGAAGCTTTGTAGGGGACAAATCAACTCATAACCCTGATGGGGTAACGCAAGGGCAGCTTTCGGCCTTCATGTACTCTGGTACTCAAATGGCTCCACCATTTAATATAGGTACAGTAACAGATATAGGCCTTAACAGTGTAACAGTAAATAGTAATGGTGTTGGTACAGGTGCTGGTAATTTTGTTTTTTTTGAAAAAGATGCAAAAGTAAATAACGCTACAATGACTGGTCATTATTTAGAAGTTACAATGGTAAATAATTCTAATAAAAAAGCTGAATTGTTTGCCTTAAGTACTGAAGTTACGCCTAGTAGTAAATAATGCGTAAAAAGTGTGATTATATAAGTACTTAAATTAAATTAAATGAACAAAGAATATAATATACGGTATATAAAAGAAGAAGATATAGAAGTTATAAACAGTTGGTGGGTTGAAAGAGGTTTAGGCGTTACAGAAAGAAGTTTGTTACCACAAAATGGTTTAGGTGGTCTTATAATAGAAAATAAAGACACAATGATAGCAGCTTGTTATATATATCTTACTAACTCTAAAATGGGTTATTTAAGTGATATGGTATCAAACCCAAACTTTAAAAACAAAGCTTTTTGGTATTATCATTTAATAGAAGCTTGTTTTGAAACAGCAATAAAAAGTGGTTGTGAAAGAGTTTGGACTTTATCAAAAGTTAGAAGTATAATTAATTCTATTAAAAAACAAAGTGAAAAAAAATATAATAATTTATATTTTAAAAATATAGACGTTGATATATCAGAAGAAAAACATCATGTAGTTTATTTAGATAATAAAAATAATTAAAAATATAAGTATGTCAAATATATTTGGAGGTAAAGACAGGAATCAACAAAAAAACATAATGCAACAAATGGTCGATATGGCCGGTGAGCAACTTGAGTTTTTTGAAGGCGAAAGAGCTGAACAAAAAGAAATTTTAGAACAACAAAGAAAACAATTTGAAAGTTTTAAGTTTGAAAATCCTTTTGCTGATGTAAAAAATCCTTACGCTGATTTAAAAACAGAATTTGAAAATCTTTATGAAGGTATGGAAAATCCATATGAAGATTTAACTGTTAACATGCGTGCTGCTGAGTTTCAAGCAGAGCAAGGTGCTTTACAAAGAGCAAATATATTACAGGCTTTAAGAGGTGCAGCTGGCGCTAGTGGTGTAGCATCATTAGCCCAATCATTAGCAAATCAAGGCGCAGCTCAAGCAGAACAAATATCTGCTAACATAGCTCAACAAGAATCTGCTAATAGAAGATTAGCTGCTCAAGGAGAAATGTCTATTAGACAAATGGAATTACAAGGTGCTGAA
>TARA_R100000697_G_scaffold73263_1_pt1 | contig 14354 bp, 10 predicted proteins | sample TARA_R100000697 | Tara Oceans TARA_R100000697 (sample SAMEA2622788) | marine metagenome | biome: marine biome (ENVO:00000447); feature: surface water layer (ENVO:00002042); material: "saline water (ENVO:00002010), including plankton (ENVO:xxxxxxxx)" | depth 5 m
TCATCAACGAAAGGAATGACCTCCACAATTTCAGCCGCTTCTAAGGCACCCGCTTTTAAACCTCGCACTGCTTGCGTGCCAAGACCGGCTTCTATTGGGGTTTTGTTCATGGCAACCAAAGCTTGACGCGTCGAAGAAGCCATCACTGAACCTGTTTTTAAGGTTGCTTTTACTGGAGAGGCAGCGATTTTTTCAAATGGAACAAACACAGACAAAGCTGTTCCAGTGTTTAAAAAAGTTTGATGAACAGATCCATAACTAAACCCTAATCCATCTCCAAGGTAACTATAAGACTCCTGAAAGCCCAAAGGCTCATTCGTCATTGAGTCGAGAAAAACAGAAAACCGTCCTGACCAAGAATTGTAAGAAGGAGGAATAACCCCAGAATATATATCAGGCATTTGCTCTTGAAGATAAAAGTCCATTTCCATTGGAGTGGCAATAGTAAAAGGAACTTGGTCCATACGACCTGTCAAGATAACAGCAAGAGCCTTTCCGTATACTTGAAGGATATCATCAAAGTAACCTTGTTGAACCATCGCATCAAAGGCTTGTGGCTCAACCAAGCTGCTAAAGTATTCAATAGTATATTTCTCAAGATCTCCAAATGTTATCTTCGCGTCACCTGTTTCTTCTTCTTTCTTTCTTTTGTCAATATGTTCAACCAAACCATCTCTTACCCATTCTTGTTCAAAATACACAGAAAGAGGGTGTTTAAATTGGCCGTCTGGTGTCTTTACAGTTCCCATTTTTTCAAGTTGTTGTTTTCTGATTTCCCAGTATTCGTTTAAATCGGCTCGGCCTCCTCCAAAATACGTGGCCATAGACATGCCAAAACTTGGGGTTTCAACAGGAAGAACAACAACGGCCTCTTCTGCTAATGCAGTAAGTGTTTCAAAAGCAAAGGTAATCGGTGTATACTGTACTTTAGCTTCCATTGAAGAAGAATCTGTAACGGCTTTTGCAGTAAGCTTTTCTAGATAAAATGCAAAGTTCTCGGTAAGAGGTTGAGAAATAAAAGAGTCTACAACAAAATTAGCTTCAATGTTGAGTCTTCTCATTAACAAATCATCTATTTGATCAGATATAATTAAGTTCTCGATGGTATCATCATCTTCACCAGGAAGCATTTGTCTAAAGAATTCAGGTACTTCCTTCTTTTTCATTCCTGATATAGTCTCAGATGCAAGGAGTTCACTTGCAGAATCTATATCAATTAAAGCCCGTGCAAATGGATGACTCATATCATCTTGGATTATTCTGTTTATTTGATATGCTTCCAATGATTTTTGAGCGTTCGCCTTAGAAAGGTCTTTCATTTCATCAAAAGTCAAACCTTCTTGAAGATACGTTGTGATTACTTTGGTTTCATCACCAGAGCTAAAGGCTTTGGGCTTTCCATATATGTCTAAATATTCTTCCCTCATTGTATCAAGTGCTACTTGCTTAACAAATGCGTCAGTAGCCTTATATTCCTTTCCGTAGTCAATACTTTGATGATACCTAGGCTTCTGTTCTACTGGTCGCTGTTCCCCTGCTTGTTGCTCTTGTTGTATCTCTTCTAAGGCTCTAGCTTGATATTGATCAATAATATCGCGCACACCTTCGTAAACCGTAATATTACCAAACCCACGGAAGGGGCCACCTTCTTTAGTGTAAGAAAGAACTCCTGGTTCAACTTGATAAAGTAAACCAAACCAAGGTTTCTCTTGATGGTAATCATCGAGTTGAGTTTGAGCATCTAACATTTTTCTCAAAGATTTAATTTGTCTATTTAACTCTGATCGTTTCTCCCTTTCCTCAAAGGGAGTAGAGTAAAGAATATTTTCTGTTGTTTTCAAAGATAAAGCCAGTGAAGATTTAGAGTAAGTTGACGCGACTGACGTTGGATTTGTAAACTCCCGAAGTTCAGGCTCCCATTCTTTATCTATTTCTTGCTTTACATATTCATGAAGCTCATAGTAAAATTTAAGATTATCAATTGGAGTTAAAGGAATATCTGCAACAGACTCTGTTTTGTCCATCTTTTCATATTCAGTTCCAAGACGGAATATGGTTTTAGCAATAGGTTGTCTGGAATCATCACTAATAAAAAAACCCTCTTCAATTTGAGAAAACTCTTCATCCAATGAACTCTGCATTGATGCTACATCAAAATTTTGCTTTAAAAAATTTCCATACTTTTCATCAAAACCTTGTTTTTTTGCAATCTCAACTATCTGTGTTGGAGAAACATCAGCCATCCCCTTTTCCCATAGCTCTGGACTCATAACTGTCGTTTCAAGTAAAAACTCTTGCTTTTTGGAATTCTTTGTTGCGGAAACTAAAGCGTGTGTCTCTCTCAAAAGATCATCAAGATTATTTATGTTTCTGCGATTTATTGCTTCAATAAATCGCTTGTCTGATTCAGAAATAGTTCTTTCTCTTATTTCCTTTACAACCTGCTCAATTTCTTTTGGATGTTTATTGGATTCAGACAATGTATAAATAATTGAAGACAAATCTTCTGAGATTTCTTTTCTGACAGCTTGACTTTTCCGATGTTCTTTCTGTGCGTTTTCCAAAGAATTTAAAGCTTTTGCTTGGATATTCGCATCACCTATTTTTCTTACAGCTTGAGAAATAGATTGATTATCAATATCCCCATATGCTTCTTTAAAACCAAAAATCTTCATTCCAAAGTCTACGGCACTTTCAGCAGTGTCAACTAATAACGACTCTTTTGTTTCTTCTTTCTTTTGAAGTCTCGCAGATTTTTGGGCAGCAGATGGAGTATGGCCTTCTTGCTGCTTTTTCTTTACGAGTTCTTGTTCATCCTTTTCAACTTCTTCTTTAATTCCAACTATTCTTTGAGCCGGAAAATCCGTTGACGAGAACTTAAACAAAGTGAGTTCTCTAGTCGGAATAGGAATAATTCCCGTTTCATCTGCTTTCTTAATAAAATCTAAATCATTTTGAAGCTGTGTAAGTTTTATTGGATCGATACCTCCTACTTTAATTTTTTGTTCAATAGCATCGTCAATTTCTTTTGGGCTGACTTGTGGTATCTCATCCGGCAACAACTTTTTTATATCTTGCCGTATCCCATCCGGCTCATTGGTAATGTACAAAGTATTGGCCAAATAATACTTCTGAAGTATCATTTTAGTTTGTCTATTTAATGTATCTAACTGATCCTTTGTGTATTTTAATTTGTTATCTTTGGTTTTTTGTCTGCTGTATTCCGCAATCCTTTCATTTGCTCTATCTTCAATAAGATCATTTACAGCTTTCAAGTAATCGTTTTGAGCTTGTTGTAAGTTCTTTGGCTCAAAACCAGCCGCGCTAGGGTCAACCGGCCTAGACTCCCTTGACTCTTTATGAGTTTTAACAGGAGTAAGATGAGGTTCTATGTAATTTTTATACAGTTTGTCAACATCACTTTCCAACTCATTTGTATCTAGAGTCATTGAAGATATTGGGTTGACAGATTCAAACTTTTCAAGAAATTCTTCAGCTACGGGAAGTACACCCTGTTGGGAAGAGTCTAATTTGTTCACTTGGGTTTGAAGCATCCCTGGTGTAATGCTACTTGGTGTGTTTCCTTCCTCGATAAGAACTTTGTGTGCATCGATTACAACTGTCCCAAGCTCTCCATGATATTTTCTAAAGTCTTCGAATTGTGTATACTTTTCAACATCATCTGGAGTTAAGATAATCTTGTTTTCAGGAGTACCCATATTTACCTCAATACGTCATCGGTTCTGCGCTCAATACTATGATCATAGTATCATCATCATCGTCCAATGGCGAGGATTGATGCTCCTGTCTTAAAAGGTTGTTCATTTCGTGACGTTTATTTCTGGAAGAATGTGACTTTAATGGTGACATTTCCGATGAAGAACGCAAGACGAATGATTCTACATCTGCTCGGGGAGGTTGAAAAATCACACCCCCTTCTGTTACTTGGACTGTGCCGTCTGCTAGTTCGTCACCAGTATGAAGCTTCATTTCTTGACCCGTTTCGATATCAAGCACGTGTGCGCACAGACCGTTTTCAATCTCGTGGATCATTTGAACTTCAAATCTATCTGTGAGATACCTACGGTAATGTTTAGACTCTTCCAAAGATGACATGTCTTGAATAATATCTTTATCTAGATCTTCTTTCATTATCTACGACTCTCTCTTAAAGATGGGATGTTTATGTCTTTTGGTGTGCTTAAAAATGGAACCTTTGTAAAGCGATTCATATTGACAGATGTTCCTTTGGGAACAGCAATAAAGTCTCCATTGTTGTCTCGAAGTAAATCAAAGTCATTTAGATCAAGTCCATTGACTTTAATCTGAGACTCAACGTCCATTCTTGTTTCTGCTCTAAATCCTTTTTGAAGCATTTCTGACGTGTATCCTCTTTGGATAAGTCTAAGTTGTTCATCAAGAGATTTTAGTTGATCGTAATCAAATCTTTGAAGTTGTTCTTTTGGAGTAATTTGACGGCCTGTAAAGTCTTGAAAATCCATAATATCTTGGATTAATTGACTTTTTGATTGCATCCTAGAGTATTCGGGCGATCCTTGAAGACCATATATATCAAAATCTTCATCATCTCCTAAAAACGATCGTGGCTCCGGATCTCTATACGCATCCAAAGGAGATGGAAAAGCTTGTCGTGAAGGAGGTTTACGAGTGGCGGTTCTACCTCTGGCATCAAACTCTGGCAATAACAAAGGCATTGTTCTCCCTTCAGGAAACAATCCGTCTGCTTTTTGATCTCTTGGTTGTGGTTCGCTCATAACGTTCTTCAAGTACCCTTGACCTCTGCCAAATCCCTGTTCGAACGGAACTGTTCTTCCACTGGCATCAAAATCATCTAAAAGAAAAGGGTCTTCCACTCTTTTTACTTCGGAAGGAAGAAATTCAATTTCTTCTTCTGTTGCTTGTGGTTCGCTCATAACGTTTTTTAAGTACCCTCGACCTCTGCCAAATCCTTCTTTAAACGGAACTGTTCTTCCACTGGCATCAAACTCATCCAAAGCCAAAGGCTCTTGTGGTTCACTCATAACATTTTTCAAGTATCCTCGACCTCTGCCAAATCCCTGTTCGAACGGAACTGTTCTTCCGCTCGCATCAAACTCATCTAATTCAAAATCACCAGCAAACGGTTGGGGCGTTGGTGGTTCAAATTCAGGGTCGTAAGAAGTATCTCTATCTCTCATTAAGCCAGCAATTTGTTCGTCGATATTGATGTCAGGTCGAAGCTTTCTGCGTCTTAAATCATCTTGAATATTTAAAGTTTGCATCATTGGAGAGGTGACACCTGCTTGAGCATAAATATCTGCTCTTGATGTTGGGCCTTCCTTTATTTTCGCGTCATACAAGTCGATCTCTGTATCAAGATCTTTAATCTCTTTTTGTATCTGTTCTATGCGAGCTTTTGTTTCCGCTGTTGGAACAGCAAAAATTTCCTCTTGTCGCTTTTGAGATTCAGAAAGAGACGGACTTGGAACTCCTATTCTGCCAGACTTTGACGCTTCAAAAACCAATCGTTCTGCATCAGTTTCAATACGAGATTTAAAGTCCTTAACCGCACTTGGATTTGCTTCTTGACCACCAAATCCATACTGTCGCATAACCAATTCGGTCAACGCTTTTTGCGGTATAGCGCCAATAGGTTGATTTTGATATTTTAACTCTATACCAGGATTTTTTCCTTCTGGGTCAGCCTGTACTTCCAATTGTTTTGCGATTGCCTTTCCAATTGCAATTTCTACTTGTCTTTTACGAGCGTTTATTTGCTCGTCTGTTGAATCATCCTGTCCCTTTATGAAAACGTAAATAGCTTCGCGCAGTTCAGTATCACTCGTTGCGTCATCAAACCCGCTATTCCGAAGATCCACTTTCAACGATTTGTGCAAGTTTTTGATAAAGTCTTCACTTGTAACAGAATCAATTTTCTTTTTTACATCACTGCTGGTTTTGCTAGCATCAGTTTGAGTTTTCGCTCTTTGCCTGTCTGCAGTCAACATCGCTGTTCTTTGAGTTTTCATCCCACTAGAGTAGTCTTGACCAACAGCTTTTGCTTTCGTGACTTCTAGCTTTCTTAATTCAGCTAATTCTCTTGCCAACTGTTGTTGTCGCCTTTGGGCAGCTTGTTTGTTTCTCAAAGCAATTGTAGGATCATCAGTTCTTTGCTTCTCCGCAATAATAGCTTCGTTCATATTGGAAACAGTCTTCATAAAACTGTCAAAATACGCTAAGCTTCCTGCTCCTGGCATATATGGTGAGTTTGGGTTCAACATCTATACACTCCTTGATATACTCTCAATTAGTTCGGGTGTCGCTTCAAGACCTTCTTCTGTCAGTATCTTGGCAATTCTCTCTTGACTGTAATAAGGGGCAAACCGCAATCGTTGTGCCAGCTTCACAGCAGCGTCAGCCTTCAAAGATACATCTTGACGACCAGCCGCAGCATACAACTGATCAATGGTGTCATCCTTCATCAGTGGCTTGGCTCCTCTTACAGCACCAAGTAGAGCTCCAACTTCTGTCGTAAATTTCTGAGCGGCCGCTTTGTCACGCTGTGCGATCGAATCCATCGCAGCACCCAACTGATCTAGACGACCTGTATTGAATTGTAGATTCCGTGTGGCTGCTTGTATCATCTCACCGAACGCAGCTTGCTTACCTCGCAAATCTTCTTGTGCCGCCTGTCTTCTTCCTGCGACCATTCCAGCAACAGAAGTAGTGCCGCCCTGTGCCGCTTGTCTTGCTTCTGTATCAACTTGTCTCTCTCTGGCACCAGCAGCAACACCACGTTGTAATGCTTGTATACCTTCTTCTTGGGCACCTGTCAGTTCTCCCAATCGACCCTCCTTTTCTTTTTGGCGGAGTTCTGAAAACTGCTCTTTGACACGTTCTTGGGCTGCATTATCACCGACAAACTTTGTAGCATAGTTTAGACCTGCTAAAAGTGCTCCCACTCCAACATCACCAACTTGTTTTGCTCGTTGTTGTTTTTGTAAGTCCAACAACTGCGCTCTCTCCATTGCTGCTTTGGTGTCTGGATCATACTGTTGTTGCATTTCAGTAATGGTTTTCTCTTCTGGACGGTCGATATCTAACATCTCCATCGTCAAACCGGATGCGTCATCAAACTTAGGGATGTCTGATATTAAATTAGGCTCAATCCCAGTCTCGCCCATTTTTTTGTCTGACGCTAATGCAAAATTGGCACTTTTCAAAACCAAGTCAACGTTGTCTGCACCAATCGGAGATACTTTGCCTGTCTTGTTGTTTTGGTAATAAAACTGTCCTGTCGCAGTATCCTGTAACAGATCGTTATATATTTGCTTGTTCTGAGTACCAAACCTGTCTGACATTAAAGGTTGTTGAGCAGAATCTGCGTCTAGCTCTCTACCAATAATTTCATATCCAGTTTTAGGGTCAATAGCCATTTTAAATCTCCTTATCCGTATCCATACAAACCGCCCATCCCTTGATCATACTGAGATGTGCCACCTTGTTGCATCATTGCTAATATTTCATTGTCTGTATCTACAATTGGAGCCAAGTCTGGGGCACGACCAGCACCCTCTTTTGCTCGCTTGGCCATAGACTTCTGAGCTTGTTGAGACTTCTTTGCTGCCTTCTCAGCCGTTTTCGCTGAGCCATATTTGGTCACTGCGGCTGCAAAAGCTGCGTCTTGTTGCATGTCTGCTTGCATCAAGCCAGTAACCAAACCAATCGTTCCTCCGGCAATAGCGCCAACACCTGTGCCTATTCCAGGCACAAGCGACCCTACCTTGGCTCCAGTGGCTGCTCCCTGCATTGCACCTGGTAGTGCCTGAAGAAAAGCTTGTCCAGGCTTCTTAAAATCACTTGGTTGAGGAGCGTCTTCGCCTCTTAGGTCTACCGCAGGCCCTTTAAACTGACTCTGCTTCTTTTTGGTATCATATGTTGTAAAATATTCGGATGCCATTTGTTACCTACCTGTACAGTACTTCAATGTTCATGTTTCGTTCTCGGATCATTATTTGATAAAAATACACTTTGTTATTACCAGCACTCGCTGGCTGTTCATCAGGACTAGGTTTGATGCGTATGGATACGTCATTCATCCCTTTTGACAATTCAATCATAGCAGATATTGAATGGTTCTTGAACGCAAATCCATCGTAGTTGGCGTATATGTTTCTTCTTGTACTACTTATTTCGCTTCCGTTAACAAACAAAGCAAAAATACCTGCTAGATAACTCGACGATTCATAGTCATCGGGATCAAAATCACCATTCGGACTGTCATCAACCAATCCTGAATTTCTGTCTCCTGATACAGCTTCCTTTTCTAAGCAGAAGAAGTTTGCATTGACTATGGCAAAACAAGTGTCAGCCTCGTCTGCGTTTAAGTCAACGTAAAAAGAAGCCGACAGCCCTGGTATTGGAATAAATCCATTGCTCATGTCGTTTGTTACAACAAATGTATGAAGATTATTTAATCGCTCTCGGATGTGTACATCACTGGATGTAAGATGTACTCTTGGGGCAGGTGCTCCAAAAAAGTCTGGTTTAACCACGTGGCGAGATTCAATCCATTCGGAAGACGTGTCAATATCAGTAGAGTCCATTCCTCCATTCAAGAATTTTTCGACCAAAAGAAAGATATCGTTTAACGTTGCGGCATTTAATGATGCCGCTGTTGTTAGTGCTGGTATATTGACAGGCATTATTTTTTTATCACTCGGTAAAACATGTGGCAGTTTCGTAGTATCCCCGTAATAGCAACATTGCTGCCCAGTGAGGGCATTGCAAAGCCGCGTAAATCAAAAGTGTAATCGTTGACACCACTGCTTGTGGTCGAGGCCTCCAACAAACATACAATCGTACAACTATAGTCTACATTGGTTGATTGGCCATCTATCTCCAAGAAATTGTTAAATCTTCTCTCAGAACCAGGTATTCCTCCAAACGTAGACCCCTGAGACTCTGTTTCAAATATTTTAAATCGAACTTCTGGGCCGCCTATATTATTATTGGATCTTGTCAGCGTTTGAAACGAAAATGAACAGTGGACCAATATTTTATCTCCATTATCACATTGAATACCTGACACCTGTATTCGTGTACCGGTACTAGACAAAATAGGATCATAACAAAAATTAGCTTGTGTGGGAATCGTATAACTGCCACTTGAAATAAAATGACTTCCTGTTTGTGTTGGTGTTTGTGTCGCGCCACTAATTATTTGTACAGACTGCAATCCTAAATTTCTTCTGTCAATTCCTTCGTCTCTAACATTGTCAGAATTAACATTTCCAGAAATACTGTTGACCGAATTAATAAAATCATTGATATCAGTTGTTGTTATCTGATTACCTGTGAGTAACGATGGAATTTTTACTTGTGCCATTGCTACCTCTTTTTCGCATGTAAAATTAAATTTCGGTTTCGAATAGTAACCTTGAAACCCCTTATGACCTCTCTCTGCCCTAGGTTATCTCGATACATTCTAGCTTGTATTTTAAGCTCTATACTACCAGCGGCTACCGGTATAGCCCCAGTCATATACACACTCTGTGATTGACGCACAAACGGAAAGCTAAATGTTTGGCAAATGTCCTCTCCGTTGACCATCATTCTAAAATCAATAAAATGCTCTTGGGCTTCGTGGTAATGACCCTCTCCAAAAGCATTTAAAGTATCGTATCTGGTTTTAACATTGTTCCCGTCATCAAATAAATCAGAGGTTAATGCTGTCAAGGTTTCCCATTCGAACCAAGCTCCAAAATGACCAATGATCACACAATCAACAGGTACATCAACTGTAATTTTAAGTGCTTGTACATCCACATAATGGATTGGTTGATCTTCCAACGGAACACTGATACTGTCGAAAGCTACTGTCTTAACAATATTAAAAGCCTCATCCGCAATAGACTTGGAAGTTATAGCCTTCATCGGGAGATTGTCTCGATCAACATGCCCATTAAGCTCGTGACCCAATATCTGCATATTGTCACGTATTCTTGTGGGTTCGATGACTTCTCCGGTTCGCACCTCATATTTTTTATACCTGTGTGCCATTATCTCTTCAAACTCCCACCTAACTTTTCTGTCAATGGTATAACATCTCTGCGAGTCCCTAGTCGACCCTCTAGCTCATAGTTTACAATTTCCATCTCGTCAGAACAAGTGAACTTTAATTTTAACTCGTTGACTGGCCCTTTGTGCATCGTGGAAAAATCAAGACGAGCCACAACTGGTCGGTGTTCTTTGTATACCGCTGTACCATCAAATGTTGTAGAACCATACAAAGGAAATTGAGCATCTTCTAATGGTCTAAGTTGAGTGACGGTTGCTGTTGTTGCAACCGTAGCTGGCTCTCTATTTACTGTTACCTCCATTGTCATCGTATTGCCGTATCCAACAATTCTACTCATCACTCGAACGGGAGAGAAGTTTTCGTACACACTATTGAACGGTAGGTTTACTGTTTCGTAGGTCGAGGTTATTGTTCCGAGCAATCCTAACTGATTTGTGCCTCCATATACATACAATCCTCTAGAAGCAGTCGTAGACACCAAATTTGGCCCAGCAAGCATCAAGTATCCTCTGTGATCTTGTGTCTCAATTAATCCTGCCACTTGGCTGGATTCATAAACTGACCAAGCACCGATCTCATAAGAAAACTTGAACACCTTGTGTGGAATTGTTTCTCCATCCATTGCAACAGTAACCCAGTATTCTCGATCTTTGTGGTAAATAAGACTACGGAAATTATTTGCAAATTGAGTGTTGACTCGATTGAAAATATCTCTCAATCCCTGAGACAGCTTGAAGAACCTAGTCTGCTGTGTGCTGTGGTAGGTGCCTTCCAAAACATAAATGCCATCATTGGCCATAAAAACCAAACCAACGCCAGGTACCTCTCGAATTGTCTGATTTGAAATGCAACCGATATCAGTTGTTAGAGTCTGTGCGAAAAAACCACTGACCGGATCACCTTTCACTAGGTAAATCGCTCTATGCTTAAAGACCACCAAAGAGTCTCCTGTTGGATACAATCCAGTGATCAATGAGGTTTGATTGTCTGCCAAACTAAAAACATTGTCCGGTGGGAATACTTCTGGATTTAGAGGTCGACTGTATCTCAACTCTTCGTTTGTATCACCAGCAACAAACATTGTATTTTTGAACACAGCTAGCTTTGAACTGTTCTTTGGAAAATCTCCATAGTCGTGCTCCAACGTCAATGCGCCTAAGTCAAAATCTCCCAGTCCGTCTACATATAACTCTGTTATATTGTCCTGTATTTCGTCCAAAAAGTAATACTCGCCACCGAATAAAGATTCTTTGGGTAGCGTCACAACATTTGAACCTTCAATAAATGTTTCTAAATTTAAAGTTCTGTACAATCTTCTGGCTACTGTTCCTATTGGCCCTCTTGGTATCTCGACAACGACAAAATGCCTATACGTGTCTGCCGTCAATGTAGACGTTGCATTGTCAGAGTCTCTTGCATCAAAATTTTCTGTTGTATCTATTTTGACTGTCGCAGAAGCTGTTGACATCCTGCTCTCTTGACCACGTTCATTGACAAAGGTCACTACATATTTAAATTCGTTGTTGGATCCTGCGTGACCAACACCTGTTGGAAACGTACTGCGTATAGCCGTTTTCTGCGTAATGTATGCCCGAGGTTGATTTGGTTTGGTGCTAAATCCTGCGCGAGTGCATTTTTTTCCGTCAAAAACAAGAGGAGCGTCTACTCCATTAACCAAGTACAAATTGCTTCCATATAATGTAAAATATGTATGACTAATATCCTGACCATTGGCTCCTGATCTGTTTCGATACGATGACGGATCGCCATTGATGAGCGTGCCATTCACAAACTGAATAATTGTACTGGGATCATTTGGAGCTTTAGATCCATTGAAATAACGAAAGCCTCCATTCTTATTTTCGTACACCAACCACTGCAGTGCACTTCCGTGCTGACCAAACCAAAACAAACTATTTGGAGGAGAATTGTAGTCGTAATAATTAATCGTGGACGAAGAGGGAAGCGTTAAGGCACCCGGCCCATCATCGCCCGTTACCACACCTTCCTTAGAATCTGTCGTGTAATCCTCAACCAACCTGCGATATCCAAACGCGGTTCTCCAGCTATCTTGATCACTCCACACCATGTTCTCAATGTGCGAAGCTTGATTTGCTCTAGCTTCCCAACGCTGATCTATGCCTCTTAGTGGTGCTACAATAAACTTGGATGTTTTAATACTCATATTTGATCTCTTGATTGGAATTTATTCGTTGTGTACTCAAATATGATTAATTAATCGTTGGGGTACCGTACACATTTCTGTTCCTGCGTGGTCGATCCCATCGCTGCATCCTCTTCCTGTCGTCATCTCTAGTCAGATAACGTCGCCTCAACTGAGCCAACAACAATGCTGCTCGCCTCTCGTACAACTGACTCTGTGTCGTATCTTGCATTTGCAAGAACATGTCTTGTAACGTCATATACACAAGGACAACATGATATTGACGAGGTATGACTGGAGCGTCATTGTCGGCAATCAAATCCTTGGGACGATAATGATATCGAATATGAATGTTCTTATCTGTATCTGGAGTATACCAAAACCGAACATATTGAACCGGCCCAGAGTCCTCAAATCGTAAAACATTTGTTGAGTTGGAAAACCGAAAGTCAGGATTAATTTGATAGCTGAACGCCTTCTTTGGATGAAGTTCTTGATCAGTAAAAACCAAACTGTTGCTGTCTGCCGACCCAACCAACATCCATTTACCATCATTGGTTACATCTCTACGATATATCAGTTTTGCCATTCCACTGTCTGTTCTCGTCAATGATGATGCTGTTGCAAAAAAACCAGTGTTATCTAAATTTCCCAACGAGATAATTGGTTGATTTGGACCCGTTGGATTAGCTACGGCACCAGTGGTGACGCTTACCGGAAGAGACGGTGGTGATTCTCTTCCTTCTCGATATATCGTGTACTTGTACTCATACGTCGTGCTCCCCAACAAATTGTTGGCAGTAAAGGCACCAGAATTAACGGTTATGAATGTCGGTGTGTTCAAAGGAGGGTCATCTGTGATATGCTCATCTTCAACAACTGCAGAAGAATCACCCGTGTTGTCTGCATCCAAATAAGCAAACTCCTCTCTTCTGCGATTGACGTACAACAGCTTACCCCTGTCTGCATCCCGGTCGGTAAAAGACAGCACCTCAATGCAGTCTCTTGGAAGGGCAAAACGTTGATACGTAATCTTCCAGTTGAACACAGTGGAGCCATCTGCCGTGCCGTCCCAATCATCATCAATGAAGAAATGAAATGTCGAAGGATTAGAAGAAGTGTCCTCCTCAACTCGGATAATTGTAAATTCTTTGCTTGTTGTTGTGTTCGTTAAGGTTTGCGACTCCATCTGAAGATTTGGAGTAAAACCTACTGCTGTGACCTTTCTCGCATTGGTGGCACTTGTAACCTGTATACCTGGACCCGTTGAGCTTCCCTCGATGGCTTTTCGCAAGGTAATTTCTCTTTCCTTCTGCAAAAACAACCAATGAGCAGAGTCGCATAGCTCCTGATATCGATCGTTTAATCGACGGACAACAGAGTCTCTGTACTGCTGCAAGTCCGGAAAGTAATCCATCTGGTCAAATATACGCTGTCGTATCTCAGATACATTCATTTTTACTCTCCAATTGAAAAAGGGGATGGCAAGCCACCCCCTCCGTTATTCACTAGACTTCTTGATTTTTATTAGTAACTCAAAGGATTGAGCAACATAACATTGGCTTTATTGCTTGAAGCATTTCCAAGAGCAATCGCAAGAGGCTTGTTCGTATCTGCATCTGAAGAAGGTATTAGATCCAACCGACCACCAGTTGAAGAAGGGAACACATGTAAACCACTTGTTGACCCTGTTGCCACATTAGCTTTTTCGAAAATACCTGAAACTTGTACTTGCACAATAACGCTTTCACCTACAGTATCATTTACAGATGCAGTTATAGTTTCCGCAACAATTCCTACACACAACAGTTCTGTTGTTGCTGAGGCTAGTTTTATTACATTTCCAGTTCCAAAAGAACTGAGAATGTCAGTTCCACCAACGTTAGCAGAAGCAATCTGCAAAGCCACTGCGTCGCCTTTGGTGTAAGTAACAGCAGAACCGCTGTCGGTAGAAAAACCGATCATCCGTATAATTCTCTTAGGCTGTACACTTGTATTCGCTTTAAATCCACCAGAACCATCTTTACGAGTTCCAATTCCATCAATTTTGTTTGGGTAGTTAGCCATTTTCTTATTCTCCTAAGATTATTCTAATTAAAAGGTTTCTGC
>TARA_R100000697_G_scaffold2582_1_pt1 | contig 14301 bp, 12 predicted proteins | sample TARA_R100000697 | Tara Oceans TARA_R100000697 (sample SAMEA2622788) | marine metagenome | biome: marine biome (ENVO:00000447); feature: surface water layer (ENVO:00002042); material: "saline water (ENVO:00002010), including plankton (ENVO:xxxxxxxx)" | depth 5 m
AAACTGAGAAGACGAAATGGCCGTTAATAAAATTACAAATAAAGATGTTGTTAACCGAGGATTAGTGAATAGAGCTAATGAAGTTTCTACAAAACAAACAACTATTCGTGGTAATAGAGAAACAACTATTATACCCGGCAACAACTTTTCAGATAATTATGCAATCACACTTAAAGATGTTGATACTTCTGTTTTAAATCATGTAAAAAATGTGATGAAACCGAGAGTTAAAGAAGCTAACGAAACTTTTAAAATACCCGTTTATTATGGTAACGAGGAAAGGTGGAAAGCTGTTAGAAAAAGAGGAGTATTAAGAGATAAAAATAATTCATTAATTTTACCATTAATTATGTTACGAAGAACAGAAATTGCAAGAAATGATTTATCAGGCCAATCATTTCCACATGATGTAAGAAATAAACACATTAATGTAGTTAGAAACTCAAGTTGGAGTAGAGATAATCAATACGATAGATTTTCAGTACAACAAGGAATCAAACCTGTATTTGAAAATATAGTAACTACAATGCCTAATTATACAGATGTAACATATGAATTTATATTATGGACTAATTTTATAGAACAAATGAATCCATTAGTGGAATCTTTTGTAGACCAATCACATACATATTGGGGTGGTGGAGAAAATAAAAAGTTTTTATGTACGATTGATAGTGTATCTGATGCATCAGAAATGAATCAAGATGGTGAAAGATTTATTAAATCAACATTTAGTGTAACTACAAAAGCTTATTTATTACCAGAATATTTAAATTCAGTAATAACAAACAAAGTTTCAAATATGAGAAAACAACTAACACCGTCAAAAGTTGTATTTGGATTTGAAGGTGACGCCACGGACGAACAAGTAGGAAAATAATTTACTCGTTTTCTAAATTTATATATACTTATATATAGACAGTAAATAATTCATAAATGGAGGTTACAATGCCAGAAGAAGTAAAATTCACAGAAGAAGAACTTACACAAGTTCAAAATATTCAAAAAGCGTATGTTAATATTCAACAAAGTTTTGGACAATTAAAGTTAGCTGAACTTAAATTAAAAGAACAAGAGGATGAATTAACAAATAATTTGTCTAACATACAAACAGAAGAAAAAAAGTTTCTTGATTCTATAACTAAAAAATATGGAACCGGAACTTTAAATCCAGAAACAGGATTATTTGTACCAAATAAATCTGAATAATCAAAAAAATATTATTGTTTGGGAATTTAATCATATATTTATATATGAATAATACTAATGCGCAAATATAGTATTTACCTCAAAAATTAAAAAGTTAACTTAGGAGAAATTCAATGGCCGAAAAAATTGTATCGCCTGGTGTATTTACGAATGAAATAGACCAATCATTTTTACCGGCTGCTATTGCTGATATTGGAGCGGCTCTCATCGGGCCAACTGTCAATGGTCCTGCAGGAATCCCAACCATTGTAACATCATTTTCAGACTTTCAAAATAAATTTGGAGATGTATTTAAGAGTGGTTCAGATTCACAACAGTTCTTAACATCACATGCAGCTGAACAATATTTAAAAAATTCAAACACATTAACTGTAGTTAGGATAATGGCTGGAACATTTAGTCCAGCTACCGCAACTATTACAAATTCAAACACTGTTGGGACTTCATTTGGTTCTGCATCAATTAAATTGATGGCTAATGATGATGGCCCCACAGGTGATAATACTGATGCTCTTCCAAGTGGTTCACAACACGAATTAACAATTGGTGGTATAGATTTCGTGCCTGTAATATCTGCTTCATTGTTTGATAATAGTAGTCTTGAAAGATATGTGACTATAACCACAACAACTGATGGATTTGGTCAAAATTTAAGAGATTCAATAAATTCTGCTACAATCGCTGGATTAACATCAGTATCAGCTTCATATGCAGCTGGTACAAATATAATAGGACTTACTGGTTCATCAGCTGGAACTTCAGGTAATGTTACAGTAACTACTGGTTCATCTCAACCACTTGCTGCAGCAGCCACCCAAGATGTATTCACTAATCCTACAGATGGTCTTTCAGGATTTAGTCTACAAGGTGGAACGGATAGTGAAACCACTTCAACATCATTTGTTCTTAGAACAATTGCTGATGGGACAATAATGAATAATGCTGATTCTACTGTAACTACAAATAGTGTTCTTGTAAGTGGTTCAAAACACAATTTAAGATTTGAAATATCAAATGTTAATAATAAAAAAGGTACGTTCACACTTTCAATTAGAAGAGGTGATGATAATGTTAAAAGAAAACAAACATTGGAATCATTTACAGGTGTAAACCTTGACCCTAATTCACCAAACTTTATTTCAAAAGTAATTGGAGACCAAAGACAAACTGTAAGAACGGATGAAAATGGTAATCCATATTTACAATTAAGTGGTTCATATCCAAATAAATCAAGGTTTGTAACTGTTGAAGAAGTAAATTCAACAATAGATTATCTTGATGAAAATGGAGAGGTAAGAGTTCCTGCTAATTCTGCCTCATTACCTTCAGTTGGTAGTGGTTCATCTAATGGTGGATTTACTGGTGGTGCTGATGGACAATGTGGTTTTGATGCTTTAGGTAATATGAATGGTAGTCTAACTGGAGGTAAGGTTAATTTCTATGAATTTATAGATACACAAACACAAGGTTTAAAACCTCAAACACCTGATGAAGGACAAAATGCATATGTACAAGCATTAAACATACTTTCAAATCAAGATGAATATGATATTAACTTGATTTTAGCACCTGGCATCATTGATAGTGTTCATCCAATAGTATCTAAAAAAATCATAGATGTTTGTGAGGATAGAGCTGATTGTTTTGCAATTATCGATCCAGTTGTTTATGGTAAAAATGTATCTGATGCTACTGCAAGAGCTGAAGCGAGAGATTCAAACTTCGCAGCTATGTACTGGCCTTGGGTTAAAGTGCCTGATTCACTAATAGCTGGAACTCAAAGATGGGTACCGCCATCAGTTACATTGGGTGGTGTTTATGCATTTAATGACCAAGTAGCTCATCCGTGGTTTGCTCCTGCCGGATTGAATCGTGGTGGAATTGATGTCGCTGTACAAGCTGAAAGAAAACTAACTCAATCTGATAGAGATACATTGTATGATTCAAATGTTAATCCAATCGCTACATTTCCTGGACAAGGTGTAACGGTATTTGGACAAAAAACATTACAGAAGAAAGCAAGTGCATTGGATAGAATCAATGTAAGACGATTATTAATCAGAGTTAAGAAGTTCATCGCAAGTTCTTCAAGATTCCTTGTATTTGAACAAAATACTGCTCAAACAAGAAACAGATTCTTAGGAATTGTAAATCCATTCTTAGATAGAGTACAATCACAAAGTGGTTTAAGTGCGTTTAGAGTGGTGATGGATAGTACGAATAATACACCTGATACAATTGATAGAAATCAATTAGTCGGACAATTATTCTTACAACCAACAAGAACTGCTGAGTTTATTGTATTAGACTTTACAATACAACCCACAGGTGCTGCTTTTCCAGAGTAATAGTTAGTTAAATAAACTAAAGAAAAGGGATTTATTTAAATATAAGTCCCTTTTTTTTATATTTTTTATATTTATATATGAAGAATTAAATGTAACAAAATTTACATGTTAAGGAATATTAGGAGAAATTAAATGGCTATAGGAGAATTAATAGAACCAAATGATTTGATGTTTAGGGATTGGGAGCCAAAACTTAAAAATAGATTTGTGTGGGATGTAGAGGGTATAAATGCTTATACTGTAAAAGCTATGAACAGACCAACTCTTGAATCTGAAGAAATCGCCCTTCCACATATCAATGTAACAAGATATGTCAAAGGTAGGTCACAGTGGCAACCAGTTGATATTACTTTGTACGACCCAATCGTACCAAGTGCAGCTCAACAAGTAATTGAGTGGATTAGATTATCACACGAATCAGTAACAGGTAGAGATGGATATTCAGATTTTTATAAGAAAGAAGTTAAATTCCGTTTATTAGGTCCTGTCGGTGATACAGTTGAAGAATGGACATTAGTTGGTGCTTATATTCAAAGTGCTAATTTTGGTGATTTAGCGTTTGAAGATTCAACTCCTGTTGAAATTACTTGTACAATAAGATATGATTACGCAATACTTAATTTCTAATAAATACTTAAACTGAAATATAAGAAAACCCTTAATAAGAAGAAATATTGAGGGTTTTTTTATTTTATATATATTTATATATGGAGAATATAATGAAAACAACATTTGAAGAAATAATTGAAGTGGTTTTAGAACATGAAGGTGGATATGTAAATGATCCAGATGATGCTGGTGGGGAAACCAAATATGGAATTGCTAAAAGATGGTATCCTGATGTGGACATTAAAAATCTTACAATAGAACAAGCTAAGCATATATATCATACAGACTATTGGAAACCAGCGAAATGTGATTCAGTTCCTCCACAATTAAGGCATATTTATTTTGATATGTGTGTTAATTTTGGTAGAAGAGGAGCTGTAAAGGTTTTACAACAGGCTGCTAATTCTAAAAGTAGAGATAAAATTGAAGTAGATGGTGGGATAGGACCAAAGACAATAAATGCTATTCAAAAGATATCATTAGATAGAGTAAGAGCATATCGTGTGTTACGATTTGCAAACATAGTTATCGATAAACCAAACCAAGAAAAGTTTTGGATGGGTTGGTTTAGACGGGCGATTGAAGTTTAACTAAAGTTATAGGAGATATAAATGTCAACAGATAAATTATATAGTGAAATAAAAGAATTATTTGAACAATTTGAAGAAAATCATGCAGTATTTTCGGAAAAAGGTACAAAAGCAGCTGGCGGTAGAGCGAGAAAAGCTATTGGTGAAATAAAAAAATTAGTTACAGGTTATAGACAAGCGTCTGTTTCTGAATCAAAATAATCGGAGGTTATAATGGCAGATAATAAATTTCCAAGTGAAATGATTGATTTACCCAGTAAAGGTAAATTTTATTCAAAAGAGTCCCCACTATCAGAGGGTAAAATTGAAATCAAATATATGACAGCAAAAGAAGAGGATATATTGACATCACAGAATCTTATCAAAAAAGGTGTGGTTATAGATAAATTACTTAATTCTTTAATATTAACTAAGGGTGTATCAACTGATGATTTATTGTTGGGTGATAAAAATGCTGTTATGGTTGCAGCTAGAATATTAGCATATGGACCAGAGTATGTGTGTGAAATTACAAATCCAACTACAGGAGAATTACAAGAACAAATATTTAATTTAGCAGATTGTCCGTTTAAAGAAACAGAAAAAGATATAACGGAAAATTTATTTGAGTGTGAATTGCCTATATCTAAAAAGAAAATTAAATTTAGTTTACTTACGGGAAAAGAAGAAAAATTAATTGATACAGATTTAAAGGCATCAGCTAAATTTGTTGGTGGTGTTGTTCCTGAATTAACTACAAGATTAAGGTATTTAATTAAAGAGGTTGATGGTGATAACTCACAAAGTGTGATTAATCAAACTGCTATGAATATGTTAGCTAGAGACTCTATATTTCTAAGAGAAGAGTTAAAAAAAGTGTCTCCAGATATTGAATTATCACAAGAAATAGAAATAGGAGGCCAATCCGTCAAGGTAGATATACCTATGACGGTTGAATTTTTTTGGCCTAAAACCGGAAGATAAACCAAAACTTCACGAACAAATATTTCAATTAATGTATTATGGAAAAGGATTTACACATTCCGATATATATGATTTACCTATTTATTTAAGAAATTTTTATTATCAAAAATTAGTTGATACTCGTAAAAAAGAAAATGAAGAAATAAAAAAAGCTAATCAAAAAGCAAAGTCTAAAAGTCCATCTATAAATCCAAGATTTAAAAGGTAATTTTTTGCATATTTGATATTTATATATGAATAGATACATCTAAATAGGAGAATATTGTGTCAAAGAAAAAATCATATATGAATCATAAAAATGTTTTGTTAGAAAACAAATTAATTGATGTATTTAAATTTTTAATTGGATTAAATAAATCAAAAAAACAAAAATTATCTTCAAAAGAAAAACAAGCCTTAAAAAATCCAAAAATACAAAAATTACTAAAAGGATTCTATAAAAATTTAGACACTGCTAAAAAACACAGTAATGATGTCAGAAGAGAATTAAAAAAACTTGGATATGAAACAGATGGATTACGATAATGGCTACTGAGGCTGAAATAAAAAAAAGAATAGAGGCTCTTACAGAAGAAGCTGAACTTCAACAACAAATATTTCAAAATGATAATAGAAGAACTACCGCCTTACAAAAATCTCAAAAGAAAATGGAAGAGATTTTTAAACTTGAAAATCAAATAAGTGAAACAAATAAAGACATAAGTAAAACAATTAGTGGTCTTGTTAGTAAAGAAACTAAACTTAAAGTTTCAGGTAAGGATAGGTTGGGTTTACAGAGAAATGTTGTCAATGAAACAAAAGAGCAATTAAAAGACACTCAAGGGTTATTCGCAAAAAATAAATTAAATGAATCACAAGCCAAAAAGTTAAATGATATTAGTGAAAGCTTAACATCAGGTGGTTCTGATTTAACAGGTATTAAACTTGCACAATTAGAATTAGATAAAATGATTGCTGAGGAGCAGGATGATATAGTTAAAAGTAATTTAGAGGGTTATAGAGCAACTTTAGGAGCTGAAGAAAGAAGATTAAAAATAAATGAAGCTTTACAGTCCACATTGTCCGCGACTGATAGTATTTTAGGTGGAATAGGTTCTTCCATAGCAGGATTTTTAACAAATCCCTTAACCATAGCCACCGCAGTTTTACTCACATTCAATGAAACTCAACAAGCCATTGGTGATGAATTTGGAGCACTAGGTGTAACTCAATTTAGAGATGATTTAGCTGGAGCATCACAAGAATTTACTAAAATAGGATTAGAAGCAAAGGACGCTTTAACTTCGACTAAAAGTCTATCTTCTGAGTTTGGTATTGGATTTCAAAAAGCATTAAGTTTATCAGATTCAATTGGTGATATTGCAGTTTCAACTGGAATGTCTGCAGAAGAATCTGGAAAATTAATTGGAGCACTTACCACAATAGGTGGTTTGACTGAACAAGGTGCAGTTGAATTAGCTAAATCTGCTGAGTCTTTAGCTGTAGCTAATGATGTGGCACCTGCTGTTATTTTAAAAGACATAGCAGCAAATACTGAAACATTTGCTAAGTTTTCATCCGCTGGAACGGAGGGATTAACAAGAGCAGCCATACAAGCTAGAAAACTTGGTGTAGAATTTAGTTCTATTGCCGGTGCTGCGGAGGGTATGTTAGATTTTCAATCTTCATTAAATGCTGAAGTTGAAGCCTCTGTGTTGTTAGGTAGAAATGTTAATTTACAAAAAGCTAGAGAATTAGCACTATCTGGTGACTTAGAAGGATTTCAATCTGAAATACTAAAACAAGTTGGTAGTCAAGCTGAATTTGACAAAATGAATGTTTTACAGAAAAATGCATTAGCTAAAGCTACTGGATTAACTGTTACTGAATTAGGTAAAATGGTTTCAAAAGAAAAAGAAGCAGTTACTTTACAAGGTGAACTTGCAAAACAAGATTTAAGTAAAATAGTGCCTGAAGAAACAATAACAGCAACTGCAGAACTTATAGGTAATTTTAAAGCGATTGGATTAAGTTTAGCTGAAACATTGGGGCCAACTCTTGAATTTGTTGTGGGAACATTTGGTGGACTTTTAAAATTTGTAGATGATTTTATTGGAATAGGACCTGCTTTACTTGGTTTATTTGTAGCTATAAAGACTAATGCTATGATAGCTGCGGCTGCTCAAATATATAATGCAGTTGCTGGATTTTTTGGAGCTGCAGCATTGGGTTCAACAGCCACACTTGGATTTGGAACATTAGTGATGGTTGGAATGGCTACAGCTGCGGTAGCTGCTCTAATGGCATCACTTTCAAGTGTTGGTGATTTGAGCTATAAAGCTGGAGACAGACCTATAGTATCACTTCCAAATCAACCAAATGCACTAATTGGTAGAAAAGATGACGATGTGTTAATGGCTCCAGGTATAGCAGGAGGTGGAGGTAATGTTACTAACGATGCATTGATGGCTCCAGGTATAGCAGTAGGTGGAGGTAATGGTGAACAAGCAAAATTAGGAATGAGAATTGATAAAACAAATGAAAAACTCGATAAATTGATAGCAAATATGGAATCATATTTTGGATTAGGTGGTAGTGCTATTAGAGGTATAGGTAATAGGGTTGGTGAAAACGTAAACGCTAATATGGTTACATAGGAGAATATAATGTCATTTGAAAATTTAAAACATATATTTGAAGAACATGGAACTAACACAGGTGAAGGAACAAAAGCATTCTTTGAAACACCTGCAGGAGGACCAGTACCACAACCATACAGTGGTAATCCACCTAATTCTAATTTGATAGATTTTAACACTAACACTAATACTTTACTAAAAGCATTTTTTAGTTCACCCATAGGAGGGCCAATACCACAACCATATAATGGAAATCCACCTAATTCTAATTTGATAGATTTTAATAGTAATCAAGATAATTATCCAGCAGAATTTAACACACCAACTCTTGAAAGTAAGTTTAATGAAGCTGTCCCAAATGAATTATTTAGTGAACCAGCATTTCCATCAAATTATACACCACAGAATACACTTAACGCGGATGGTTTTTTTGTAAATAATGATGTATTGGGAAAACATGGGTGGCCAGATTTATATACACCAAATCATAAATCAATAAATATTACTAATCCAAGTCCAAGAGCTGCGAATCCATTTCAACCTAGAAGAGGTGGACTGGATATAAAAACAGACATTGGTTCAAGAACGTCTGGAATAGGATTACTTGGTAATTTATTAAATAGTTCAGGTATAGGTAGTGATGCAGTCAGCGGAGCAAATATTTTAGATGGTAGAGAACCATATGTAGTAAGTAGAATACCAAAAGACGGTGATGGTAATATAAATGGAAGACTTATAAACTTTGGAAGTCGTAATTTACCATTTGCTAGAGCACTAACGGATACATTTAGAGTTGGTAAATATTTAACATCAACTAAAGGAATACTCAATATAGCTTTAAAAAATGCTGATTTATTTATTCCACAAACTGTTGTAAAATCAAAAGTAACAGGTTTTAAAAATGACCAATTGATACAAATCCCACAGCGATTCAATAACGGATATGATCCATTATCAACATTAATACAAGTATCTCCATTGGCTAGACTTATTGGTCAAAGTTCAATACAGGCAACTCAGTCGGGTATTATAAAAAATAAATATGGAGATGATGTTGCATTTAAACTAAACGAAACATTTATAGGAGGTGTTCCTGCAAATCGACAAATCGGAGATGAACCACCAGAAAATTTATTAAATGCTAGTGTTAATGGAGTTAAAATAGTTAGTAAATTTACAACTGGTGGTGATAAAGCCACTTTAGCAGAAATGATTACAGGTGAATCATTAACCGCTACAGGAGAGCAAACCAAAGGAGATACGAGTGCTGATGTAACGAATTATTCAGTCTCTGCAGAAAAAGATGGAATGCCTGTATATTTTAAAGATTTAAGAGATAATAAGTATATATTTTTTAGAGGTTATGTTGATGGTATAACAGAAAGTATCACCCCATCTTGGTCTGAATCAACATATTTAGGAAGAAGTGAACCTGTTTATGTTTATGAAAGAGCCATACGAAGTATTTCTTTTAACTTAACATTAATGGCTCAAACTGAATTTGAACTAAAAAAAATATATGAAAAAATGGATAAATTAACATCATTATGTTATCCTGAATATGCAACTGATGTTTTATCAGGAAATACACGAATGAAACCACCATTAACTAAATTTAGAATGGGTGAATTATTTGGTAAAACAAATCAAGAAGAACTTGGTTTTATTGAAAGTTTGACTTATACTGTTCCTGAAAATTCTACTTATGAAAGTAATCCTGATACAGGTAGAGTTCCTAAGTATTTAACAGTCGCTATAACTTATAAAGTTATTCACGAATCTGTTCCTGATATTGATACTAATTTTTATGGAATTAATAAACCGGAGAATGCCTAATGAGTAATAGATATAAAAATGTATCTTTAAATTTTAAAAATGATAAATCATATCAAGGAACTACATTGTATAAAAAAGTTCCACTCAAAGATACCGATAAATATTTTATTGCTCAAGAAGGTGATAGGTGTGATAGTTTAGCAAATGAGTTTTATGGAAATCCAAAACTGTGGTGGTTCATAGCTAGAGTTAACAATATCAAAACAATGAATATTCCTGCTGGAACAAGTTTAAGAATTCCATTGACTGCTGAGGATGCTGAAGGGTTATAAAAATGATAAATAGACGAATATTTGGTGCTGATATACCAGTGATGGTAAAGAAAAAATTAGAAGCAAGACAAAAATTAGCTGAAGGTGCCAAAAACCCAAATGATCCAATTAATTCTGATTATAAAGATTCAAGAATGAAAGGGGGCCCAACTAATGATGGTAGATATGCATATAATGAGTTAATAGAAAATAATTTTAACATGGAGGCAGATTTATCGTCAAGAACTCCATTTGCTAGAATGTGGACAGCAGTTTCTTTATGTGACTCATCTCAAAAACCAACCGAAGACCAATTACGAACAGCGAATAGTATTCAGAGAAAAGAATTTTTAAAGTGGAAACCAAAAATATTAGCTAGAAAAATTTATGTTGTTGGAACTAATAATTTATCAACTTTAGCTAAAGATACAGCTTTAAATGATATGACTTCAGATAGTGAAAATTTTGATTCATCAACCTTAGTTTCTGTTTTTCCTATGGAACATTCTACAGCGGATGAAATAACAATTAAAGAAAATGGTGAAGAAATAACTAAAACAGTTTATGATAATAATAAATTTTTGAAACCTCAGGCTGGTATTATATCAGTTAGTAGTGAAACAGGTGGAACTTTAGGTGCTATTAAAACAACCACTATTAAATTTAAAGTATCCAACTTTAACGACTTTGATAACATATATAATAGATATTTTTTAAGACCAGGTGCTCAAATTTTTATTGACTTTGGTTGGGATGCGTTAAAGTACCCATTATATGACCCAAATGTATTTTTAGATAGTAATCAAATTGAAACAGAATTATATGGTGAAAAAAACTCTAAAGATCCATCATCTAAAGATGGATTTATTACTAAAAATGCAGGGGATGTTGAAACTTTAATTGGAATAGTTACAGGATATGAATCAAATATCAATGAAGATGGTTCGGTAGAATGTAGTTTAGAATTAACTTCAAAAAACTCTTCTTTGTTAGGTTCTGCGAAAAATGCATCTGATAATAGTGATAGAGATAGTTTAAGATATCAATTTCAATTAGATACTTTACTTTTGTTTGAATCTATTTATAGACTCTCAGCGAATCAAGATGATATTGATGATTACACACCAAACAACAATTCATCTGTAGAAACAATAGACAAATTTAACAAAAAAGTACAAAAGTTAGCTTTTGATTCGTTTAGAGCTTTTAATTATGTACCATCAACTACGGCAACTTTATCTGGAGTAGCTATTATAGGAACTGATATATCAGATTCAGAAAAATATATTTCTTGGGGATTAATAGAGGATACTTTAATAAACAAAAATTTTGGCCATGGTAATAGCGCTGAAGAAATTAATACTGCTAAAAAAGAAAACTTACAAGTCGCTTTAGATTCAAGCGCAGCTTTTACTACATTTACACAAGCTTGGATAAACAAACAAAAAAGCACTCAAATATCACCACCAAAATTTATCGTACCTGAATTTTGGGATGATTCTTATAGTGTTAATTTGAATAAATCAGGACTTACAGAAGCCGGTAGAACTGCAGAATTTTCAGCTGAAGGTAAGGATTTTACCGAATTGAAAAAAAGTTTTAAAGAAGAATTTAATGAGTGGTTAAAAGAAAGCGCTCCAAAAGTAAATGAAGACTATCAATTTGGATTTTATAGAAAAAGTAAACCAATAACTGATTTTGATATAGAAAAAAGAAGAGTTCCAATTAGAGAAATAATGATACACTCTGAAGTGGTATTAGAAGCATTCACCAACAGTTCAAACACTACGTTAAAATCTGTGATTAATGATATGCTGGAAAAAATTAATGAAGATTCTTATGGTATTTGGAATTGGACTTTAGGTAGTGATGGTGATGATAAAAGACTTTCAGTTATTGATACCAATTTTTTAGATATTAGTTCCGATACCAGTCAAAATAAATTTAATAATATATTTCAATTTAACATAATGTCAAAAAATTCTATAGTTAAAAATTATAATGTTAGTTTGAGTTTACCTGAAGGTGAGATTGGAAGTATGTATGCTATACAGGCTTTATCTGGAACTAACGCTAATATTTTTCCAATAAGTAAATTAGTTGAACAACAATCTGCTTTACAAACTATAATTAATAAATATGGAAAAAATAAAGACATAGGATTTAGATATTTACCAGATATGGCACCATATAATGCTGTAAAACAAAGTGATAGTATTACTAATGGAGTAATTTATACAGATTATTACCGAGATTCAGCTGCTGTTTTAAAGACAAAAGCAGGTGGTGGTGCTTATAGTTCGATTGTAAATATTGATAATTTAGATACTGCAGTTGAAAGTACAACCACAACTGAAAATGATACAAGTGGAAATGAAACTGAAGAACTGAAACCAATGGAAAGAATCGCTCTTAACAAACAAAAATACGAAAAACAAGGATATATAACAGTAAACAATTCAGACGAATATTGGAAACTTCAAACCACAGGACAATTCACAATAGACGCTGAGGAAGTTAATTTTTTTAAACCAATACCATTACCGATGACGTTGTCATTAACAATTTATGGAATCAGTAGTTTAAAACCTGGTGATATATTTAGAGTTGATTATTTACCACAGGTTTATATTGAAAAAGTTTATTTTCAAGTGATAAAAGTTATACACAATGTTGACTCCTCAGGTTGGTATACTGAGTTAGAAACTCAATTTAGAATAAGACCAGATAAATATGCAGATGATAATATATTAACAGTTCGTTCAGATAAATCTTCAACTAGTGGTAAACCAATTTCAACAAAAATAAACGAAATAGATCCTAATGATACTCAGGATGCGGACAAAGATGCAACTAAACCTAAAATAAACAAGCAACTTCTAAACGATATAAATCAAGAAAGTCTTCAGGAAAGAGGGATGATTATTAAAAAAGGATCTAAATCCGCTATTAATACTGTAGCAGACACAATTTTATTTGGAGATGATGTTAAAGCAACTGTAGAAGACTTATTTCCACAAGGGACTGATAACTCTGCATATAGAGGAGGTAGTAAATATTATGGTTTTGCATGTCACATTCCATCAACAGCTAATATGACACAACACAGTTATAATATGCCAACAAAAGGTAAATTAAAAAATAGAGGATTTTGGTATAGTCCGACTACAAAACAAAACTCTATTTTTAAAAGTGATGCTCCAAGTGACTCTTATCCAAATACCTACATACCAAAGGGAACAGACATTAAAGTTATTAAAAATCTTGAAGATTTATATGGATATATGGTGGATATTCAAGAACTGGATGTAACTAATTTAAAACATATAAAATATGCTTGCAGATGTCGTTTTGACGGTGAGAATCCTTTACTTGTTGTTAATCCAATGTATTTTTATGATTGGTTTGGTGACTATAATTATTATTTAGGATATGGTGCTTCACATTTTTCAAAAAGTGGATATGGGCCACAAGGTGTAGGAGATACAGATACAAAAACACAACCTCATAATTGGGCTGTTAGAGGTCTCTACACCACAGAGACTTGGAATGCGACACAAGGTGAACCAGGTATTTTAGGAACAATGGTTTACTTTATTGTAAATGGTTCAAGCACAAAAAATCTACACTGGGGTGTTTTTCCTGTTGCTGGTGGTGCATCTCAAGGAGCTGATTTAAGGACATTAGATTTTGATACCAATTATAACTTTACGGAGGATTCAAGGAAATCTAGAGATGCTGGAGTTTCTGGTTATTCACCACAAATATAAAAAAAGCTTGTTTTTTAACATAAAAGGTTATATATTGTAGTATGATTTATATTGCTATACCCATATATTCAGAGCCATTCTTACATCCACTACATAAGAATAACAAG
>TARA_R100000697_G_scaffold10441_1_pt1 | contig 14293 bp, 1 predicted proteins | sample TARA_R100000697 | Tara Oceans TARA_R100000697 (sample SAMEA2622788) | marine metagenome | biome: marine biome (ENVO:00000447); feature: surface water layer (ENVO:00002042); material: "saline water (ENVO:00002010), including plankton (ENVO:xxxxxxxx)" | depth 5 m
TGCTGACACAGGAGCGTTAAAGACTCAACAGGTGGGAGCTCAGATAGAGCAGAAAGATAAAGCACTTCAGTCAAAACAAGACATGACAGCTTTACAACAAATAGTAGGTGCTACCACTGCTGGCTCGGCACAAGATACTCAAGCTGGTATAGCTCAGTTCCAAGGACAAGCTAGTGCCTTTGGAGACTTAACAGAGGCGTATGGAACGGTTCAAGGAGATATATTAGAAGCTCAGGTAAATCTATTTGGACAACAAGCTGAAGCCTATGGTGATGTAGTGAGTGGTCTAATGACAGCAGCAGCAGATGTTCTAACTCCTTTGAGTGAAGAGGGATCAAAAGTTCCTAACATGGAAGAAGGGGCTAACATGAAGAACTATGAAGAAGGGGGTGACTCGGATATGATAAAGGCTGGTGAGCCAGATATATCTCCAGGTAAGTTTTCTCACAAAGAGAACCCTATAGACTTAGTACAAAAAAGACCTAGTGGTAAAGATGAAAAGATAGGAGAGATGACAGGTGGAGAGATTATAATGCCTCCAGACGATGTAGAAGAGTTTGAATCTCTAATAGCTAATAATGATGCTAAAGGTGTTTTTAATAAGCTAAAAGGACTATTTGTTAAATATGAACAAAAAGCTAAAGAACATAAAGAAAAAATGATGGGCAAAGAATCTATGAAAGCTAAAAAAGGCTCTAGGGTTTACAAGCCTAAATCTAAAATGACATACTAATATGGGATTATACGGAGGAGGTGCTTTTGTAAAAACTGACGGTTTTCAGATACCTAATTTTAAGTTGAATGACATAGAGAAGGAAAAACTTGCTCTAATGAAGAAGAGGTATGCTCAGGATAAAAAGCCGAGTGAGAAAGAAATGAAGAACTCTCCGTTTAAGACTCCTAATATAGAAGAAAACGCTGACGCAAAATTCAATGACTTATACAACACTCTTATAGAGGCTCAGTATGTTTATAACAAAGAAAATGTTAATGAGTTATATGATAAAAACACTCCTGATGATAACTACTTTGGAGAATATGACCCCATAAAAGGTGCAGCCAGTGACACTAGAGATATAGAAATAAATAAGATAGGACTACACACTCAGGCTTATGTTAAGAACATGAATGAGTTCCACGCTATGGTTATTGAGGTAGATGAATACGGTCTGCCCGTATATGATCTTAGTAACTTAAAAACTATAGATGTGCCTTTAACCAAATCAATGTTAGATGCTAATTTAAAAGAGGGTCAAACTTATCAAGACCTAAGCTACATGTGGTATGGTCACGATAGTGGTAATAAAGATTACTACCAAGAAGCCGCTCTAGCAGAGGGTAGTACAGAAGAAAACAAACAATATGTTTTTGTTAAAGATGAAGCTACAGGAGAAGAGGTAATGGTAGACGTGGATGGAAATCCAATTAGAGCTTTTAAGAATAGAGGAGGTATAGAAGGTGGTAGGGGACGTGTAGAACCAGTGGCATTAAGAAATGAAGATGGCACCATAAGATATGCTTATCAAGATTTAATGGACGAGGTGGTGGATCCTACCAAATTTTCTTTTACTGATAAAAACGTGCCTCAATACGGTGGTGAAAATTTTTTCGACTACTTTAGTCTGGGCAAATTTGATAAGGCAAAACTAAGTAAGCAAGCTACACAGCTACTTGGCATATCTCATTTTGCAGATAAATTAAGTTACAGTAATATTTTAGATCAACCAAACGAAATAAGTCCTAATAAATACTTGACTAATCAGGCAGTATCTGATTTAAGACAACAAGCTGTGACACAAGCAACATTTGGCGAAGAAATAAACTCTTTTACAGATAGAGTAATGAACAGGGCTGTATTGGAAGCTGCTGAAAGAATGTATAGAGATGCTAATCCTAATGGTCAGATGCCTGAAGGTTTTACTCGAGTGTTTTTACAGATGGTAAAAGAAGGAGATGGAGATTTGGGTAAATTGTCAAATAGTGAACTGTTTAGTGATTATAATGTAGAATATCAGTGGGGTGAGAAAAAGGGACAGAGAATAGAAAATGCTAGAGACGTAGTAGCAGAAATGATTCTTAATGACTTTATGACTGGTTACGCTCAGTTTGATCAGGGTTCAGCTCCTCAAGGTACTGTGCCAGCTACATTTAAATGGAATGAAAATAAGGGTAGTAGATCTTCAATATTAGGCAACACAGTTGGTATTCAAGAGTTTAGACTAGAAAGTAGAGATCAATTAAAAGGTCAAGATGTTACATTTGGAACTCATAACTTTGTTAATGTTGGTAATGAAAGATTGTTAAGAAATAAAGATGACGTTGGCTTTGTGTTTAGCGGTGAAGAGTTTAGCAGAGATCTCTTAAATGGTGTTTCTGGAAAAGTAAATGCTGGTGCTATTGTAGCTATAGCTGTAGATAAAAGAACAGGTGAAATTATTAAGTATGATACAGATGCTTATCAAGGAAGACCAGAGGATATGCAGAACAGTAGATCAAGCTTTGTGTTTGACAGTCAAGAACAGGCTGATAATGCTATCATTATACCTGCTTTGTTTGGTAAGTTTACACCTAGAGATGAAGATAAACTTAAAGAAAATATTGAGGCTGACATAAGACCAGATGGTAAAATAATTATAAATGGTCAACCTTTGGACGCTCAAGATATGGACATTATATTAAACACTGTTAGAAATGCAGACATGTTCTTCCCACTAAACAATAGAGTTTCTACTGATGAAGATTATAAAAATTATATAGATTATATAGAAGGACTTAATGAAACTGGAATATTTTACTTAGATGAAAGTGGAACTAAAAGAAAAAAGGGTGATGAAATTACCTCTGACGCAGTATTTGACTTTACCTTTGGTGGTAACGTAGGATAAAAATATTAATTATTTAAAATAAAATTATGGCAATAGTTTATCAAAATGATAAAAGAGCTGTAAAGTTTATAAAAGACTTTTACAAGCAATTAACCAAGAAAACTCCAAACCAATACCAGATTGATTCAATATTAATGAATTTTGATGGTGACTATGACAATATGATCATGGGCATGTACTCAGGATTAGTAGGTAAACACCCTACTAAAGATCAAATGAATCAAATCAAAAACAGGTATGGGTTAAAAAAAAAAGATTCGGCAAATGGTTTATTAGGATCGGCAACTGGAGAATCGGGGCAGTCGGCAACAAAAAAACCGTTTAAGGCACAGGAAGGAGCTTCTGTAGATACAAGACCCATTGGTCCACTTGATGATAGTGATCAAGACGTGTGGGACTACGACCCCATAGGTGGTAACTACTCCAAGGATGGTGTTATAGTATTCGAAGATCTAGTGCCGCAAGCTATCAAAGAGTCTTTAAAACTAAAGTATCAAGAAGAAATAGATATTAAAAACCTAAACAAGTCACGAAAAAGTGAAGAGGTTAAAAATAATCTTAACAAAATAAAAGACGATACTGACTTTAAAAAATATTACGAAAACCCAAAGGACACAACATCTGTATTTAAGTCTCTAGATCTTTACTCTAAGGCACCAAACGCAAACTTTGATTATTTATTAGAGGATGAGGATCCTGAAAGTCCTACTAAGACAAATGCTAAAGTAATCACTAAGCCAGGTAATTTCTTTGAGCCAGCTGAATCTGTTGATATAGAGTTTGACAACTCTTTAAAAATATCTGACAGAGGTAAGAACATAATGAGATTGTACGACAACAACTCAGATGATGATATATTTATGATACCTAAAAACAAAATAGGTATCTATCCAAATCAAGCTAAAACTACGGTAGGTAAAATATTAAAACCACTAAGAAAAAGTGGTGTAAGCATGTTAAAAGATTTGATGAGCGATGAGATAGAGGATGATGGGTCACTACCTGTTAATTCTAAAGGACTAGCTCAGTTTGAGTCTTACATGAATATGAATGCGGAAATAAGTAGACTAGAGAAACAACAAAAAGAATTACTAGCTGAAGGTAGTATTGATGACTTGTCTACTGAAAACCAAAATAAATATCTTGATAATCAAAAGGTATTAGAAGTGTATAACTTACACAAGGAAAACTTATACAAAAATATATTAGATAATGCTAGTTCTACTTCTGCTAGATACTTTGTTAATCATCCAAAAACTTCTAATTTAAAATTAAAAGATACACAGGTAGACTTAGTGTTTACACCAGATGATTTATATAAAAACTTAGTTGATCCTAATGAAAACATATATAGAGATGTAGATTTAGAAACTCCTAGAAGAGCTGCAAATAATGAGTTGTTAGATCCTTACAAAATAAATACAAAGCTAAATAACTATACAACAGACTTCATAAAAGAAAATGGTAAGTTTTCTAGTAAGGAGGATATGCTTGGTAATGAAGCTTACATCACAGGATTAAACTCTATGCAGGATAGATATGACGATCAAAAAACAAAAGTAGTATCTACACTGTTTACTATAAACGATCAAATAACACTAATAGGCTCAGTTGCTTCTGTTGATGATTATACAGAAAATAGTTACTTTAAGATAAAAGGTCTTGTTGATAGAAGAAATCAAATAAGATCACAGATACAAGAGCTTAGTGAAGGTGAGCAAACAGGCGATGACGCTAAAAGATTATCAAATCTAACAACCACACTCTCTGATATAGACTCTAGAATTGAACAGCTAAGACTAGAAAAAAGAACAAAAGATGAAGCTTTATTTGATGAGTCTGGTGCAGCTGTAGATCCAGGATTAAAAGAAATAGGTCAAGGTGTAAGTCTAAAAGAAAAAGAATATCTTAAACTGTATGACACTGGATATGATGAGGGCACGATAGCTAGTATGCTTACCGAGCAGAGTAACGACTTTTACGCTCAGAAACAACTTATGGAAGATGTTTTTGCTAATAACAAAATGACTCTACCTAGTGGTGCTAAAATGACTTTGAGCGAGATGAGAGACTTTCTGTTTGATGCAGGTTTAAGAGAAAAAGTTAGATCTGGTCCTTACGCTGGCACACCTATGCAACAAGAGTATTTAGACAGATCATTAGAGGATGAAGGTATCGCTATAGGTGCTTTTAATAAACTTAGACAGTTAGATAATAACTTTCAGGGTGCTATCATAAAAAACATTATAGGACCGTTAAAAGGTAGCTCAAAGGAAGATGTTAAAGCTATGTTAAACTACCTTGTAAACTTCAGAGGTAAATATAACAATAACATAACATCTTTGATGGCTGTAGAAAATGTATTAGCTTATAATGTAGATCCTGGTAAAGCTTGGAACAATAGAAAAGGCTCTATAAAAAACTCTAGATTACTTAGTCAAATTGGTGAGTCATTCAAAGAATCTTTTACTAAGTCTCCTATTTTTACCGATAACGATGTTCAAAACAATTACGCTAATATAGCTAGACAAAAAAACATTCCTGTTACCGAACTACAAAGTAAAGCTGGAGAAACTGATCTTACAGATATGTTGGGTCAAGGTGCTGGATCTACATTTTATATTATGGGTGAACTTTTGTTGACATACCCATTGGCTAGAGCTGGTATAACATCTTTATCAAAGATACCTAAGTTTGCAAAACTAGAGAATGCAGCCACATCAACACCTGTTGGGGCTTTTGTATTTGACATGGCTAAGGACATGATTACAGGTGCCGCTGCATTTGAAGCTACATCTGGAGATGTTGTAAATTGGAGAATGGGTGCTGCTGAAGGTTTTGTTCAGAACATGTTTAAGCAGATGGTTAAGTCTAATAAATATACTAAAGCACTTATGTCTGTATATGAAAAGGTTGGTAAGGGTGGTCTTGCATTAGGTGTAGTAGGTACTAGAGTGGGTGTCGGTGGTACTGCTGAACTATTTGCTGAATATGCTGGTGAGTTTACAGACAACCTAGACAAAATGGGTTTTGACTACAAAAAGGCTTTTGCAAAAACTATAGGTGAAACTAAAGATGAAAAAATAAATAAATTAATTACCACTGCTATTATGTGTTATGGTATGTCATCTGCGTTTACTCTTGCAACAGCTAGAGGTATAGACGCACAGCTAGAACAGATGATACAGGACTATAACGATGGTAACATAGATTTATCTGACGTAGACTACACTGCTATAACAAAATACTTAGAGTCTGTTGAACAGTATAAAAACTCAGCTTTTGGAGAAGAGGTAAAGGCATTACTTGACAGTGACTATCAAACAGCAAAAGAAGGGACTCCAGATGCTTTAAAATTATTAAACGCACCTTCTGGTAGATATAGTGTAAATGGTAAAGATGTTACTAAAAGAGCTATGGAGAGTTTGATTAACGATCCTACCTTTATACAGAAAATAAAAAACGGTTCTATAAACTTGAGAATAGATGATGATCTGGATCTTGAAAAACAAATTGATGAAAAGTTTCAGAATACCATGATGATTAGAACAGACAAGGATGGAACAGACTATGGACTGACAGCGTTAGAAGCTAACGAACAAGAAAAGAAAGATATAAATGCCGCTGATAAATTAATCAAAGAATCACTTAGTAGACCTGTAAAAGAATCTATAGATCAATACAGTAAAGATGAGTTGTATCTTAGAATGGCAAACACTGAGGACTTGTATAAGGTGTACTACGCAGGAGTAAAATCAGGAGACTGGGATTCTGTTAATAACTTTGTTAATAACACTTTTAATTTTACTAAAGATCAGCTAGACGAGCTAAAAGATAGGTTTGACTCAGATGTAGAAGAAGAAGCAGAATATAACAGGAAAGAAAAGAAAGATTTGTTTCCAGACAAAACAGACTCTAGAAACTATGCTGATGCTTTAGATAAGTTCTACCAAGATCTTAACATAAAAACAAACTATGATTTATTCTATAATAATGATTTGCCTACAAATATATTTAGAAATATAACTGAAAAGGTAAAGTCAAGGTATCCAGATGTAGAAAGCACTATAGTATTAGAGGCAGCAGCTAACTCGCTAGAAGGCAAGCCTATAGAAGTTTCCTTAACAGAACAACAAAGCGTAATAGTAAACGCCTTAGTAAAAGAGCCTACTATATATAATATATCTGAGGTTATGGCTCTAGAAGTAGAAGATGGAGGATTAAATGTTTCTGACCCTGTTGACCTATTGAAAACTTTTACACCTGTCCAGGACTGGATGCGTGACATAAAAGGTATGCCTAAAACTGTCAATAAAATGTTTTCTTACGATTACAGAACCAAGACATATAAAGGTATTATAAACAATCTAAACATAGAGTTGACAAAAAAACCTGGAGAGCCTGCTTTTGTAGAAACAAGGACAGGTATAACTATGGGTAGAACCAAAAACGAAGCATATCAAAACCTTGTGTCTTTGCTGGACAAAAACACTACAACATTTACTTCTTTTGCTGAAGCTCTTGGTAGAAAGTCTTTCTCGTCTACTGAAGCGGGTAAACTCATGGACTTGTTGGGTTCTGCTAGATCCGCTAATCAATCTTCAATCAAGGATCCTTTTGAGCCTAATAACTCTACTGAAGCTATTGATTCTATGCTAAAATGGATAGATGAAAGATTAGAATGGCTAGCTAGAAACAGAGACAATACTATCAAGTCAGATATATTAATGGGGCTAGGCACCAAAGACAACTGGATTGCTTTAGCTGAGGCTTTGCTTAGATCTATAAGATCTGGTCTTAAATTAGGTAAAGGTTTTTCCAAAGCTGTAAATGATGCTGTAAGCAAACTTAAGATGCCTGATGGATCAAGGATAAGTAAAACAGATCTTAAAAATTATTTCCTATGGGGTCAAAGTAATATATACAATAAGTCAGTAAAAGAATACGAGCTAGTAAAAGGTAACAAAAAGAAGTTTATAAGTGCTATGGAGAAAAAATATCCTAAGCAGTTTAGAGTTGAAGATGTTACTGAGTTGCATAAAATGATAAAAAGATCTAAGAATCCTAAGACTTATGAAAATATGTATTCAGGATCTAGGTTAAAGAAGTATCAATCAGCATTAAAGAAAGTAGAAGACTCTAATACATATAACGAAAATAATCCAGACAAGCAGCTACAGCCAGAAGAAATAGTATTAAATCAAGCTGGATACCCTAAATTTACCAAGGGTGGTAAAGTTGCTTTTAAAGACTTTGGTTTTGAATTACTAGATGCACCTATATTTAATCAAAATATAGATAGAACATTAACTTCAGAACAGCAATATCAACAAAAGGTTAAATTTACTTCTAATGTTATATTTAGTGAGTTACAAAATTTACCCGCTGTAGTTAGTCAATCTGGTATGAACTTAAATGACTTTATGAATGATTCTGTTGGATGGTATAGAAATACTAGAGAGATTGTTCAAGAAAAGTTTGGTCCTTTTGCTAATATGTATTTTGAACTACTTGGAGCTAGCTCTGCACAGGTGACACCAGAAGTTAACGTACAAAAAACTGATGAAGCTCTAAGATTATACTCACAGGGCAAGCTAAACGGAGCTCTTGAGATATATGATGAAAGCGTAAACTACATTCTAAAAGAGTATGAACTGGGTGGTATGACTCTGATAAATGCTCAAAATAAAATGATAAGTGCTTCTAATGATGCTAGAATAGTAGAAGAAATAGAAAAGGCTAGAAATGTTTTAGGATCTAATGGTAGACCAACTTCTTTTGGAGCTGTTAACGGAGCCATCATAAGAGTTCTATACGGTAACTGGATAGGATTTGAGTTTGCTGACAAAACAGGGACTCCAGAGATGTTAAGCAAGCCTGCTCTAAAGACAGCTCAATTTTACAACAACTTATCTCAAAGAGATCACAATGCGACTATAGATGTTTGGATGGGTAGATTTGGTAGAAGGGCATTGTATGACTCAGCCTATAAACAAACTGGTTCACAACCTACAGGTCCAGTATACTGGAGACGTAGACAACCACAAGAGCGTGGGGTTTCTGATCCAGACTTTAAATTTATGCAAGATGTTCTTAGAGATCTTACTTCTACCAGAGACCTGAGTTCACTGTTTGGAGTTGATAATATAGAGATAGAAGACGTTCAAGCTATAATATGGCAGTATGAACAGACTCTGTGGGACACTATGGGTTTTAGAAACATAGAGAAACTTACTACTATGGACTCTAAGATAAAAGCTAATGGCACAGTAGAAAGACTTTCTGTTGGAGCTAGTGCTTTTATAGGTCAAGATAAAGAGATGCACATGGCTAATGTGTATAATAAATTGTATCCAGCCATAGAAAGAGGAGCTACGGATGAAGAGCTTATACAAATATCTATGCAAACTTTGAAGGGGTCTGTTAGATTTGATCAAGCTAAAAAGAACATGGAAGAAGCTATAAGATCTTTAAATCCTTTGATGTCAAGAGTAGAGATTACTGAAGGGGTATATAATAATCAAGCTGAACCAAACATTACTACAGAAGCTGTTATACCTAAGGGTGCCGATATATCTGTTATTGTAAATCAAGCTATGGACATAGGTTACTACAACGGTCAGACATCTGTGTTTGTTTCTAGGACAACAAGTCAAGATCATCCCAACGCAAGACCGTATAGAAGAATAGAGTTTGACTCACCCCTAACTGACACTGATAAAGAGTTCTTAGTAAACGCTTTAAATACTTCTGATATATCTGGATATTCATTTAACTATAATCAGCAAAAGCAGATAGTAGGAGTAGAGTTTCAGCTTGTACCAGAGTATGCTATGAATACTAAGTCTTTCAATAATATAGATGATATTATAGGAGAAGAAAACTGGATAAACTCACAAAATAAGTTTGATCAAGATGCAGAATCTGTTAGAGAAAAACTTGAAAACAACAATATAAAAATTAATTATTTCGAAAAAAATTACGTTAACACTAAAGTATTTACAAATGGAGAATATAAAACAATTAAAGAAAAAGACAAATCCTTCGACACAGATCTCAGATCCGAACTTACCAGAAGACAATCAACGCTTGATCTTGGTTTCGCAGCCGAAGACATCTCGGATGTCAGAAAAAGACATGGAGAAGATGCTAGAAGCGTTCCGAGATTTCAGAAGCTAATTACACTAGCAGAAAAACTAGATGCACTGTACAATAGCATGCTTAAAGAAGGTCATCTTTATTCAGACTTTGGATTTAGACAGGCTTTTATGACAGCTATTAAGTTAGCTTCTATCAGTCTTAGAACAACAGCTGATGTTGGTCACGCTATAGACAGGGCTATAAAATATTTAAAAGACACAGGACAGCACACTTCTGAACTAGAGTTTTCTATAAAAGAATTTTTTAAGAATGAAATATTTGATGACTACCATCTTCACGAACAAAATCCAAAAACGTCCATAGGTGATGTTGAAGTTACGGAAGAATCTGCACTAACAGAAGAGGAACAAAAAGAACTTGATGAAAAAGAAACTTTGTTAGATCAACAATCTGTGCCTTCTATAAACTCCTCAAAACCAGATGGTTATACAAGCGAAGAAGTAAACAAACTTGATAAAGTATTAGAATCTAATATTGATAACAGCTATAGAAACAAATCTACTAACGCTATCTTTACGTACTTTTTGAGTCAGGCTCAACAAGCAGTTGCGAAATTCAAAGCTGGTCAAGTGGGAAGTTTAAGATCTAAACTTATGGAGGGGTCGGTTGACTCTAGATATTTTATTAGAAAAAGCTTAGAATTAGCAGCTAGAAAATATGACTTAGAGCCTCAAGCTATGGACAACCTAATGTCATTAATAAGGTGGAACAACTCTCCTGGAACTGCTAGACATTATGCTGATAAGTTTTCTAATCCTATATTTTACAAGATGTCTAACGATCAAATTAGAGAGCTGGGTACAATAATGTTACTTAGAAGAGTTATAGTTTTGGATGATGAGTTTGATAGAAGAAAGTTGGTTTTAGATGAGGTGATAAAAGAGATAAATCAAAAATATGAAGATATAAATACTTTAAAAGATTCTAGGGACGAGGCAAAAGGAATTATGGGTCCTCCTACTGAAGAAAGTAAAGATATTACTAGGCAGATCAGACAAACAGAAAGAGATATAAGAATTTTGGTAACACAAGCTAAAAATTTATATCCATTCTCAGAAAAGGGAGAAGATGGAAAGATCAAAGACAAAAGAGTAAAGATGGATTTAGTTTTTGAAAAATCAGATTTTGGATTCAGACCTTCAGAATATAAATTAGTATTAGTAGAAAATGGTGAGTATGTCAAAGATGGATTTATGGAGGTAGAAGTACCCCCTGGATTAGAAATGAAAAACATAGAGGGTGATTTAAATATAAATCCTTGGAGACTTCTTCATCCTAAGCTAAGTTTAGACGGACAGCCAAGAACGGGTGAAGTATTATCTAAAGAAACCGCACAGGCTATACTAGACAGTAAAAAAACAAAGCCCGACTTTGAATTTTTGAATAAAAAAGCCGATGAAGTATTTTCAGTACATAAAGATTTGTTAAAGAGAAAGTGGGAAGGAGGGTTGATAGACAATATTACTTACGCAAATCTAAAAGATCTAGATTATATTCCAAGAAGATTTATACATCACTCTGTTATATCGGAAGACAATGTTATAAATATAAAAATGCCTGGCACCGTTAAAGTGCACAACGTAGCTAACCCACTAAAAGAGATAGGTCTTGGTAGTGATGAAGTATTGTTTACAGATCCAGTAAAACTATTAGAAGGTAATATAGGATCTACATTTAGTATTCTAGCCACTAATGAAGCTATAAATAGTATATACAATACTATAAGTATAATTGAAAAGGCTCAATCAGAAACAAATCCTAAGAGGTTTGGTTTAGCTAGACGTATCTTTGGAGAATACGAAAACAATCCTATACCTGTTAGTGAAGTTGTTGGATACACAGTTACTAAAGATAGACCTTATGTTCCTGAGTATACTAATAGTATAAATGGTGCTACAAATCAATACTACTTAGTCCCTGTTCGTATAAATGGAGATGTTAAAAAAATGGCGTTGACAGAAGAGGCGTATCAATCCTTATTTAACAGACCTGGTTTGAGTCAAAATATTGACAGTCTATTAACAGTTCCAGGAGTGGGTGCTGCTCTTAGATTTAATGCTACGCTGGCTAATTACTTAAAAACTTTTGCTACTGGAAATTTAGGAATATTCTTTTTCTTGAATAATGCTAGATTAGATATGACTCAACAAGTTCAGTTTAGTGACAGTTATAATTACAATTTTTGGAACAGATTATTTTTACCTCTAAAATATTTTAATGCTGTTGTTGATTGGGCGAGTGTTTCTAGTGAAGCTTTTTCTCATGTTTTAAATGTCAGAGGTAGGCTAGCTAAGGGGACGGATGTTCCCACACCTTTGGTTGATGAATATATGCTTGGTGGAGGTAATCTTGATTTTTTTAACACTCAAGGTATAAACTCAGAAAATGGAAACGTAAAAGCCTACAAAGATCCTTTAGAGCAGTATATAGATAAATTACAAAAAGAACAGGGATTAACGTATAATCAAGCTGTAGAGGCTGCTAATCAAGCATCTTTGAGCGGTCAAATAGTTTTAGACCCTGACGATCAGCCATTTTCAGATCCAAATAAAGTTAATGCTCTTAGAAAAACAATGGAATATTTCGGTTCTTTAAATCAATGGAGTGAGTTAATGGGTAGGTTAGCTAATACGCAAAGATGGAAATCCACCTATATAAAGAAGTTTAAAAAAGAAAATGGTAGAGATCCTAATGAAGAAGAGTACAAAGAAATTGTAAGGTTGGCTGTAGGAAATGCTGTTGATTACGCTAACTTTAATGGGGGTGGTAATGAAATAAAGTCTCTTGATAAAAAAGCAGGTTTTGCTTATCTAAACGCAGGTCTTCAAGTTATGTATTCTCGTTTAAAGTACGCTAAGAAAAATAAAGCTCAGTTCTTTTGGGATCTTGCACAGTCTCAATTTATATTTTATGCAGCAACAGCATTCTCTTTATCAGCAGCGTTTAGACTATATCGTGATGAAGACGAAAAAGAAAGAATAGATAAGGAGTTGGATAAAAACTTCATGGATCAAAATCAAAATAAATTTAATAATATTAGAAGTGTTAAGAAGCTTGAAAAAATGTATGACAAAGCTATAACTTCAGGAAACACAACAGACGCTGAGATAATAAATGATTTGATAAAGTTAAGAGAGCAAGAAGAAGATTTACTAAGGCAAGACAAAGAAAACACTGAATATCTTTATGACAAAGTTAGTGAGTATGATAAGAAAAATCACACTGTTGTTATGCTTCCTTGGTCGGGGCATGATTATTTAGATCCTGAAAAAGAACAAAATCTCAAAATTGCTATTGAAAATATGAGGTTAGAATATCTTGAAAATCCCACTATTGAGTTGTCTGAGAGAATCAGAGCTTTAGAAAAGGAAAGGAGACAAAATACAGTGACTAATCCTTCTTATTTAAAACTGCCTACTGATCTTTCATTAGATTTTATTAAACTTCCTGCTCAGGACTTGGCTTATCAAAACATAACTGGAAGACCATCTGCAAATACCAGAAAGGATTATTTAGACATGTTTAAAAAGTCTATGCCTATTCCAACCGAGGGTGTCTTAGCTTCGAATCCAGGTATATCAGCCTTTTATAAAATATACAAAAACTATGATCTTTGGAGAGAAGAACAAGTTTGGAGGGGGGATCCAAATGTGATAGGTCCTTTAAGAATGAGAAATTTAAGCTCAGAAGAGGATCAGTTGATAAAAGCTTTAGCAACAACATTTGACTATGCTAGTGATTTTCTTGGTGACGGTAGAATGGTTAGAAATGTTGTTGATCCCCTTGCTAACACTCAAAACTTAAAAGAGGGACTGGGATCTGTATTTACTAATCTTGATAGAAATCCTTGGTATCAAACATTTAATAATGTATATACTGTAGGCGGCAATGTACTTAGACCTGATGCGGACAAGATAGAAACAGACAAAGCTTTTATTGAATTTACTGAAGACTTCTTTGGACCAGCTAAAGATAGATTTATAGGTAAGGTTGATCTAACAGAGAGAGATGTAGATCCATTAGTTGAAAATACTAAGACTTTAGTTAATGAAAATGCAAAAGTAAGTTATGTGTTTAGGCAATCTTTTAGGGAAGTTGCTAGAGAGATGGGTGTAACATACGATAGACAAAACAAAACTTACGTAGATAGAGAGGGTGAGATTTTCACATTACCAATAGATGAAGAAGGTAATCTTAGAGAGGAATATAGAGATAAAACCCTACCTGAAATAATGCAAACATTAGAT
>TARA_R100000697_G_scaffold66192_2_pt1 | contig 14263 bp, 17 predicted proteins | sample TARA_R100000697 | Tara Oceans TARA_R100000697 (sample SAMEA2622788) | marine metagenome | biome: marine biome (ENVO:00000447); feature: surface water layer (ENVO:00002042); material: "saline water (ENVO:00002010), including plankton (ENVO:xxxxxxxx)" | depth 5 m
CAAGTGGTGAGCATTTTACGATAGGAGCTAAATAGATTGACTGAGCAAAAGAAATTTGAAACTGGCAGTAGATATGCAAAACATGATCTTGATGGTGATGGGGTTGTTTCAGACGAAGAGCTAAAAAGAGAAGAGCGGATGATCCGTATAGAAAATCAGGATGCTCGGGACGACCAGCAGAGAAGAATGGTTTGGGTGAGTTTAATATCAGTTTGTTTAGCAGTTGTAATTATATTAACTCCTGCAGTTAGCGAATCAAGACTTAATATAATTATTCCTTTTTTACAAGTTTGGTCAATAACAAATCTTGGCATTGTGGCAACATTTATGACAACAAGTGCTTGGAGTAAAAGAAAGGAGAATGGTAATGGTTTGGAGTAGTCTAATTAACCCAATAGCCTCTGTGGTAGGAAGTTTTGTTGAATCTAGAGTAGAAAAACAGCGTGGAAAGACCAAGGTTGCTGTAGCAAAAGCTGAAGCTGAAGCTGAAGTTTATAAACAGACCGCACTTCAAGAAGGCAACTGGGAAAAAATCATGGCTCAAGGGAGCCAACAGTCTTTCAAAGATGAGTGGCTTACTATTTTATTTTCCGTTCCGTTGATTCTTGCTTTTATTCCTGGAGCGGAAGGTATTGTTGAGAGCGGGTTTGAGCAATTAGAGATGATGCCAACTTGGTATCAATACAGCTTAGGAGTTATAGTGGCAGCAAGTTTTGGAGTGCGGAGTGCTACTAAATTTTTCGGGAAAAGATAATTATGTTTAAATTAAGCAAAAGATCAATCGAACGATTAGAGGGTGTTAATCCAAAATTGACAGCCATCGTAATGAGGGCAATCGAGCTGACTAAAATTGATTTTGGGGTCATATGTGGCATGAGAACCGTTGAGGAGCAAAAAAGACTGGTTGAGATCGGGGCATCGCAAACAATGAACAGCAAACATTTGGTGGGCATGGCGGTTGACTTGATGGCATATATTGATGGCAGAGGATGTTGGGAGTTAAATGTGTATGATGAAATTGCTGATGCCATGAAAGAGGCAGCCAAAGATGCAGACGTTAGTATCCGATGGGGATGTGCATGGCACATTAATAATATATGCGATTGGGATGGAACAATGGAGGAGGCTATGAATGCCTACATTGACTTCAAGCGGATATCTAGTAAACGTCCGTTTTTAGATGGTCCACATTTTGAGTTGAGTGAATAATGCCTTTAAACCAATTAAACATAAAACCAGGAGTTGTAAAAGATTTAACAGATTATTCTACTGGGAAACTAGGTCCATTTTGGACTGACTCTGACAAAGTTAGATTTAGAAATGGTTATGCAACTAAAATTGGTGGGTGGGAAAAACAATCTCTTAATGGTTTAGATGCCTCTGGCAATGTTGATCGGTCTTCAGAAGGTGTAATTCATGGGGTGCCAAGAGCTATAAGGTATTGGCAATCTATAACAGACAATCAAAATTACATGGCAGTGGGAACGTCAGACCATTTGTACATTATTCTTGATGATGTGGTGTATGACATTACCCCTGTTAGAGCAACCTCTACCAATTTATCGAACCCTCTGGCGGTAACAGATGGATCAACCACAGTAACCGTCACAGACAGCACTCACGGAGCCTCTGTTGGCGATTGGATTGTAATTACCGACGCATCAACCACAGGTGGGATCGCAGCAGACACATTGAATCGGTACTCTGGATTTCAGATTACTACAGTTGTTGATGCAAATACTTTTAAAATTGAAGTGCCTTCTGCAGCCACAAGCACAGTTTCTAGTGGTGGTGGAACCTCGCTTGATGTCACTTATTTGGTTTCAGAAGGATTAGGCACCACAGGTGGAGCTGGATCAACAGGCTGGGGAGCTGGCACTTGGGGCTTGAGCACATGGGGAACCGCTAGATCTGTGACGGTGGATGTTGAGCTTTCACAGTGGTCATTGAATCTATGGGGTGAAGATCTTATTGCAACAGTCAGAAATGAAGATATTTATTTTTGGGATTTGTCTGTAGGACCAACAACAAGAGCTTCGTTAGTGTCAGGCATTAGTGGTGCTGGCGATGTGCCGACTAAAAATCGTATAACAATCATTTCTTTTCCAGATCGGCATTTGATTAGTGCTGGCACTGTGCCGTATGAAGGCTCGGTTATAGATCCTATGCAGGTACGATGGTCAGATCAAGAGGACTACGACATGTGGACTCCTACAGCCACCAACACCGCAGGCAGTCAAAGACTTCAAATTGGAACTAAAATTGTGACAGTGGCTTCAACTCGTGAGGAAACATTTATTTCTACGGATGAAGCTGTGTATGGAATGCAATTTATTGGACCGCCATTCACATTCTCTTTTCGCTTGGTGGGGACGAACTGTGGTGCGATTGGTTACAATGCGATGGAAAATGTTGAATCTAGTTTATACTGGATGGGCAAAAATGATTTTTATTTTTATAACGGGAATATTTCTGAAATGCCCTGCCCTGTAAAACATTATGTTTTTGGCCGGATCAGAAGAAATCAAGTGGATAAAATATTTTCAGCTCATAATGCTCAATTTAATGAAATCTGTTGGTTTTATCCAAGCACTGATAATCCCGACCCAGATCCAGAGCCGGATAGTTATGTTTGCTACAACTATGTGGATCAAGTTTGGACAGTTGGAACATTAGCTCGAACTTGCTGGCACGACTCGTTTGGATCTAAAAAGGTGCCATTTGCATTCGATAAGTCTGGGAATCTGTATGATCATGAAACTGGTAGTGACGATGATGGCTCTGCAATGACAGCATTTATAGAGAGTTCTCCATTAGAAATAAGCCAAACAGGAGAGGAACTATTTTTAGTAGATAAAATTGTTCCAGATTTGATTTCTGTTGGCGATGTTAAGTTAACAATAAAAACTCGTAAATATCCCCAAAGCAGTGATATAACAAAAGGACCATTTACTATTTCTCCAGATAGCACTAAAATAAGTATAAGAGCACGTGGCAGACAAATGTCTTTTAAAGTAGAGAGTGATGCTACGGGAGACAGTTGGTTATTAGGAGATTTTAGAATTAACAGTAGACAGGATGGTATAAGGTGAGTGTTATAAATGTAAAGTTGCCTGAGGCTCCTAAAGATTATGATTTTTCTTGGGGCAGTAGGCTAATAACAACTTTAGAACTACAGTTAAGATTATTAAATACTACAGGAACTTTTGCATCAACGGAGCAATCTGAAGCGACAGCGTGGTTTTTAAACTAATATGGCCAATAACTATAAAAATGCAAAATTAGACTTAACAGCAACCAGCATCACAACATTATATACCTGTCCAGATGCAACATCAGCTATAATAAAATCAATATTGGTTTCAGAAGATTCTGGTAATGCAGATACAATTACAGTAACTTTAACTAATACTTCAAGTGCAATTTTTAGTTTATTTAAAGTTAAAGCAATTTCAGCAAATACAACTGTTGAGTTATTGAGTGCACCTTTAGTTGTGCAAGAAAACGAAATATTAAAAGTACAAGCAGCAACAGCAGACAGATTACACGTTGTGGCCAGCTTTCTGGAGATTAGTTAAAAGGGAATAATATGGACGTAAGGACAACAGGAGCATTAACAGGTTTAACTCAGGAAAACAGCAACCCAAACACCTTTCCTATTTTTGGTATTGAAACTTTTGCACCAGACTTAGAACCAGGAGCTTTACAAAAAATTTACGGCACAAAAACTTTACCGATGTTTGAGTGGGTGCGTTCTATTCAGACAGGCACAGGAACTTACGATCCAGATAGCGAAGAGGATACAATGTTGATGCAGGAGTATGAAGACTTTGTAGCCACCTCTGGTCAACCGGAAGGTTACATGAGTCCTGACGAGATTAAACAACAAATGTATGCAGGCACAGCTAGAGCTATCGGAGATGTTGCTAGTGTTGGTATTGCTCGTGGTCTTACAGACCCTACTCTGAAGGAAGGATTTAAAATCGGTTCAGAGGGATTAACAGAGACTGTATTCAATCCAGACACACAGCCAGCCAGATCTTTTTTAGAAAGAGGTTACGAAGGGTTGAAAAGTATAGGTAGACCGGAAAGATTGCCAACAGGTTTTCAAAAACAAGTAGCACAGTCCCAACTAGATGCAGTAAAATCTGATAATTTAAATTTAGCTTTAGATGCTACCGATGCAACAACAGTTCAGCCTTTAGCTCTAAGTCCTTCTGATTATTTGGCAGACCCAACTGCCAGAGCAACAGTTAATGAAGCAAGACGAGCAGGAGCAAGGGTTGGACCACCAGCTGAGGGAGACTTAACAAGAGGTGTAGATGAAAACATTGTAAGCAGAGGAACCGCACGTCCATCTTTCTTTACCAAAGAAGGAGTAACACAAGCAGGTTACGAAACAGGAGTTTCTGCTCTGATAAATATGGGTGTTAATTTGACTTTAGGTAAAATGAAACCTAAAAAAGCAGCAAGACAGGCAATTAAATCTGCGGCTGGTGGAACGGTTGGTAGCACAGTAGGAGCTGCAGTGGGAACTGCAGTGGGTGGCCCAATAGGTGGCAAAATAGGCTCAGCTGTAGGCAAGGTCATCGGTAGCACTGTTGCATCTAAAGTTATATGTAACGAATTACAGCGACAAGGCTTAATGAGTCGTTCCCAAGTTTTAATTAGCTATAAATTTGCTAAAGAGAATCTTTCCGAGCAACACGCTAGAGGTTATCACATTTGGGCTATCCGAGTTGTGCAAAAAATGCGTAAAGGTTATATGGTTAAATTTTGGCAACACATAGCAATTCACCGTACTAATGAAATAGAGTACATATACGGAAAACGTGACAAACCGGATTATTTAGGCAAACTGTATCGTAAAATTTTCGAACCTGCTTGTTGGGTTATTGGTGCTTTTTGTAAATCTTCCGATTGGTCAATATTATACGCAAAGGAGAGTTAAATGGCTGAGCAGATGGAGTTACCAATGATGGCAACAGAACCAATGGCAGAACCAATGATGGCAACAAATAATCCTATGGCAGCAATGGAGCCAGAAGCAAGAGAGGCGGTAATGCAGCCTGATGAGGAAATACAGATTGTTTTAATGGCTAGACTAGGTAACCTACAGCCACAAGAATTAAGAGCCTTAGACGAGCTTATAACGCCTGAGACAGCCAGAATTATTATGAAGGTGCTGCCAGAATTAGGTATGTTAATGGATCAGATACAAATGCCACAACAACAAGCTGAAGAGGAAATGGGTGCACTGGGCAATATGTAATGAAAATAAAAAGAGGTTCTCCTGTAGACATTTCAGCAATATATGTTTTGCTGAACCAAATGCACAAAGAAACAACACTACAGGTGGCACCTATTAATAGTCGCATTTTAATAAGTAAAATTACAGAAGCTATTTATCAAGGAGTTGTTTTTTTAACACATAACGATAAAGAAATTACAGGTTCAGTAGGTGGTTTAACAGGAACGGATTGGTGGTCAGATAAACCATTTTTAGGTGATCTTTGGTTTTATGTAAAACCGGAGCATAGAAAAAGTAGAGCTGCATTTATGTTAATGAAAGAATTTTTAAAAGTAGGAAAAACAAGTAATATGTCTACAAGAGTTGGACATATATTTTCTGGGGATATTGAAAGGAAAGATAGTTTTTACGAGCACTTTGGTTTCAAAAAAGCTGGTTCCGTTTATTTGATGGAGATTTAATATGGGTGGAATGTGTACAACACAAGTAGGAGGCAACATCACTCTTCCTGCCTCGGGAAAAACTCTAACAGGTACAGATATTCCTGAGTGGGTAAGTGAAGCAGGTAAACGATTATTTGCACAAGCAACAGGGCTGGCAGGAAGCCCATTCCCTCAGTACAAAGGTGCTAGGATTGCCGAATATGGTGATAGCAAACTAACTCCTGAAGAGTTGCGTGGACAACAAATGCTTGGCACAGACTACGGTTCATCGTATTTAGAAGAGTCCGCCGAAAAAGCAAGGCAACTTGGTCAAGGCTTTGGAGCATCTACAAGAGAGCAGTTATTAGGACTACCACCACCACAACTTTACGTTACCCCGATGGAAAGTGGCTCTCCACCTCCCCCGATGCAACCTGTGATTGGAACTCCGGTTGAACAAGATCCTATGATTGGTTCGATGGAAGATCCTATGATTCCCCCGATGCAACCTGTGATTGGAACTCCAATAGATCGACCCACTGGTCCAACTAGAACGGATTACACAGGTGCTACACGTTCAGACTTATTAGGTGATGCGGATTTAAGTCAGTACATGCAAACTTTTCAATCTGCGGTAGATCCTGCGGTGGCAGAAGCCGAGCGTCAGTTCGAGATGCAAAGCCGTTTAGATGCTGCCGAAGCAGCAAAGCGTGGAGCGTTTGGTGGGTCTAGAGCAGAGATACAAAGGGTATTGGGGACTAGTGAATTGGCTCGTAGAACAGGAGATATAAGAAAACAAGCAGGCAGAGAGGCATTAGAGTTTGGAGCCAGCCAAGCAGAAAGAGACCGCACAGCTCGGTTTGCAGCAGAGAACTTATTACGTGGACAGTACGATAAAGATGTAGCAAACCGTATGGCTGCAGAAGACGCTGTTCGTGCAGGTTACGAAACCGAAGAAGCATCTAGGCTACGCAGTCAACAAGCCATACAAGATCTTGGTCCATTAATGCAAAGCCTAAAACAAGAACAAGCCATGGGTTTAATTAGTAGTGGTGAGGCTAGACGTAGACTCGACCAAGCTGCACTAGACTTAGCTTATGCGGATTATTTAGAGCAAAGACAGTTTCCTAGAGAAATGATTAATTATGCTTTGGGTGTTCTTAAGGGTGTGCCTTATGAGCAAACACAATACAGCTTAACTAAAGGAGTAACAACCCAGCCAGGAGCAACATCTCCAAGCGTATACGGTCAAACCATAGGTGGGTTGGGTAGTTTAGCCAGTGCTTACTTTATGGGAAGAGGACGTGGGTGATGACCATACAAGACGATTTAAAAGAAATACAAAGACAACAGTTGTTTGGTGCTGCGGGATCAGACGTTAATCAATTCCCACAATTAGGTGGTTTAAGTCAAGCCATGCAAATTGTTAAATCCATGCGTCCTCAACAAGAAAAGGTTGACCCTGCTTTGCTGAGTTTTTTATTCTTTAGCCAATTAGCACAAGAGTCTTCTAAACCAGGATCAACACTTTTAGGTGCTGCAGGGTCAGCTGTTCAAAGCCCAGCTGCATATCTAATTCAACGAGAAGAACAAGAACGTAAAGCTCGTGAGGGAGATTTTAGCACTGCCGTTCAGTTGGCAAACCTTATGAAGCCCAAGCCAGGATCTTATGCTGATTATAAACCCACACAGGATCTTTGGTTAGAAAAAGGACAATATGTTTCTGTTAAACCAGCAGATGGCAGAAAACCAGATTATCCTAAAGGAAAGCCAATTAATCTTAATTCAGCCGAGCGAGCACAGTTTCCTCAAGGCAGTTTGCTATTATATAAAGAAACCAAAGAAGAACCATTTAAGAGAACAGTTTACAACAAAGAGGGTGATAAGAAAACTGTTTACTCTAAAGAAGATTATACTACATCAATTTTACAAAAAGGCGACGAAGGTTATATTGAAGGCAAATCAGGGTGGAATGATTGGGAGCCAGCACCTTTCAGAAGTTTTAATATATTCAGCAAAGATGGCATGGAGCAATCAATTACGAACATACATCAATATGACAAATTTTTTAAAGAAGATGGCACTTTTGAAGATAAATATTTTGAAAACTGGAGCCTAACAAAGCCAGCTCCTGAGGAAAAAGCAGAACCTAGAAAATTTTATCAGATCACTGATGCTGAAGGTAAGGTAGAAAGAAAATTTTTAACTGATGCTGAAGTTATAACAAAGCAGTCTGAAACAGGAGTTTCATCAATTGAGCTTGCACCGTCAGCTAAATCTCCTCTTGATTATTTAAAAGCATATAGGAAAAATTATACAGACGATGATGCTTATAAAGAATATACTGACCTTTTAAAGAATTATGAAAAAATCGAAGCTGCTTACGAACTAGCTTACAAAGTTGATAGACCTCAAGTTGCTGACCTTAGTATGATATTTGCTTATATGAAAATGCTAGACCCTAGATCTGTTGTGCGAGAGGGCGAACAGGCTCAGGCTTCTGGAACTGGTGGAGCACTTGATACTGTAAAAAACATATATAACAGTTTACTTGGTGGGGGACGTTTAACGGATGCACAACGTAAAAGTTTCCGAGACGCAGCATATAGATATTATACAAAATCGGCTGAAAATTTAACTCTGCTTAATAATAGGTATAACAAAGAGCTAGACGAAATGGATTACCAAGGTCAGAGAGTATTTATAAAAGAGCCCAAATCATTTAAAGGCAAATTAAAAGTCTACGGCACTTTTCCTAAAAGTAATGATGCTTTCAGAAAACAAGTCAAAAATATGGATAGCACAGAATTAGCTTTCCTTTTAGGTGTCGCAAATATTAGTAAGGAACAGAAAATAATTATACAGGAAGAAGTAAACAACAGGTCGAGAAACTTATGAGTGAATTAAAAAATTTACAGAATGGTAGTGAAGAAAGCATAGAGTCAACCCTTGCTAAGTTAGAAATGATTGATCGGGCAAATAAAGGTCCAGAAGAGCTGACGGTTTTTGATAAACTTAGGTTGATTGGTCAAGGACTGACTTTTGACTGGAGTGATGAAGCGATTGCTCGAATAAAATCACTTTCCCCTTCGCTTACTTATGAAGATTCTTTGGCTTACGAAAGAGAGCAAAATAGGATTGCTCGGGAAAAGCCAGGAAGTTTTAAGTATGAAATTGGTGGGGCAATATTGCCGTCTATTATTGCTGTTCCGTTTACGGCTGGTGGCTCCGTCCCTGTTACCGCAGCTAGACTTGCAGCTATTGGAGCAGCGCAGGGCTTGGCATCAGGCACAGGTCGTTCTGAGCGAGAGGGTGCTGAAAGTCTTATAGATGCACCAGTGGACGTTGCTTTGGGTACAGTATTAAATCCAGTACTGGCTAAATTAGGTCAAAAAACCATTGCTGCCGTAACTCCTTTATTCACTGCTATTAAAGAAAGGCTTCCAGGAAAAGTTGGAAAAAAAGTAGAGGACGAATTAATAAGAATCATCGCAGACGGAACGCTTACTGTTGAGGAAGTTATAGAAAAAATTAATGCTGGCGAGATAATACCCGAGATGTCTGAAGAGGCTGCAACTCAGGTTGCTGCCTTTGCAAGGCAGGCTGGACCAGGAGCGGGAATTATAACTGAAACGCTAGAAAAAAGACGATCTGAATTTACTAAAGACGTTTTTGATTCTTTTACTAAAGACCTAGCACCTAATCAAAAAACAGCTAATATCTATGAAACATTCTCTAATAATGAGAAAGAGTTATTAAAAAAAGAATCTCAAGCATATAACAAAATATTTAAATCCGAAGGCAGCAAAACTTATGACCAGATAGGCGAGTGGGTATTAAATCACGCAAAAGACCGAAGAGCTTCTCGGAATTTAATAAACAAATACATGGATGCAAAAGGCAGAAAGCCACTTTTCAAAATTAATAAAGAAACTAAAGAGCTGGAGCTTACAAGAGAGCTGACTTTAGAAGATGGTGAAATTATTAAAAGAGCTTTTATGGATATTAGAGGTGGAGCAGTAAGGCAAGGAAACCCAGATCTTGCTAAAACTTTTGCAGGTTATGAAAATGATATTAAGCAAATTGTTGACGGGATATCTCCTGATTTAAAACAAACTAGATATAATTGGGCTAATATTAAACAGTTAGTAGATAATTATAAAGAAGGTGAAAAAGCATTTAAGACAGACCCTGAAATGTTTGAAATCTTTTTTAATAAAATTCTTTCTGAGGGTAAGCCAGATCAGATCGAAGCAGTAAGAACAGGAGTAGCCAAAGCATTAAAAAGAAGAGCTCAAAGTGCCAGAAAAATTTCAACAGTAGGTGCAATGACAGACACTAAAGACGCTGTTAGGGCTGAACGAGTTATATTAGAAATTGTTTATCCTGGAGAGTCGTTTGATGAAATTGTAAGAAAGATGGATCAAATGATGAAAACAGTTAAAGCACAAAGTTTAGCCTCAGCAACAAAAGGATCTAAAACAGCTCCTATTACAGAGGCATCAAAAAGAGTTGGTGTTAAAACTGGGCTGGCTAATATGGCAAGAGTGTTTGCGTCTGGCGGGACAGATCTCCCCGCAGTCAGAAGTGTAATTGGCGGTTTATTTCCTGACAAAAATGCTCCTAAATTTACAGACCCAGAGCTGGTTAAAATATCTGAGCTAATTGTAGAAGAAAACTCTGATATAATCCGAAGGGCATTAACAGACGAAACAGCACTAGAGCAACTTGGTTTAAGAATATCGAGTTTAGTTAATAGGCTTGTTGGGACTGGGTTTGGTGCTTCTCAGCCAAGAACAGAGGCAATTACTTCAATTCCTGGAATCGATTTTATGAGAGATATGATATCGGGGATGAGTGATGCCACCAGAGAAAAAGTTATAAACGCAGCAGAATCCCAGTAAGTTGTAACCAATCGTCCTCAGTCATTCTGCCTGTTTTAAACCAAGTCACAGCATTTAGAAACTCTGATCTGGTTGGACCACTAATTAAAACATCAGATTTATCTCCGTCAAAAACAGCAATTGCTTCTCTACCAATACGCACAGCCACCCAGCAGTTGCCTCCTCGGTTATAGTATTCTTTTAGCCAGAGAGCTTGAGTTTGCTTAAGACCACAATAAACTTTCGTCTTTGGCCATTCAGGAATATATTTTAATTCTATCCAACCTGAGACTCCTTCGTGTATAAAGTGAACGTCTGGAGTGCCTTTGGCAACCTTGTTCTCAATACGATACATCTTTAACGGCAAAGGTTCTTTAAGTAAGTTCCAAAAGTTCCTCTCGCTCATCTTTGTCCTCTTCAAGGAATAAAGAAATTGGATCGTTGTTAACTGTGTCGGCTAAATTTTTCTTGTTGCGTAAAGATTTTATAATTTTACCATCAATTGTTTTTGATGCTTCGATGTCGATGTAAGTGACGTTGGTTGTGGTGCCGATCCGGTGACACCTATCCTCGGACTGTAGCCTAGTCTCCAAATCAAAGCTGTTGCTGTAATAAATGGCATACTCTGCTGCGGTTAATGTTAAGCCTATACCACCACTTTGCGGTTGGCCAATAAAATATTGGATCTGCGGATCGTTCTGAAAACGCTCTACGGCAAGCTCTCGAGCGTCGTTAGACACCTCGCCATAGTAACTAACAGCTTTGTTGCCTAAAGCACGCTCTATAGCCTTTAAATCAGCTTTAAACCGTGCCCATATTATTACCTTAGAGCTTATACCGGATAGTATCTCGTTTAATGCCTCTAATCTAGGATTTTTATCCTCAATTGGCAACACTTTATCCTCGGTGGGAAACCACCCACATATGATTTGTTGCAATCGCAATAACCGAGTTATGGTCTCAGGAGCAGTTAGGGTTTCACCTTTTAGTTCGGTTACAAATTGCTTTTTTAGTTGCTTGTAAAGTTCTCGTTGTTTTTTAGTCAGCTCGATAGGATGCCGTTGGTAGATTTTCTTGGGCAAGTCTAAACAGTCTTTTTTGAGAACTCTGTAGCTGTGCCCTTGTATGCTTTTAGTTAGCTCGGGAACATTCTGGTACGAAACGATTTGTTTGTTTTCCCACCCACCCATAACGCAATACCGAGCCTTAAAGCTGTAAAAACTATCATAGCCTAGTATATTGGGGCTGAGGAATTTAAACTGGCTATACACGTCCTCTGGTCCTTTAGTGACCGGAGTTCCAGTCATTATTCTGCGGTATTTAGCTCTGATGCTGAATTTGGTTATTATTTTTGTTCGTTTGGCTCCTGGACGTTTAATTCTAGAACTTTCGTCCACCACTAACATTGCGTCGTTAGCCAACAATATTTTGTCCATATAGCCCACTGCTATTTTGCTAACAAAACACTCTACATTAAAGCTAAGTACCTTTAAACAGTCTTGAGCATACATAGCCTTTTCAAATTTTTCCTTATGCACTTTCCCCATGCCAGAATAATAATACTCCGAAACATACGGACACCAATCCGGTAAGTGTTGGGGTAGTTCCTTATTCAACCAATTACGATGCACCCCATTAGGAGCAATCACCACTAGTGTGTTAATTTTATTATTGGCGTATAGGTAGGCAGCAGTGTCGATAATTACTTTTGTTTTACCAGTTCCTTGCTCCATCAACAAGGCAAAATTCTTTTTATCCCGACTCATGTAAAAGGCTTTTTTCTGGTGGTTAAAGGGAGTTGTCTTAAACTTAAAATCGTCGTTGCTTGGTATGGTATAATGCTGACGGTTGATACGGTTTTGCTCAGCCTCTTTCTCTGATTGTTTGTACTGTTCTAATATGCTGTAAGATTCAGAGTCCCATTCTGCATCGGGGCAATACCGCTGTATGTGTTGGAGGTTGGCACCTGTTGGTGAGAACAATAAATCTCTGCCTTGCCACTTTTTAAATCCAGGAAGGGAACTCATCCACAACATTGTTTCGGTTGTTAGTTTGCCTTTTGCTAAGCAGAGCTTGCCATGTGCTTTTTCAATCCTCATTGAAACGCTCCCAGAACTCTGGATGTTGTTCGATAATTCTGCACACTCTCTGCATTACCCACCTGCCCAGCTCCTCACGAGAGCCTCGGTTGTTAAAAATTTTTGCAAGAGCCTCATAATCTTCTTTCTCCAAATCTTGAAATGTATCAAACAACTCTTCAAAACTTATATTCAGCAACCACAAATCCAATATTTCATCCTGATCTTTAGATGTTTTTGGATCTAAAGGCGGTCTGTGTTTGTCCATTTGATTCCTTTCTCAATTATTAAATATATTCTAATTTAATTAGCCAAAATAGTAAAGTAACAATTGATGAAAAAAGAGGTATTGAAGCCCAGAGCCAGAACAACACCTCTAGCGGTAAAATATATGATTTTCTATTTGTATTACTCTTTTCAACTTTTTCGACCATTTTGGTTCAACTTCGGTTGTGTGATAGTGTGTTATGTCTTTTATAACTTCAGCTTGTGGGTAACAAATCATTGCTGATTTGGCAACTTCTACCATCTTTCTCCATTGCTCTTTATCTTCTGGTGAATCACTTTTACCATCACAATAAAATGAAAACTGGCAAGAGGATTTATGTTTTTGCGTTACCACATCGCAAACTGTGTTAGGAAACCTCTTATCTACAACACGATTAATTATGACTTGTGCCACAGCTTGTTGCCCAAAAAGAGGCTCTCCTCGAGCCTCATGATAAAGAGCAATTGCTAAACAGTATATCTCCATTCCCATTTAAGACACCTTCCTTGTTTCGTAAAAGTCTAGCTCTAAGTTATCATGAAAAGTGCCTATTGCTGGGTTGTGAATTTTTATGTAACCTTTTACCTGCTTGTTAAAGCCATGATAGTTTTCCATAGCTGTCCACTCTTGAGACTGGTTGTCGATAACTGTCCAATCTCTGGTGTCTATTACTAACACATGCTTGCTAATTTGTATAATGTAAAGGTTGTTTGGCTCTAGTTGCTCTTTACAGAACTTGCCCATCTTTCTACGATTCTGCAGCTCAGTGTAATCAACTTTGCGGTTAAACTTTCTGCAAGCCTTAACTATGTTGTTCATGGTGACACCTTTAGCGTGTCGTTTGCCTCGGATTTGTTTAAGAGTCTGGTAACATGTTTCATACTCTTCTCCGGACACTACTGCCACTGCGTACGGACCACACCATGTTTTACGCCATATGCCTGTCCAGCTTGTAACCTGTCTACTTTTAGGGGTATGCTTTTCCATATATTTTCCTTTCTAAAAAGGTTTAAAAATGTAGGGGAGTTTTCTTTAAAGTCTTAAACCCCCGCACCGAAAACGTAGACCGCAACTTTGGTTCTTTGTTTTTTAATGTGGTTAAGAACCCGACGCAAATGCCAAACTCAATCCACAATTCTTAGATTTAATTCCCTAGCCAATATAGATATTCTACTCTAATTGGCCAGAGAAGTAAAGTATTATTTAAACTTTATTTTTAGCGATCGCTTTGCGGAGCACACGATCTCGTTCGGTTTGTTTAAGATCACTAATTAACGCAAGCACTCTTAAAGCATACCTCCGCTCATGCTCAGCAGTAAAAGTTTTAGTCTTCTGTTTCTTAACACCAAGTTTCTTTCTAA